>Ga0126383_10000760_pt1 | contig 18613 bp, 9 predicted proteins | sample PanSoiMetPlot_35_FD_96882 | JGI IMG/M metagenome (GOLD analysis project Ga0126383, IMG submission 96882) | Tropical forest soil microbial communities from Panama - MetaG Plot_35 | ecosystem: Environmental > Terrestrial > Soil > Tropical forest > Bulk soil | place: Panama | collected 2016-02-17
CCCGGCCCGCCCGCGGCGTCCTAAGAGATTAATGAAACTGGAGTTCACGGTCCTCTCCTGGCGAAAGTCAGCGCTAAGCGTCCGGATGCTCTCATCCATAGCCCCCCGCAAGCGAAAGCCAAACGAGACGCGCCCGGCCTGGGCCAGGGCGAAGGCGTTCAAGATGCTCACGGGATTTTGCTGAAACGAACTCGGCTCGCCGTCGAAACACAATCGCCCGTTCCTGATGAAAAATGGTTCCTTTATCGGTCCCAACGATCCCTTGCGCCAGAATCGTCTGAAGCCGGTTTCGTCCACAGAAAGCCCGAACATCGCTTCGCTAAACATGTTTAGCTCGCGGGCATGACGATAATACTCGCGCATCAACCGTTCCGAGCCGAGCGCAAACGCGTCTGCCTGATAATCAAATTGCTTTGCCAGTTTGGGCTGAACATCCAGGAGCAGACTGTCGCTCTTGCGATTCATTAAATAATGCGACGCATGGCGGATTCGCCACATGAAATCGTGGGCGCGAATTATTTTCTGCGCCTTATCTTCTTCAACCAGATTGTGGGCGCGCAACTCAGTCAGCGTGGTGTAACCATAATGAGCATGCGCCAGCCAGAGCGCCGTCTGATAGTCTCGCAAGCCGCCGGCAGACTCTTTGACGTTCGGTTCCTGCACCCCAACCACAGCGCCGAATTTTGCGCGCCGCAACTCATGCTCGCGCTTGATCGCCGCCAGAAAATAGTCTTCCCGACGCCGCCGGTCCTTTTCCAGACCATCTCGCAGAGACTTGAAAAGAGACTTATTCCCGGCCAACAAACGCGCATGCACCAGGGCGGTCCGTAGGTGCTCGTCTTCGAGAACTGCCGTCGTGCAATCGCCCGCCGTGCGAAACGTATGGCCTACGGTGAGTCCCGCATCCCAAAGCAATCGCAGGAGATTCTCTGACAGCAACTTCATCTCACTCAGGCGCTGGCCACTGTAAAGAAAAAGCAAATCAACATCGGAAAACGGAGCCAGTTCGCCGCGTCCGTAGCCGCCAATGGCCAAGAGCGCGCAACCAGTCTGGGCGCCGCCGGGAGCAATCGCGACACTTGCGCGCGCAAAGGCGAATCTCACCACAATGTCCAGGACAAAGGCGCGCGCAGCGGCGGTATGAGTGCCTGCAGCCCCGAGTTCGTGGTGGATTCGCAGCCGGCGATCTTCAAGCTTGAGGAACGTGCGGAGCGATTGCGTCACTTCCCGCGCCGGCGCATCGGCAGGCCAGCGATCGAGACGGCTGGCGGCGTGCGCCAGCACCCTATCGCGATAGGACTGGCTCAGCGGCAAGATTGGGTCGATTGAATTCATAATCATCCAAACCAGTTCGAAGCGTTTAGCAGCAAAGGTCGTACCGCCTCCGGCGTTCTTGCCTGATTGCGGCTTATCTGGCTATCTACGCAGCCCGGAAGGTAGTTCCCCTGTGAAGAACATTCCGTCTCCTGCGTACAGTTTTGTAGTACGCGCTGGCTATCACGACAAAAATGTCGGCACCGATTCGTACTCAGGCGATCCCGCGTAGGATTTATGCCAACCAAAAAACTTTAAATTATGCAGCGGGCTCAAGAGAGTGTAGATTGCGAGTGAAATCAGGGAGGATCGCTGGCGGCTGGCCGGCATCCGAGGTGGAAATCATCGATGCGTTCTGATTATTCAGCGCCCGTGCGGCCCGATCGCGTTAGTGGCACGCTCATTTCTGTAGTTAAAAGCGTCAGGGTTACTTGATGGCTTGCCGCATCCACCTTAACGAAGGCCATCAACGCACATGTTGATGGCTTTTTTTATCACGGAGAATTGTGCGTAAAGCGTTAGGAGATCATCCAGCAAAGCAAGGCCTCTACGATCCGAGCTATGAACACGATTCGTGTGGCCTGGGCTTTGTGGTGAATATCAAGGGCCAAAAATCACGCCGGATAATCGAGCAGGCGATCGAAATCCTCGAGCGGCTCGAGCATCGTGGGGCCTGCGGCTGTGAACCCGACACCGGTGACGGCGCGGGGGTTCTCGTGCAGATACCGCACGTCTTTTTTGAGCGCGCCGGCCTGCGCCTGCCGCCGCCCGGCGATTACGCCGTGGGGATGGTTTTCCTGCCGACCAAAACCACGAACCGGCATGAGTGCGAAGAGTTGTTTGAGCAAATCGTCGTGGAAGAAGGCCAGCGGGTCCTTGCCTGGCGCACGGTACCTACCGACGCCCGCAAAATCGGCCCGACGGCGTTGGCTTCAAGACCGGTAATCCGCCAGATTTTCATAGCCCGCGGCGCGAATACGCCGGATAACGAAGCCTTTGAAAGAAAACTTCTGACCATTCGCAAGCGGGTCAGCCGACGCGCCAAGCGCGGCATACACGAACGCGGGATGTTCTATGTAGCCAGCTTGTCCTCGCGCACCCTCGTCTATAAAGGAATGCTGACCGCGCCGCAGCTGGCGAGTTTCTATTTAGATCTGCGCGACCCGGCATTCGAATCAGCGCTGGCGCTGGTGCATTCGCGGTTCAGCACCAACACTTTTCCGAGCTGGGCCCGCGCTCATCCCTATCGCTTCCTGGCCCACAACGGCGAAATCAACACCCTGCGCGGCAATATCAATTGGACCTATGCGCGTGAAGGCAAGTTTCGTTCGCGTCTGTTCGGGGCGGACCTGGGTAAGATCCTTCCGGTCATCGATACGGACGGCAGCGATTCAGCCATGTTCGACAATGTGCTGGAAATGCTGACGCTCGCCGGGCGCTCGTTGCCCCATGCGGTCATGATGATGATCCCTGAGCCGTTCTCAGGTCATGAATCGATGAGCGCAGCCAAGAAGGCCTTCTATGAATATCATTCGTGTTTGATGGAGCCCTGGGACGGCCCGGCTTCAATCGCCTTCACTGACGGCGTCACTATCGGCGCGGTGCTCGATCGTAATGGGCTGCGGCCCTCGCGTTATTACGTCACCAACGACGATCTGGTAATCATGGCTTCCGAGGTCGGCGTGCTGGACATTTCCGCGGAGCGAATAGTTCGCAAAGGCCGGCTCGAACCCGGCCGGATGCTGCTGGTCGATACGGCCCAGGCCCGTCTGATTGAAGATGACGAATTGAAGGAGCAACTGGCCGCAGAGCATCCTTATCAGCTTTGGCTGGACGAAAACCTGATTTCCCTCGAGAGCATTCGGGCGCCTCAGGTCTCGGGAAAACTCAATCTGCTGGAATTAATAACCCGGCAGAAGGTGTTCGGGTATACAAACGAAGAGTTAAAGCTGGTGCTGCAGCCGATGGCGGCCAGCGGTAACGAAGCCGTTGGGTCGATGGGCAACGACACCCCGCTGGCGGTCCTCTCTGAACGCCCCCAACTGCTCTACAACTATTTCAAGCAACTCTTTGCGCAGGTAACAAATCCGCCGGTCGATCCCATTCGGGAAGAACTGATCATGTCGACCACCACGACGGTCGGGCCGGAAGCGAATATGCTCGATCCGTCACCTGAGTGTGCGCGCCAAATCAAACTGCCGTCACCAATCCTCAGCAATGCCGAACTCGAAAAGTTAAAGCACCTGGAAGCCTCCGGCTATTTTGGTTTCAAGTCGCTGACGTTGGCCATGCTGTTTCCGGTGGCCGGCGGCCGGCAGGCGCTGGAAGAGGCGCTTAACGATTTATGCCAGCAGGCCAGCCTGGCAATAACGAAAGGCTTCGGCATCATCGTCTTGTCTGATCGCGACGTGACGCCGGAATTAGCGCCGATTCCCGCGCTGCTCGCGGTTTCGGCCATTCATCATCACTTATTGCGCGAGGGCAAGCGCACGCAAGTCGGCTTTGTAATTGAGAGCGGCGAGCCGCGCGAGGTGCATCACTTCGCCCTGTTGCTCGGCTACGGCGCGGCCGCCATTAATCCCTACCTGGCGTTTGAAACGCTGGAAGAGTTGACGGCCGACGGCACGCTGACCCAGGTAAGCCCCGCAAACGCTGTTAAGAATTACACCAAGGCCATCAACAAGGGACTGGTCAAGGTCATTTCCAAGATGGGCATCTCGACGTTTCAAAGCTACTGCGGGGCGCAGGTCTTTGAAGCGATCGGTCTCGATCAGGATTTTGTCGATCGTTATTTCACCTGGACGGCTTCGCGGATTGGCGGCATCGGTCTCGATGTGGTCGCCGAAGAAGCTCGGCTCCGGCACCAGCGTGGTTTCGTTGATGACTCTTCAGAGGCGAACCTCGAGGGCGGCGGCCAGTACAGTTATCGGCGGCAAGGTGAATATCATCTTTTCAATCCCCGGACAATTCACAAGCTGCAACATGCCTGCCGCACGGACAGCTACGACACCTTCAAAGAGTTCAGCAAGCTGATTGACGACCAGTCAGCCGATTTGTGCACGCTGCGGGGATTGATGAGTTTCAAGCGCGACCAAGATCCGGTTCCCCTCAGCGAAGTCGAGCCGGTCGCATCGATCGTGCAGCGCTTCAAAACGGGCGCCATGTCTTACGGCTCGATCAGCAAAGAAGCTCATGAAGCGTTAGCCATCGCGATGAATCGCCTCGGCGGCAAGAGCAACACCGGAGAAGGCGGCGAAGACACTTCGCGTTATCAGGCCGACGCAAACGGTGATTCGCGCAACAGCGCGATCAAGCAGGTCGCTTCAGGCCGGTTTGGCGTCACCAGCCTTTATCTCGTCAATGCTCGCGAGTTGCAGATCAAGATCGCCCAGGGCGCCAAGCCCGGCGAAGGCGGACAGCTTCCCGGGCACAAAGTCTATCCGGAGATTGCCCATGTGCGTCACTCGACGCCGGGCGTCGGCCTGATTTCGCCGCCACCCCATCACGACATCTATTCGATTGAAGACCTGAAGGAATTGATCTACGACCTGAAATGCGCCAACCCGCAAGCGCGCATCAGCGTGAAGCTTGTCGCCGAAGTCGGCGTGGGCACGATTGCTGCGGGAGTAGCAAAGGCCCATGCCGATACCATTCTGGTCAGCGGGCATGATGGCGGTACGGGCGCCGCGCCGTTGACCAGCATCAAGCATGCGGGCGTGCCCTGGGAGTTGGGGCTGGCCGAAACCCATCAGACCTTGCTGCTAAACGATCTGCGCAGCCGCGTCAGGCTCGAGACAGATGGGCAGCTCAAGACCGGTCGCGACGTGGTGATCGCGGCGATGCTCGGAGCGGAGGAATTTGGTTTTGCGACCGCGCCGCTGGTGGGCCTCGGCTGTGTCATGATGCGTGTCTGTCACCTCAACACCTGTCCGGTCGGTGTCGCCACTCAGGATCCCAAACTGCGCGCGCGATTCGCCGGCGACCCGGCGCACGTCGAGAACTTTATGCGGTTTGTCGCCCGTGAGGTCCGCGAGCTCATGGCCGAGCTGGGCTTTCGCACCATCGACGAGATGGTGGGCCGGGGCGATTGTCTCGAAATGCGCACCGACATTAATCATTGGAAAGCGCATGGACTTGATTTCTCGCAGATTCTCTTTCAACCGGCGGTGCCGGAATCGGTGGGGCGTTATTGTCAAAAAGAGCAGGATCACGGATTAGCCGAATCGCTGGATCAAACCACCCTCCTCGATCTCTGCGAGCCGGCCCTCAAATATCAGCAGCCGGTCGCAGCCAGTTTGCCGATTCTAAACACCAATCGCGCGGTGGGCACGATGTTGGGAAGCGAAGTAACCCGAAGATTCGGCGCTGCGGGCTTACCCGACGACACGATTCGTTTGAGCTTTTCCGGAGCGGCGGGACAGAGTTTCGGCGCTTTCATCCCGCGAGGGGTAACCCTCACGCTGGCCGGAGACGCCAACGATTATGTCGGTAAAGGGTTGTCAGGCGGCAAGATTGTAGTCCACCCGCCGCGAGCGGCGATCTTCAAACCGGAAGAGAACGTGATCATCGGGAATGTTGCCTTCTATGGCGCGACCAGCGGCGAAGCCTACATCAACGGAATCGCCGGCGAACGCTTCTGTGTTCGCAACAGCGGGGTTAATGCCGTCGTCGAAGGCGTCGGCGATCACGGCTGCGAATACATGACCGGCGGCCGGGTGGTGGTCCTGGGACGGACCGGACGAAACTTTGCCGCGGGCATGTCGGGCGGCATCGCCTATGTGTTTGATGAAGACGGAGACTTTGCCCGGCGCTGCAATCGCGAAATGGTTGCGCTGACGCTCATCGATGAGCCGGATGAAGTCGAGATGCTTAAGAACATGATTTTTCGACATGTCGAGTACACCGGCAGCGCGCGCGCCACGGAGTTACTGGTGGTCTGGGATGAAGCGCTCAGCAGGTTTGCGCGCGTGATTCCCAATGACTATCGCCGGGTGATGGAAGCGGAAAGACGCACCAAACTGGCCGGGTTGACGGATGTTGAGGCCGCCATGGCAGCCTTTGAATCAAACGCGCGCGACCTGGCGCGGACGGCCGGCACCTGATGGGAAAAGTCACCGGATTTCTCGAGTATGCGCGGACGCCAACTGTATGGCGGCCGGCACTGGCGCGCGCCCAGGACTGGGCGGAGTTTCATGAGGCCGAGGACGAGTCGCTCTTGCAGCAACAAGCTGCGCGCTGCATGGATTGCGGCGTGCCGTTTTGTCATACCGGTGAGGTCATCAATGGCGCCGCTTCAGGTTGTCCGGTCAACAACCTCATTCCGGAATGGAACGATCTGGTTTATCGCGGCCGCTGGCGCGAAGCGCTCGAGCGCCTGCTGCAAACAAATGACTTTCCGGAATTCACCGGACGAGTCTGCCCTGCTCCCTGTGAAGGGTCGTGCGTGCTCGGCATCAATGACGCGCCGGTCACCATTAAGACGATCGAGCAGTCGATTATCGATCGCGGTTTCGCATCAGGCTGGATGAAACCCAGAGAGCCACGGAAGCGATCCGGCAAGCAGGTGGCCATAGTTGGTTCCGGACCCGCCGGACTCGCTTGTGCGAATCAACTCAATCAGAGCGGCCATTCAGTGACGGTATTTGAGCGGGCGGATCGTCCGGGCGGACTGCTGATGTATGGAATTCCCAACATGAAGCTGGAGAAGAGCGTGGTCCAAAGACGTCTGGACCTGATGTCCGCGGAAGGCGTTCGTTTCGTCACCAATGTCAATGTGGGGCGCGACTACGGAGCGGACCGGCTGACCAGCGAATTCGATGCAATTGCGCTCTGCGGCGGGGCGACCCGGCCCCGGGATCTTTCAATCGAGGGACGCGAATTATCAGGCATCCACTTCGCGATGGATTTTCTTCATCAGAACACTCGGAGCCTGCTCAACAGTGAGCACCGCGACGGACAATATCTCTCGGCGAAAGACAAAGACGTGGTGGTCATTGGCGGCGGCGACACCGGCACGGACTGTGTCGCCACTGCCTTGCGGCAGGGCTGCCGTTCGCTGGTTCAGTTCGAGATCCTGCCGTCGCCGCCTCCCGAGCGAGCGACCGATAATCCCTGGCCGCAGTGGCCGAAAGTCTATCGGCTCGATTACGGCCAGGAGGAAGCCGCGGCGCTTCACGGTCATGACCCGCGGGCGTTTGCGGTTCTGAGTGAACGTTTTCTTGGCGACGAACATGGTTCTGTGCGGGCGGTCCAGACAGTCGGAGTTGAGTGGACTTACGAAATCGGCGGCCGGCCGCAACTACAACGCGTGGCCGGAACTGAAAAGCAATGGCCCGTGCAGATGGTCTTACTGGCGCTTGGCTTCCTGGGCCCGGAGACCGACGGAATAATTTCCCAACTCGACGTGGCGATCGACGGGCGCGGCAACGTCGCTGTCGATTCAGATCAAATGACGAACATTCCCAAAGTCTTTGCGGCCGGCGACATGTCCCGGGGACAGTCATTGGTGGTGTGGGCCATCGCAGACGGACGCCGCGCAGCTAAAGGCATCGATCAATTTCTAAGGAGTGAGGCGGCTCTTCGTTGAGAGCTGGCCCGAGCGTTCATGATTCCGCAAAAAAAGATTTCGGCCGATCCGGAAGTTCACGAGCTTCGCTTTCCGCGCGGAGCTGAGATTTTGATCGATTCCCTGGTCCACGAAGGCGTGGACTCGATCTTTGGTTACCCCGGCGGCGCTGTCCTGCACATTTACGATGAGCTTTGGCGCGCCCGGGATCGAATTACGCATTACCTGGTCAGGCATGAACAGGGCGCGGTCCATATGGCCGAAGGTTATGCGCGCTCGTCAGGCAAAGTTGGCGTCGCCTTAGTGACCTCAGGTCCCGGCGCCACGAATGCCATCACCGGGATTGCCAACGCCTACATGGACTCGACTCCGATAGTGGTGATTACCGGGCAAGTGCCGTTGCACCTGATCGGGACCGATGCTTTTCAGGAAGTCGACACTGTGGGCATCACCAGGCCGTGCGTGAAGCACAATTATCTGGTGCGCGAGGTCAACGACCTGGCGGCAATTGTGCATGAGGCATTCCACCTGGCGCGTTCCGGTCGGCCGGGCCCCGTCGTCATCGATATTCCGAAAGATGTCTCCGCCGCGCAATCTCACTATTCGCGTCTGGAAAAAATCCGCTTTCCCCTTGCGGGCAGGACCATACCAGTCGACCAGACCGCGATCCGCCGGGCGGCGGACGCGATTGTAAAAGCCCGTCGGCCGGTCATGTACGTGGGCGGCGGCATCGTCAATTCAGGGGCGGGAGAAGCACTCCGCCACTTTGCCGAAGGCCTGCAAATACCGGTGACGCCAACCCTGATGGGCTTGGGCGGATTCCCTTCTGCACATCCGCTGATGCTGGGAATGCTCGGCATGCATGGCACCTATGCGGCCAACAAAGCGGTGGCGGAGAGCGATCTGCTAATCGCGGTCGGCGTGCGCTTTGACGATCGGGTCACCGGCAAACTGGCCACCTTTGCGCCGCGGGCAAAGGTGATTCATGTGGATATCGATCCGGCCAACGTCGGTAAGAATCGGGCGCCTGATTTGAGCCTGATAGCGGATGCCCAGGAAGCGCTGCACGCCTTGAGCATGGAGATCCTCCAACTGGATCGGGTGGAAGTGGTGCAAAGCGTCCTGCAGAGAAGTCGTTGGTGGTCTCAACTGCGCGAGTGGCAACGCGAGCAACCGCTACGGCTTGCCGAATCGCGCAATCAGATCAAGCCGCAGCAAGTGATCGCGGAATTGCATCGCCTCACCGGCGGCGATGCGATTATCGCGACCGACGTCGGGCAACATCAGATGTGGGCCGCCCAGTTTTACCCGTTCAGACGCGAGCGGCAATGGATTACCAGCGGCGGTCTGGGCGCCATGGGTTTTGGTTTGCCGGCGGCCATCGGCGCGCAACTGGCATTTCGCGATCAACTGGTCGTGGCCATCGTCGGAGATGGCGGGTTCCAGATGACTAATCAGGAGTTGGCAACGGCGATGCAATACGATCTGCCAATCAAAGTGGTCATCATGAACAACGGTTATCTGGGAATGGTCAGGCAGTGGCAGGAGATGTTTTATGAGCGCGCGTACTCAGAGGTCGATCTTTCGGTGAGTCCGGACTTTGTCAAACTCGCCGAAGCTTATGGCGCTTATGCTGAACGCGTTACCGAACCGAAGAAACTGGCGGAGACGCTGTCAACCGGCCTGTCGCAGAAGGGCCCCGCGGTGATCGACGTGGTCGTTACCAAGGAAGAGAATGTCTTTCCGATTGTGCCGGCCGGCGCCAGCGCCTGCGACATGATTCTGTCCAAGGAAAAGAGCCGGATAGATTCCGATTCGCAATTGCCCGTGTTTGAGGGGTAGGTCTTCGTATTTGTCAGAACAACATATGCGTCACACTCTTTCAATCGTGGTCGCCGACCAGCCCGGTGAGCTTTCGCGCATCGTCGGTCTATTCAGCGCTCGCGGATTCAACATCGAAACCATTTCGGTCGGCCCGACACTCGACGCCCAGTGGGCGCGAGTTACCGTGGTGACGAGCGGCGAGGATCGCACCATCGAACAGATCGTTAAGCAGTGCGAGCGGCTCGCCCGGGTGCGGGAAGTTCGCGACGTCACTACCAGTCCCCATATTGAACGCGACATGGCTTTGATTACCGTCAACGCCGAACCGGGCGCGGAGCGGCAGGAAGTGCTGAGCCTGGTAAGCGTGTTTCGCGCCAAGGTGGTTGACATCTCGCACACGCAGATGATTGTGGAAGCTTCAGGTAATAAGGAGAAGGTCGAAGCATTTATTGAATTGCTGCGGCCGATTGGAATACACGAGATCACCCGCGGGGGACGAATTGCGATAGGCCGCTTGTCTAATGGGGCGGCGACATTTGAGGAGAAAGAAGACGCGGCAACCTTTGGAGTGCGGTGACTGGTCACCGCTTTGGTTACGGCAACCGAAGCCAGGCGCCGACTGATCGGCGGACTCCAAATTGAAAAGGATGATGAATATGCAAATCTACTACGACAAAGATGCGAACCTTGACCTGTTACGATCGAAACGAATTGCGGTTATCGGCTACGGCAGCCAGGGCTTCGCACAATCAAACAACTTGAAAGAGTCCGGGTGCGACGTTACGGTCGGCCTGCGCCCGGACAGTCCCTCAGCTGCCAAAGCCGAAGCCTCAGGACTGCGCGTGCGCTCGGTCTCTGAAGCCGCGGCCGACGCCGATGTGGTCATGATGCTGGTGCCCGATGAAGTAGCTTCGGACGTCTATGCGCGCGAAGTGGCTGAGTCGATGACCCCGGGAAAGTATCTGGCATTTTCGCACGGCTTCTCGATTCATTACGGCTTCATCAAACCGCCGGACGACGTCAACGTTTTCATGGTCGCCCCCAAAGGGCCCGGACATCTGGTGCGTCATGAATTTCTGCGCGGCGCGGGCGTTCCCTGCCTGCTGGCGGTGAATCAAGATCCCACCGGCGATGCGCGCGAGACGGGACTGGCCTATGCTTCGGCGATTGGCGGCGGGCGCGCCGGCATCATTGAAACGACTTTCCGTGAAGAGACGGAGACCGATCTCTTTGGCGAGCAAGCCGTGCTTTGCGGCGGATTGACCGCCCTGATCAAAGCTGGTTTCGAAACCCTGGTCGAGGCCGGCTATGCGCCGGAGATGGCCTACTTCGAATGCCTGCACGAGATCAAATTGATCGTCGATCTGATGTACGAGGGCGGCATCTCGGACATGCGTTACTCTGTTTCGAACACGGCCCAGTACGGAGACATGACGCGCGGACCGGTGGTCATCAACGATGAAACCAAACGGCGGATGAAAGGACTGTTGGCCGAAGTCCAATCCGGAGCGTTTGCCAACGAATGGATGAAAGAGAACCGCGCGGGCAAACCAAAATTCCGGGAACTGGAATCGCAAACCCGGGAGCACGCCATCGAGCAAGTGGGAGCAAAGCTGCGCGCCATGATGCCCTGGCTGGCGAAGGGCCGGTTGGTTGATAAGGCTTCTAATTAATCTGCGCTGACTTAGAGGCATGGGACGTATGGGACCCATGGGACTTATGTCCTATTATGTCTCATAGGTCCCATACGTCGTTTTATAAACCGTGATCTATAAACATTGAGCGCCTGAGGGGCAGCCCTCACAATTTCATCATGTCAAATAATTATCGCAGTCACGTCATCACCCAGGGTCTCGAACGCACGCCCAATCGTTCCATGCTGCGCGCTACCGGTTTCGCCGACGGCGATTTCGACAAACCTATTGTCGGCGTGGCCAACGGCTATAGCACCGTGACCCCGTGCAATATGGGACTCGACGGCCTGACCGGGCATGCCGTCGAAGCCTTACGTGACGCCGGCGCGATGCCGCAAACATTCGGCACCATCACAGTCAGCGATGGCATCTCGATGGGCACCGAAGGAATGAAGTACAGCCTGGTCTCACGCGAAGTAATTGCCGACTCGATCGAGACCGTCTGCCAGGCTGCCCGCGTCGACGGGCTGCTGGCAATTGGCGCCTGCGACAAGAACATGCCCGGGGCGCTGATCGCCATCGCCCGTTTGAACATTCCCTCTGTCTTTGTTTACGGCGGAACCATCAGACCGGGCCACTACGGAGGCCAGGATTTGACCATCGTCAGCGCCTTTGAGGCGGTGGCCCAGCATTGTTCGCAAAGGCTCAGCGCCGAGGACCTGCTCGAAGTCGAGCGTCATGCCTGCCCCGGCATCGGCGCCTGCGGCGGCATGTTCACGGCCAACACGATGTCCTCGGCAATTGAAGCGATAGGATTGAGCCTGCCCTACTCATCAACGATGGCCGCTGAAGATGACGAGCCGCGCCAGAATACGGCGAAGAGCGCCGCCACCCTGGCGGAAGCTATTCGCCGGCACCTCGTGCCGCGGAAAATTCTCACGCGCAAGGCTTTTGAAAATGCGATCGCCGTGGTCATGGCGGTCGGCGGTTCGACGAACGCCGTGCTGCATCTCCTGGCGATTGCGCACGCCGCCGAAGTGCCGCTCTCGATTGACGACTTTGAGGAGATTCGCGGGCGGGTGCCCGTGCTTTGTGATCTGAAACCATCGGGCCGCTTTGTCACCACCGACTTTCATCGCGCCGGCGGCGTGCCGCAAGTGATGAAAATCCTTTTGGCCCACAATCAGCTGCACGGCGACGCGTTGACGATTAGCGGCCAAACGATCGCGGAGGTGCTTTCCGAAGTGCCGAGCGAACCACGCGCGGACCAGGAGGTGATTCGCTCCTGGGACAATCCGCTCTATCAGCGCGGGCATCTCGCAGTTTTGAAAGGCAACCTGGCGGCCGAGGGAGCGGTGGCCAAAATTACCGGCGTGAAAAATCCAAGTATCACCGGACCGGCGCGCGTCTTCGATTCGGAGGATGGCTGCCAGCGCGCGATTCTCAACGGCGAGATCAAACCAGGCGACGTGGTGGTGATTCGTTATGAAGGCCCGAAGGGCGGGCCCGGCATGCGCGAGATGCTGGCGCCCACTTCCGCGATCATAGGCGCCGGCCTCGGCGATTCGGTGGGTTTAATAACCGATGGACGTTTCTCGGGGGCGACGCACGGACTGGTCGTCGGGCACGTCGCGCCGGAAGCCGCCGTGGGCGGCAACATTGCTCTGATTGAGGAAGGAGACTCGATCACGATTGACGCGGATGCACGGTTGCTACAGTTGAACGTAAGCGAAGAAGTGTTGAGCGAACGGCGGGCGGCCTGGCAACCGCCGATGATGCGCTATCCGCGCGGAGTTCTGGCAAAGTATGCGCGACTTGTTTCGAGCAGCAGCGTGGGCGCGGTCACCGACTGAGAGAAGTGGGGACTCGACTCTGCGCGCCTCGGGTGTAGTTCCCTGCTCCTTCGGGCGCAGGTTTAGCGAGAGAGGGCTTTAGATTTGACCAGTTGCGAGAGATCATTTCACCTCACGTTTGAAACCATCTGTCGGTCATTCTCTTGACTGGAGCGCAACCTCGGTCGCTTGTCTAAAGAAATGCAAGCAAAGACGCTTGCGCTCCAGTCGAAGGCCGCAGCCACGGATCAAAACTGGACCACCTCTTGTGCGTGGCATCACTTTGAAATCCCTTCTGAACTGATACTATCTAACAAATGAGCATCGACGATTGGCGAAGCCGAATTAACGAACTCGATTCTGAGTTGCTCAACCTGCTGAACGAGCGGGCCCGCATCGCGCTCAAAGTTGGCGAGTCAAAGAAAGAGGCCGGTGTCTCGCTCTGCGATCACACTCGTGAGCGGCAAGTCATCGAGCGCATGTGTCGGGCTAACCAGGGGCCGCTCGATGATCGGGCGATCGTGGAACTCTACCGGGCTATCATTCACGAATCCCGGCGCATTCAGCACCGGCAGGAAGGCGACGAAGCCTCGCCAGTTCGTCTCGATCTGAATGTTAGTGACCGGCCGCGCGTCGCTTTTCAGGGAGCGCGTGGCGCATTTAGTGAAGCTGCGGCGCTGAAACTTCTCGGCAACGAAATCGTTTTGACGCCGCGGCCGACGTTTGAATCGTTATTCAATTCGATCGCAGACGGTGATGCCGACATCATCCTGGCGCCGATTGAAAACAGTCTGGCGGGATTTGTCCACGCGTGCTTCGATTTGCTGCTCGACAGCCAGCTGCACATTTGCGCCGAAGTGATCATTCCCATAAACCATTACTTGATCGGCTGTCAGGGCGCTTCGTTTGAATCAATCCGAAGTGCGGAATCACATCCGGTCGCGCTGGAACAATGTCGTCGTTTTCTGGCGGCGAACCCACAGATTCGTAAGGTCGTGGCGGAGGACACCGCGGGCAGTGTGGCCCGTATAATTGCCGCCGGCGATCCGGCCCGCGCGGCAATTGCCGGCAAGCTGGCCGCTGAGGAATACGGCGGCGTCATTCTGCGTGAACACCTTGAGGACAGCAGCGAGAATTACACCCGGTTTCTCCTGTTGACGCCCACGCACGAGCGGATCAAAGACGCAGACAAGATTTCGATCGTCATCGAGTTGCCGCACCGGCCGGGTGCGCTGCATCATGCGCTGGAGCCATTTTCGCGGCGCGAGATCGATCTGCTGAAGATCGAGGGGCGTCCAGTGAAAGGACGTCCGTGGGAATACTGTTTCTATCTGGATTTGGCCGGAACTTTGGATGACCCGAATGTGACGAGCGCATTCGATGATTTGCGCGCCGGCCAGTTCGAGGTTCGCATTCTCGGCGCCTATCGGGCGGCCGCGGTGCCAAGTAATTAACGACCCTGCTCGGTGTAAACAAGCGAAACCTGGCGGCTTTGCCGCCCCGCAGTGCGGAAAGGCTTGCCTTTCCGACAATCGTCAAAGGAATTTTTCGAGGCTACGCCTCGAGTGCAGGCGTAGCCTGCCAGAACAGTGAGCGGCGTCTGCCGGTAAGGCAAGCCTTACCGCACTGGGCGGCGGCGAGCCGCAGCGCCGCGCAGATCAGATCCGTTGAGCAAACTGTTTGAAGGTGCGCAGTAGCGAGCATCTCGATGATGTCTTGAAGAGGACCGGATGATCCTAATCTTAACTCCTAATATCGAACCCGAGAGTGATGTCTATCAGCAGTTGATGGGCCATCTCTCTCGTCTTCCCGACATACGTGTGCGCATTCATCGTGAGCAAGGCGTCGAACAGTCCTTGACTGAAATCTATCTGATCGGAAACACCTCCGCGATTCCGGTTGAAGAGATGAAGGCGATGCCCGGCGTCGAGCGCGTCGTGCGCGTGTCCGAGAGTTACCGGGTGCTGGGCCGCCATAAGGACGACGATCGGCCGGCACATTTTAATTATCAGGGACTTCGTTTTGGACAGGACACCCTGAATATCTTTGCCGGCTTGTGCGCGGTTGACAGCCGCGAAAGCGTCGAAGCGATGATGCGTCTGCTCCGTGAGAACGGGCAGGTATGCACGCGCATGGGCGCCTACAAGCCGCGGACGAGTCCTTATTCATTTCAAGGCCACGGCGCCGGTTGTCTGCCCTACGTTTTTGAATTGGCCGGCAAATATGACATCAAAGTTGTCGCCATGGAGATCACCCACGAATCGCAAATCGATGAGATCAATCACGCGCTGGCGGAAGCCGGCCAGCCCACCGGCGTGATGCTGCAAATCGGCACGCGCAATACGCAGAATTTCGAGCTGCTCAAATTCGTCGGCCGGCAACGCGAGTTCCCCGTACTGCTCAAGCGCGGATTCGGAATCACCCTGAGTGAATCGCTGCACGCCGCGGAGTATCTCGCCAGCGAAGGCAATCAGAAAGTGATCTTCGGTCTCCGCGGGGCGAAGACGAACATGGGCGACCCGCACCGCAATTTCGTTGATTTTGCGCACGTGCCGGTGGTCAAACGGCTGACCCGGATGCCTGTCTGCGTCGATCCTTCACACGCCGTGGGCTCGCGTGAGCGCGGTCCCGATCGTTTGCTTGACCTAATGCACGTCACCGCCCAGGGAATCATCGCCGGCGCCAACATGGTCCTGGTTGATTTTCATCCCGATCCGGCCAGAGCGCTGGTTGATGGACCACAAGCGCTGTTGCCAGGCGAGCTGCCTATCTTCCTCGAAGATGTCCGCATCGTGCGCGCCGCTTACGAGAAGCGTTGCCAATTGGTCTGAACCTGCGACTCCAAACCTCCCGGCTCACCTGGAGCGCCTGCCCGAGACAAACTTGTTGGTGAGTTGCTGAACGCCGGACAAACTTGTCGGGCGTCAGCGCGCACCTCATCAGTCCCACTTCCCTTTTATTCACCACCAAGTCAAATGATCATAAGCAGTTGACGTGATCGTGGGCCGTCTTGTGCGCGGTCTCTTCGCGGTTACGGCATAGACCTTGCCGAGCCCACTGTTCATCGATTTATCAAAAAGAGGAAACGCGAATGTAAGGAGACGCGCTTTTACTTGAACCGTAACGAACTAACAAAGATGAACCAGGGGGAACAATTAAATGAACGTACAACGATCGAGGTTACTCGTATTAGTATTCTTAGTAGATTTTCTGCTGACCGGATTCAGCGCTCAGACGATCAGGGCCCAACGGCCTACACCGTTGACATCTTTCAAATTCACCGACGACAAAAATGTCGACTCACAGAAGGCCTTGTCTGCATATCACCAGGCGGTCGAGAAGCATCGGCAGGGGAAAGACCTTGAGGCCATCGCCGATCTCAAACAGGCAGTCGCGCTCAATCCAGGCTTTGCCGAGGCGTACAACAGTCTCTGCGTGGTCTATGACGCACTGAATCAGCAGGGTGATGCAATTAGTAATTGTCAGCACGCGATAGCTCTCAAATCCGACTATGTGCCGGCTTTCTATAATCTTGGTCTGGTCCTTGAGTCGGGCAACCACCGCGCTGATGCGATCACAAATTTGAAGCACGTGATCACGTTGGATCCCGGCTACGCCGCGGCGCATTACCACCTCGGGCAACTTTATGACAAGGATGGCTTGTACGAACTGGCGCAGGAGTCGCTCAAACGGGCCATCGCAGTCCGGCCTGAGTACGCGTCTGCTTACAACGAACTCGGGTTTTCCTATTCCATCGCCGGCCGATTCGACGAGGCCATTGCCGCGTTTCGCGAAGCCGTCAGGCTGGCGCCCGGAGAAGCACACTTTCAGGGCAACCTCGGGACCGCGCATTACCTGGCCGGTCACTACCCCGAAGCGATTGCGTCATTGAGCCGGGCCATCGATCAAAAACCTGATTTGCAGATTGCCCAAAACAATCTGGGTGAAGTCTATTTGAAAACTTCTCAATATCCGGAAGCCATCAACTGTTTTCGCCGGGCCATCGATTTGGGCAGCGACACCAGCGAGTACCAACCCGGAATCTATAACGATCTGGCGGCGGCGTACGCGCATCTGACGAAATACAAAAAAGCCGCCGAGTTCCTGGCGAAAGCGATTCAACTCAAGCCCGATTTTGGGACCGCGATCTATAACCTCGGCGTGGTTGATTTGATGGTGAACGACAAGGCCGGGGCCTATCAGCAGTACGTCGCCCTCAAAAGTCTGAATGCGGAACTGGCGGAAAAACTCTATACCCGAATGTTCGGCGCAAAAATACTTCAGGTGAAGCCCGCGGTCAGTTTTACTGAATCACCATAGGCTTGCCGGTTACCGCGAAGCGACCGGTGACGACGGCGTTGGTTCCCGCCGGCTGGCCGCCGCCGACGCTCACCACGAACTGGCCGGGCTCGACGACGCGTTTGCCGTGGTCATCTATCAGGGACATCTGCGCGGCGTCCAGGGTGAACGAAAGCGTCTGTCTTTCGCCCGGCTTTAAGAATACGCGCCGGATGCCGGCCAGACTTCTGATCGGCACCGGCACCGGCGCGCCTAAACGGCTGAGATAAACCTGGGCCACTTCATCGCCGGCCCGGTCGCCGGTGTTTTGCACCTCGGCGGTTATTTGCAGTTCCCTTCCGGCTTCGAGGCGTTTGGCGCTCAGGTTCAACTTGTCGTACTTGAATTTCGTGAAGCTCAAGCCGAAGCCGAAGGGAAACAGCGGATCGTCTTTGAAGTAGCGATAGGTGCGTCCCTGCATTCGATAATCGGTGAACGGTGGTAATTGATCGACCGAATGGTAGAAGGTTACCGGCAGACGGCCGCCCGGGTTGTAATCGCCGAAGAGCACATCGGCGAGGGCCGTGCCTCCCTCTTCGCCGGGATACCAGCCTTCCACAATCGCCGCCACGTGATCATTTGCCCAGTTCACCGCCACCGCCGATCCGTTGAGCAAGACGAGGACCACCGGCTTGCCGAGACTGGCAACCTGTTCGAGCAACTGTTCCTGAGCTTTGGGCAGCGCAATGTCCGTACGATCGCCGCCGCGAAACCCTTCGAGCTTGACGTCCATCTCCTCGCCTTCGACCTGCGGGGAAAGGCCCAGGCACACAATTACGGCGTCAGCCTGGCGTGCTTTATTAATCGCCTCTTCCCGCAGCGTGACTTCGGCGTTGGGCGGTGACCAGACAAGTTTGGCCGCAGCAAAGGTATTTTGCGCGGCGACATACTCGACGCGCAGGTCGTAGGATCGTCCCGCCACCAGGTTGATTTCTTTCGTCACCGTGTGGGTCCGCCGGTTCGCAAGGTCCTCGACGATTACCTGTTGATCAAGCCAGAGCCTGAAGCCGCCGTTGCCCGCGAGCCCCAGAACATATGTGCCGGATGCCGGCGCGATCAGCTTGCCGGTCCATCGCACGGAGAAATTGTGCGGGGTCAATTGCGGC
>Ga0126383_10000761_pt1 | contig 18611 bp, 13 predicted proteins | sample PanSoiMetPlot_35_FD_96882 | JGI IMG/M metagenome (GOLD analysis project Ga0126383, IMG submission 96882) | Tropical forest soil microbial communities from Panama - MetaG Plot_35 | ecosystem: Environmental > Terrestrial > Soil > Tropical forest > Bulk soil | place: Panama | collected 2016-02-17
GTCGATGCTGCGATCGTGCTGATCGCCCTGGCGGCGGAACTGCTTCTCATCTAGCACCGTAATCAATTTGGACTGGAACTGCGCGTCCACGTCGCCGATGTCATCGAGAAACAACGTGCCTTTGCGTGCAATTTCGAGCAAGCCGGTCTTGATCTGGACGGCCCCGGTGGAGCTGGTGCGCTCGTATCCGAACAGCTCGGTTTCGAGCGCATCGCGGAAGAGGGCCCCGCAATTCAAATCGAGGAAAGGTGAGGAGGCGCGCGGTCCGTTCTGATGGAGCCAGCGGGCAAGGTCTCCTTTACCGGTCCCCATTTCGCCTTCGATGAGGATGGGACATTCGCTGGACGAGATTTGCCGGGCGGATTCAGCCAGTCCGGCTATGGCCCGGCTGGTGCCAACAAAGGGATCGAATGATCTGCGTCTCTGGATGCTCTTTTCAGCGATTTGCTTTTGCCGGTTACGCTGATTCTCGATCGAGCGCTGCAGCATCAGGGATAAAGTCGCCAGCTCGATGGGCTTGGTCAGGAAGTGTTCAGCGCCGAGCTTTACCGCTTCCAGGGCCAGGTCGATGGAGCCGAACGCGGTGAGCACAATCAGCGGAATGCCGGGGTCGATACTCTTCAGGCGAGGAATCAGATCCAATGCAGTTCCATCGGGGAGGTAGTAGTCGACGATGGCGGCATCGGGGTGCGCAACGCGCGCCAGTTGTTCAGTTCCCGCACAGGTGCCGGTAGTCATCACCTCGTAGTTCGAACGCCGCAGAAATTCGCAGACGTTCTCGCGTTCAAGCAGATCGTCATTGACAACAAGTACTCTGTCCTTCGGCATCGGAACCTCACTCCGCCCCACGCTGCAGTGTGCGTCCCCGATCTCCGCAGTCTCGCGGAGCCTTGGCAGTGGCGAATGTATCTCCCCCTGGAGACTGCTGTTGGTTGCCATCAGCCCGGAAGCCGGCAGGGCGCATGCTCGCCACCTTAATCCTCAGAATCGCCGACAGTGGAACCGAATGTAGGTCCTGACCACTTCTCCGGTCTGGCACTCCCGCACCGATCGAGGAGATGTGCGACCGATCCTACTGTGGTTTTGGCCAAGGTCGCACAACCGTCATTTAATGTTCCAAAAAACGAACAGCCAAAACTGTACGAACTTAACGGGGGAAAGGGATGCTTGTAGAGCAACCGGCACGCCGGATCCGGATTGGCGATGCCAAAGCGCCCGACGACTGCACGGAGACTCGCGCGCAGCCTATCCGGCGGTTGAGATTGACTGCACCCCGGAAGGATGGCGAAGCTGTCCCAGGCGGCGAGCCAGGCTGCCCAGGTGTTGGTAGCGTTCGACCAGAGGAGCGGATGATTGTCCCGCTCGCGGAAACAGGAGATTCATCCAGAGGCGCAGAAGTACCAGAGAGCAATGCAGCCGCAGGCGCACCGCGTTGTTGGCCAGCTCCTGCCCCGCGCGAACGACCTCGGAATCGGGATCATGGCGCGTCGCTTCACCGATTCGAAGCAGGATTGCCGCGTTCAGGGAGACCGCGCGCACATATTCAGTGGCAGCAAGCAGGCGTTCGCGCTGCACGGAGCGAAACAGGCGAGGCGGGAGGTTGGAACGAAGGAACGATTCTTCCTCCGGGTCCATCAGATTGCAAAACGCCTCCATGTCGACGGAGCGCCTGCGAGGGGCAAGGTCGTCGACGGGAATCCGGGCGGAGAATCTGCCGCGGGTAATTGCCACAAACAGGAAAGGAACAACACAGGCAACCAGAACTAAGATGATGGTGAAAATCATTTTCGTACCAATGGCGCCAGCATACCCTACCCTCGGTAGAACCACCACTTCCTGTCCTGGAAATTGCGGCCTGGTCGAAACTCGGGACCGCGGGGTGTTTCGTACCGGTCACTCATGGATAACTCGGGCAAGGAGGATCATCCGGAGAAGGGCAAAACTGCGTCCATTACTCCTTTTCTTGAAGCTTCTGCCGTGTTAGTGTGCACCTAAGTCCGAGGCCTGGTAAGCGGGGCTGTAAAGATTTCAGATTTCCGGAATCCGAACAAACTATGGCATTACGCTCGGCGCTCGAAGACTTGAGAGATACTACGCTGCGCAAGGTTTCCGGCTTGCTCGGCAGACTGGAGTACCTGTCCCGACTTCGCACCAGGGAGGGAAGATATTTACACTGGGGCCTGTCCCGAATTCATGGAGATGCAGCGGCCGGCGAAGCCCTCTCTCAGGCGCACCAGTCAACGATCGCCGGGGTGCTGCGAACACCTCTGCGGAAAATGGTGCAAGACGCGGAGACTTCGAGCGAGGGGCAGGGGATTCCAGCGGCGGAGTATACGAAAGCCCTTTATGATCGAACCCAGGAGTTACTTCCTCGCTCCCCGGGAGCAGGATCGGCAAGGCATCTTAAGTCAGTGCTGCGCGTTCTTTCGTATTTGACAAAGTCTCGATAGCATGCCACTCCCCCAGGCGCAGCGCGATTCCCACAACCTGGCCGATGATCTCAGCCTCCTGCGGGTGGCGCAGCACGCGCACCGAAACCGGCGAGAGCGGATGCGGCTGAAGAATCAGATTGTCACGCTTGGCTGCACACCAGCAGCAGGTGTACCCGTCGCGGGTTTCCACAAAATAAATGGGACGCTCGTACTCCGAGCGCCAAACGCCATCGACGACTTTGTTCCGCGTCTCATCGACCTGGATAAAGGTTCCGGGCGGGAGAATCGGATACATCGTAAAATCCTCGCTCCCGATGTACCCGTAACTGAAATTATGATTTACGAACTGCGACAGATAGGCCAAAGGCACCGGTCCCCACTGTTCAATCATACGACCTATATTGCTGGTGTAACGTGTGTCGAACGAAGGATCCATGCGGATGGGCATTTGTACCGTGCCGCCGTGTTGCAATGCTTCCATGCGGTGCGATTTAGTCGGAAAACTTGAAGCCAGGTCGGACGTGCTCTCACCCATATCAATTCCATACCAGCCGAGAATCTCGTAAAGATCGCGACGGTAAATTACCGAGAGCGTGTAAATGCGGTAGATGCTGGGAATGATGCCTTTGGTCTCGATATCAGACAGCCGGCTGGGCCCGATGAGAAACTCTTCGTTGCTATGACGTTGGGCGATACGAGCGCTGGCGCCTTCCACGTCGCGCATGGTCAGGCCCAGGCGCTCGCGGAGGGCACGGAGATTTTGGCCGGCTGCGAACATTGCGTGTCGAAATTCCCTAACCTTACAGTCGATCCTGCTGGGCCTCAACATCTGGTTGCTGTCTGGCTTTCAGAATCTGCCCCCATGCGTCCAGAACCTTCCCCCATCGCACGTTTCATACTATCAACACGGTGAAAATTCAATGAGTTTGTGACAGGGACCTGATCACGCGAAGGGGGAAACCTTTCATTTCGCCCGGTGCGGCGACGCCCGGTGTGGGAAGGGACGACGGAACTCGTTTCCCGGGTTCGCCAGCAATCCCTTTCCTGAGGCTCGACTTAGCGGTTGGCGAAGCGACCTGCCACGCTGTGGGACGGACAGAGACTTTAGTCCCCATTCCCATCCAAATGACAACAAATTGACAAACTGTTGACAAACCGTGGGGAGTGGTACCGCACTCTCAGGGGGCGCACGGAGGAAAGTAAAACATGAAGCGCCCCTATGTATCTCGATTGTTTGCCTTGGTCATGGGCCTGATCGTTGTACTGGTCCTGGCCTCAGCGGTTTCGTTTGGCGTTAACAAATCACCTCTTGGCGTTAACAAATCACCTCTCGACACATCCGGCACAGTAAGCACGGTCGCTTCGACGGTGCCCGCTAACGGTGACGTCAACCCCTATGGCGTAGTGCATATTACCCAGAGCGTGGGCAATCTGCAGGCAGGAAACATTTTGGTCAGCAACTTCAACAACAGTGCGAACCTTCAGGGAACCGGCACCACGATCGTGCAGATTTCCCCGACCGGCACGCAAACTCTATTTGCCCAGATCAACGCAGACAGCCTGCCGGGACCGTGCCCTGGAGGAATTGGACTGACCACAGCACTGGTCGTGTTCAATACCGGCTGGGTGATTGTGGGCAGCCTACCCACGACCGACGGTACCTCAGCAACAGCGCAGGCGGGATGTCTCCTGGTGCTCAGCAGCCAGGGCCAGGTGGTCGAAACCTTCTCCGGGGCTCCGATTAACGGACCTTGGGATATGACCGGCTACGAGGCCAACGGGTTGGGCTACCTGTTCTTCACCAACGTGCTAAACGGAACTGTCAAGGGAGGAGGACAGATCCGGCACGATGGCACCGTCGTGCGCATAGTCGTCACCGACACATCCTCCACACCGAGCGTGGTGTCCACCACCGTCATCGGGTCGAAGTTTGAGGAACGCACCGATCCGGCCGCACTGGTGATCGGCCCCACGGGTGTGGCGCTGGACTCCGTGAACGACATCCTGTACGTCAATGACAGCCTTACCAACCGTATTCAGGCAATTCAGGACGCACTGGTGCGCACCACGAGCGCCCTGACCGGGGTCACGGTTTCGAGTGGAGGATTTCTGAACGATCCTCTCGGTCTGACGCTCGGGGACAACGGCAATCTGTTGGCAGTGAACGGCAACGACGGCAACATCATCGAGATAACCCCTGCGGGCGCACAGGTTTTCCACCAGCTGATCGACAACACGGGATGCCCTCCCGGCGCAGGGGCACTTTTTGGTCTCACCCAAAAGAAAGGTGTCGGTGTGTACTTCGTCGACGACGCCAGTAACACGTTGAACCTTCTTAGCTTTCACTGAGCCAATTCGGTTTTCCCATCTCAGGGCTCCGGGACGCCGCCTGGAGCCTTTTTTGCTGCCGCGCCCCTGCCGGCCTGGGGAGAAGCATCTTTGCCGGCGTAGCTGATACGCCAAATGGAGTTGGATCCGTCGTCGCTGACCAGGAGGGAACCGTCAGGCGCAACCGTGATGCCTACCGGCCGGCCCCAGGCGTGGCCGTTATCAACCACGAATCCGGTGACGAAGTCCTCATACTCGCCGCTCGAATGACCCGTCTGGTGCAGAGGCACGCGAATCACTTCGTAGCCGGCACGCACGGACTTGTTCCACGAGCCGTGTTCGGAGGCGAAGACATCGCCCTCAAATTCCGCGGGGAATTGTCGCCCCTGATAAAACGTCATTTCCAGGGAAGCATTGTGTGGCTGCAGGAGAACATCGGGCGTGATCACTTTGTCGCGCAGTTCAGGACGCTTACCCCGGAGGCGCGGGTCCTGATGGCCGCCCATGTACCACCACGGCCAGCCGTAAAAGCCTCCGTCTTGAACATGCGTAATGTAGTCGGGGACGAGATTGTCTCCCAGGCCGTCACGTTCGTTGACCGAGCACCACAATTCGCCGGTCGTGGGGTCTACGGCGAGACCGACAGCATTGCGAATTCCGTAGGCATAGACCCGCATTCCGGAACCAGCAGGAGTAAACTCCAGGATGTCGGCGCGGTCTTTCTCAGCGGGCGTGGTGTCGGGATCGTCGACATTCGACGCGGAACCGACGGAGATGAACATCTTGCGTCCATCAGGCGAGAACTGGATGTCCCTGGTCCAGTGACCCCGGCCGTCGGGAAGGTCTGCGATAGGTTGCGCAGCGCCGCGCGCTCGCAGGTCGCCGCTTTGGTAGGGAAATCGGACCACGGAATCGGTGTTGGCAACGTACACCCACTGAGGTTCTGGACCAGGCGGGTAAAAGTTGATCCCAAATGGCTGATTCAGGCCGGTTGCGAAAACTTCCACCTGCTCGGGCTTCCCTTCGCTGGTGATCCCGCGAAAAACCTTGATGTCACCGGCTTCACTTTCAGCGAGAAACACATCCCCATTCGGCGCCGTGCGCAGCAGCCTGGGGTTGTTGAGTCCGGCTGCGTATTGTTGAACCTTGAAGCCGGGGAGCGTCTTGGGCCACGCATCGGCGGGGCGGGCAACGATCCGCGGTCCATGGCTGGCCGACCTAGTCGCGTAGGGAGCGGGAAGATCTTCGAGCGTGATCTTACGAAGTCTGCCCGGCTCCTGGAAGCGAAAATCCGTGAAAGGCGCGGGCGGCGGCGGGGCATGCGTAGCCTCGGCGGCAGACGCCGGTTCGGCTGCCGCGGAAAGATTCGCCCTGGAGGAGTTCAGGTTCTTAACGTAAGTCACGATCTGCCAGCGTTGCTGCTCGGGCAGACGAGCCCATGCCGGCATGCCGTTGTTCACATCACCCTTGGTGATGTACCAGAAGATCTCTCCGTCTCTTGCCGATTGTGCCGGACCGCGCGCCAGAGGAGGCACATTCCCCGTTCCTCTTCCCTTCCGGCCGTGGCACGCCCCGCAATTGGCGGAATAGAGTTTTGCACCTGCTTCTATTGCAGCCGCCTGCCCGGCATAGGGATTCTGCGTCTGGGCCGCTGAGGCGGGTGCACCATGGAAGGTCGACTCCGCCGTGGATAGGAAGGAATACGCCACCACGAGCATCAGAGTCACGAAGAAAACAGGCCGAACCTGCAAGATCTCCTCCTGCCTTATAAACGCAATCCCGTCCCCCCGACAGAGGCTGTGTCATTGATCTTGACTGACGAGATTCGAACGCGGTGTCTGCCAGTATCGGTCTCGGTGCAAACCCCGGAGAGACCTCTTGTGGGGCTAGAGATGCCGCTCGGCGAACCACGCGTTGCCTCGACCGTCCGCCACGCCTGGCGGGCAATCGACGCGCACCTAGACGAAGGTTTTGAGTCAGGAAGGTTGGCCTACAACGCTCTGAGCACTGGGAGGCAATTGTCTCCACAACTCAAGGAAGACCCCGTTGGTCCAGCCGAAACCGACAATGTTGCCACGATAACCCTCGGCAACCTCAGTGTTCGAGGAATCGGTGACAACGTTGTACTTCTCGCGGATGTTGCCATCGCGCTCGAAGTTGACGAGGACCATGGAGAGAAACTTCACCGAAATGCGTTCTGCCTCGCGATGGTAGCCATATCGGCGCAAGCCTTCGACGGCCAGCAGATGGAGTGGCGCCCATCCATAGGGATAGTCCCACTGCACTCCGGTTTCCCGGGTGCTGGTAGCTAAGCCCCCGAGATGCTCAAAAAGGCTCAGGTTCATGGCTACGGCTTGCGCCTGCTCCGGAGTCGCAAGCCCTGCCCAAAGCGGGTAAAAGGTAGTGACGTATTCGTAGGATGACGGCTGCGCTTTCTCGAAGTCGTAATCAAAGAAGAGGCCCCGTTGAGGATTCCACAGCAGCGACTGAACCGAGGCCTTTCTCTTGGCGGCGCGTTCACGCCACTTCGCGGCTGCGGCGTTGTCGCCCAGCCGCCGGTTCATCGCTTCCATGTCTTTTTCCGTCTTATAGAGCAGGCTGTTGAGGCACACCGGCGCGAAGTGATGGGTCTCAGCGCCGTACGGGCCAAAGCGAAACGAGATGTCGAACCCGGACTCGCGCATGCTGCGGTCGCCTTTGTAGTACTCCGGGCTCAGAGCGACGTGCATCACATCGTGGCCGTGTTCCGAGGAAGAGGTTGCTGGGGACAGCTCGCGCGAGTACTTGCGATTAAGCAACGAGTCGCGGGTATCCGACTCAATCAGGCATCGACCGTTCGGGTCCGTCCTCAAAAAGAACGAAAGAACATCATCGTAGTAATCGATCTCATCGTGCAATCCTTCATGAACCGGCCCCTCCCCAAAGTCGTAATACCGCGACAGGCCCGTCGCCCCCGCCAGATGCGGTGGCCGAACCCACATATCATAGTCACGACTTACACCCTTGAGAGCGCGCGGGAGCCAGGCGGGGGTTTCGCCGGCCGCCGCCAGAGCTTCGTAGCCCGCCGCCACCATGGAACTCAGAAACGGCGGCTGCGAGCGCGTCAGGTAATAGCTGCGATTGGCATTGAGCACAGATCCGTAGTGTTCTATTTCAAAAAGGAAATTCTCAACTATGTGGCCTGCCAGAGCGACACGACCGTCGCGCAATAGCCCGCGAACAATGAAGTAACTGTCCCATCCGTACATCTCATTGAATCGCCCTCCCGGCACGACGTAAGGATTTTCCAGGAACAGCAGGCCTTCCGGATGAATAGCGTGACCCGCGCATTCTCCGGACTCACGGATGACAAAAGGAAGCGACTCAAGGCGAACGTGGCACTCGCGTAGAAATCTCTTCAGCGCGTCAGGTGCGCGGTAACCGGCCGGCAGGTAGAGGATCGCAGCTTCGGTAAGCTTGGGGTCCGCTACCATCCGGCAATCTTCGCTCGAGCGGGTGAGGACATCCCACCCCGAAACGATGTACTCGAGAATGGCCCCGACTCTCGCGTTCGCCGTGAACACCTCCTGGTTCATGCAGTCGACCATTCCGCGCGGCATCGCTCGGCCGCGGCTAAGGTCTAGTTTACCGACTGACGTTCGACAACCAGACAGCCGTACTGGCTGCATCCTGACTCAGTGCTTTCCCTTAAGGTTCATCCCGTATGGCGATTTTCCCCGACAATGTCGAATTTGCCTCTCTTGCCGGGACTTGTCACCGCCTCCGATCTTCCTACAAAGCGCAGATTCGGCGCGAGATGATTCGCTTGTGCCGGCGTTTGGTTGAGTGCTTGCACCTTGAGGAGGCTTGTCAGGAGGGCAGAACCGAATGATGACAAATACACAACATGCCATGAAGTGGTTGATCACGGCTACCCTGGCTGCCCTGTGTTCATTGGGCATCGGGCTAGCACAAACCGCACCTTCTTCAACGCAAACCCCGCCTACTTCAACACAAACCGCGCCTCCTTCGACGCAAACCGCACCTCCTTCCTCGCAGACTGCACCTTCTTCAATGCAAACCGCGCCTGCTCAAACAACTTCCCAGAAGGGTGACGATGATACCACCCGCGCGCAACTCGCGACGTTCGATCAGTTCCTGGACAGTCATCCCGAAATAACCGAACAACTGCGAAACAATCCTTCTCTGGTGAATAATGAGGAGTTCGTCGAGAAACACCCCGAGTTGCAAACGTTTCTGCAGCAACACCCGGGAGTACGCGAGGAACTGAGCGAGAATCCCAACCGCGTTATGCAGCAGGAGCAGCGCTTTGACCGTCGCGAGGATGACCAAGCCAGACGGCGGGAACTGAGGAACCTCGACACTTTTCTCGATACCCATCCCGAAATCGCCGAGCAGGTGCAAAAGAACCCGGCGCTGTTCAATGACAAGGGATTTGTCAAGAAGCATGAATCCCTCGAGGAGTTCCTGGAGCAGAATCCTGGGGTTCGCGATCAACTCAAGGAACATCCGGACGCGTTCATGCAACAGGAACAGCGCTTCGAGCAGCGGGAAAATCGAACCGATGCAGACATGGGGCGCGGCCCGATAGCGGGTTTCGACCGCTTCCTCGACAGCCATCCCGAAATCGCGGAGCAAGTGCGGAAGGATCCGTCGTTGCTGAAGAACGACAAGTTCAGGGAGAACCACCCCGCCCTGAAAGAGTTCTTGCAGCAAAACCCGGGAGTGCGCGAAGAAATAAGCGAGAACCCGAATACATTCATGCAGCAGGAGCAGCGCTTCGACCGCCGCGAGGGGATGGATCGGGATCGCGACCGCAGCGGATTAGCCGGCTTTGGCGCATTCCTCGGCAACCATTCGGGGATCGCCCAGCAGCTCACGAAGAATCCGTCTCTGGCGCAGAACGAGGAATACGTTGAGAGTCATCCAGAGTTGCAGGCCTACCTGCAGGCGCATCCGGAGCTGCAGGAACAGCTCCAGCAGCATCCACAGGAGGTCATCCAATCGGCCCAGCAGCAGAGCAGCGTGAAAGCCAATAGCAGCATGATGACGGGCAAGAAGGCGGGCCAACCCGATCCTAAGCCCAAGCAGTAAGCGCTGGAGCTATGCGGGGAGGTCGAAACGGCCTCCCCAACGCTCTTCGCTTGAGCGAAGGTGTTCGAACACGGAGGCATCATGAGAGCGAAATGTTGGGTTCTTCTGGGGATCTTGCTGCTTGCGCTTCCGGCGATGGGAGCCAAAAGGAAGAAGCAGCCCGAGCGCGGGATGCTGGAGAGAATGGAAGCGGTTCCTTGCGGCGCAAAGGAAAAAGGATTTACCGGTCTGGGCAGCATTTTTGGCTCAGTGGGAATTCAGGACGTGCATTCGACGGAGAAGCTTTGTCCCCAATATCTGTTGCGAACCGATGAGATGGAGTATCACATCCGTCCTACTGACGGAAAACATCCCGCCATTCTACCCGTGGGGAAAGAAGGCGAGTTCAAGATCAAAAAGGACCACATGTTCCTGAAAGTCCCTGATGGAGACAAGAAGACGCGCAATTATCAGGTCGTGGCGATCACGCCGCTGAACAAGGGCACAACTGTCGGAGGTCAAGAGGACGTCAAGGACAAGCATCTCACCGGGAATCTGGCTGACAAAAACACGGCCAGCAGGACCGCGGAGAAGTACCCGGACTCCGACCCACCAAGGCATTGAGAACCCGGAGGGTTTATTGGCCGGGGCAGTTCCCGAGCGTGGCGTTCCCAGAGCTCTTAACTGCAAGCGGTTTGATCGGAGCTTGGCCGGAGCTCAGAGCGTCGCGCCTCGGCCTCTGCCAGCCACCCTCGACGCAATTTTTCCTGCGGAATGCTCGATAAATAAGGCTTAATGTCGAGAATCGGCGTCCCGTCGAGCATATCGACTCCGCGAACGTGCAGCCGCGGGCCTTCCCGTCGCAGCAACTCCACCGCGGTCAGGCCAATGGGGTTGGGACGCTGGGGAGACCGCGTCGCAAACACTCCGTGCGAGCGATTATCGCTGGGCGGCGTCGCTGTCAATTCGAAGCCCTGCGCCCGGTCAAACACCCAGACAACGATGAGATGAGAAAAACCCTCGATGTCGGCGAGCCCCGCTTCGAACTCGGGCAGGATTTCCAGGACACCCTCCGCTTCGTGTTTTGCGCCCAACCCTTTGGGCACATCCCTGGGATCCCGGTACGGACTTTTCACTCTTCCAATCAGCCGCGGTGTAAACATGACAGCGTGTCCCTCTGCATTCGGAATGATGAGCTTTAGATGATCGCTCGTCCCTTCCCGGTTCCACCCGCGCACCACCCGCCGTGGACGGTGCCTCGATTTTAAGGCCCAGGTTCGATCACGCGGAGCAGCAGCCCGCTGCCGCTCCGCAGATTCAGCTCTCCCCGATCCGCAGCGAAAGTGATCTTTCCGGTAGGATGGCTCCGACCTGCGTGCACCAGGTTTACGCCCGGCAGCCCGTACAGTCCGCAAGCGTCGGAAGAAAACACCCACAGGGCCTGCAGCCGGTTGTTGCCGCTAACCTCACGATGGCATGGCGTGCCCGGGCGAGCAGAGGTTCGCGCCAACACTCCATTCGGCACAGGTTTACCCACCTCCTCGAGGCCGCGAGCAACCGGCCCCCCGCCGCGGTAGACGACTTCGCCTCCAATCTGGTCCGTCGTCCAGGCGTTGGCAGATGTTCCGCGGTCGGGCCCCGATGACGGAATTTGCGCGCCTAATACATCCATCATGGATGCCATCGCCCGCAGATTGGTCTGGATTGGAATCCGGCGCTTGGACGCCAGCAGCGTATCAAACTGCACCGTGAGGTTGGCGCCGCCAGCGGAGCTCGGCGGTGTCACTTCCACCACTCGTCCCAGGACTTTGGACCGAATGGGAATGATGAGCGCATCGCTGGCGGGAACGTCCTGCATCACGGTGGCAGAAATGGGACTTCCCGGTTTCAGTCTGCGAGTGTTCAGGGTTGAGTTCAGGGCCACTGGCAATACGGTCCCGGCGGGAATGGAATCCTGCGCCGATACCGTCACCGAGAAAGCGAGGCAGGCGATTGACGACAGGCGATTCACGGGAGTACATCCCTTCTGGTTGCGCGGCAGAACCAGATCTGGCTCGCAGCACTGTTCGCGACTCGCGGCCAGGCTGCCGCCACAGGGTCAGATGTACCACGGGCAATCGCCTATTGCCAAACATCCACTATTTTGAAACTGCGACGCTTGCCCACCGGACCGGGCCACCGGCCTGAATGGGCCAGCGATACGATCCTGAATCGCGTCTTCGCTCCCTTCTCACTGTACTTCGAAGGACCAGACGGAGTTGAAGATCAGCCAGTCGCCAACGTTTTGCGACACGTTGCTGCCGGAAAATTTCTTGTCTTTATTGATCGGACGCAGCGCGATTCCGTACTCTCCCGCCGGCAGGGCCTGCGCCGGTCACAGCTGATAAGTTCCCGACGCAGTCTTCTGGGAAGTCACTGTGACCCGCTCTTCGACAAACGAGGAGTACATTCCCCAGTCCGCGGCCGAAGCTTCGAGTTCATCCTGTTTGGCCTGGGTGGCTCCCAAGCGGCGGAAGTTGCTGCTGGTGGGTTCAAGCGTCAACAGCACTGGCTCATATCCGTCCGGATTCACGCCCGGTACGCCGGCAAACTGCAATCCGAATGATGGTTGATTCTGGTTGGAGAGACGTTTTGCAGGTAGTGCCCGTCCGAGGGCAACGCAAGGAGACGAAATGCCCGAGAAAGTGCTCTCATCCCCAAAGTCGCACCGAACGCGTTTTTGAAGCCACTGGCCGAGACTTAACGGGCTGGGGGGCATCTTGACAGCCTTCCGGAAGAACGTATTCTTCGTGGTCGGGCGGAGGGCACACGCCTCCCAAGGTCGATGCGGGAACCCACAAGAATCCCCGGGCACGGATGCTTTTCCCAAAATAAGCTGCGCAATCCAGCGAAAAGGAGAACTACAATGCACAGGGCCCCCCAAAAAAGCGCATCAGTAGACTTGGCTGAAACCCGAGTTCAAACGCACACATCCCCCCAAATCAAGTCCACCAGCCGTCGTAAGTTTCTGGAGCGTGCCGGTATGGCATCCGTCGCCGCCGGCGTGCTCGGCCGAGTCCCGAGCGCAATCGCCGGATCCGGCAAGTTTGCTAATCCTGTAATTGTGAGCAGCGCGTCGAGTTCCAGAATCACCACGGCCAAGACCCTTCGCATGTCCGCTGCTGTGGCCGACTCACAAGTTAAGGTTCCCCTACATACTGCAAACGGCGACGAGCAACTCTATACCGATCATTCCGGAAGCTACAGCAAGCCTTTGCTCCAGGACGGGATTTGCCTGGTCGAACCGTCCGCCTGGACCTCGTTCAAGACCGCCCTCAACAGCGGCACGAACACCGACTTCGAGGCCATCATCTTAGGCGGAACACGTACCCTCAACGGTCCACAAGGCTCATACGCCTTTGACCTCGAGTGTCTTGATTCGTCCCAGTTCGGCAATGCTCCTGCCACCGGAGATCCCACCGGGCCCCCGCTCGTTCCCCCGTTCGATCAGGTCACTAGCGCAGCCTACGGAACCCAGCTGATTGAAATGTACTGGGCCTCGTTATTGCGCGACACCGCTTTCACTGACTACGGCACAAGTGCTACCGCCGCAGCCGCAGCCGCCGAACTTAGCGCCCAGTCGACCTACCGGGGGCCGAGAGACAGCAACGGAAATGTCACTACGGATCTGCTGTTCCGCGGAAGTTTCCAGGGCGAGACCATCGGCCCCTATATGTCGCAGCTGATGATCACTCCCACCACCTTTGGCCAGCAGCCGATGGATCAGTTGATGATCACGTACCTGCCGGGCATTGACTACATGACCGACCCGACCACATTCCTGCAAGTCCAGAACGGCATCTCCACCGGTCTCACAAATCAGGTTGATCCGGTCCGGCGGTATCTGCACGACGAGCGCGGTCTGGCGGCATGGACTCACACCGACGTGTTATATCAGGGCTACTTCATCGCCTTGCTGGTGTTGGGCACTTTGAAGGCGCCTTTGAACCCGGGCAATCCCTACGTCGGTTCGAAGACGCAGAATGGCTTCTCCACATTCGGCGGTCCGGATTTCGCGGCCACCGTGGGAGAAGTTGCCGCCCGCGCGCTCGATAAGGTGTGGTACCAGAAGTGGCTGGTGCACCTCACCCATCGCCCCGAGTGGGGTGGAGGGCTGGTCAACCAGGCGATCGCCGGCACCCCGCTTCAGGCTGTGCCAAACGCCAACGTTCTGAACTCGCAGGCGGTAGCGCAGAGCTTCAGCCAGTACGGCACGCACTTCCTCTCGCAGGCTTTCCCGGAGGGTTCGCCGACTCACCCATCCTATCCCACAGGTCACGGAACTGTCGGCGGTGCCTGCATTACCATCCTGAAGTTCTTTTTCGATGGCAGCTTCGTAATTCCCAATCCCCTGGTGCCCACGAGCGATGGTCTGTCTCTGGTGCCCTACACCGGTCCGGACGCGGGGCAGATCACGGTCAACACAGAATTGAACAAGCTGGCACGTAACGTCAGCTTCGGTCACGGTGTCGGCGCGGGTATTCACTGGCGTACCGACACCGACACCTCCCTGCTCCTCGGTGAAGCAATGGCAATCAGCTATCTCCAGGACAGGGCTCAAACCTACAATGAGAAATTCACGGTCAACATAACCAGGCTTGACGGGAGTATCGCGACCATCACGAACGAGTAGAGGTTCACCAACGCCGGGCCCGACACGTCTGTCACTACCGCACCGACGTCGGCACCATTGTTGCCGATGCATGGAGCAGCGAGGAACACGCGCTGGTCGGGCCTGGCCTACAAGGCTGCCCCAGCCCTGCCCGGCGTCCTGACATCAACAGGCAGGAAAGGAGGTTTTGAGTCGGGAGGATCGAGGCGCAGGCCAAAGACAGAGGGAAGAGGCTGATTGCTGCCTTGCTTCCGGACTGATGCCGCCGGGGAGGGGAATCGGGTGCTGGTTTTTTGTCAGACCCGAACTCGAAGACCCACTCGCTCTAGGATGTCGTTTCAAACGGGTAGTGTCTCGGTTTGTGCTGCACGGAGACCCACTTCAGGGTGGTAAATTCTTCCAGGGCCCACCGGCCATTGAGTCTTCCCGTGCCCGAGGCTTTTTCGCCGCCAAAGGCGACCAGGGGCTCATCATTGATCGTGCCGTCGTTGACGTGCACCATGCCAGCATCGATCTGCTTCGCCCACTCAGCGCCCTGCTCGACGTTACGGGTATGGATGGCGCCGCTCAGGCCATAGGGGCTCTGGTTGGCGACGCGAATGGCTTCTTCCGGAGAGTCAAACGGCATCACGCACACTGCCGGGCCGAACATCTCATTCTGAGCGATCCACATGTCGGGCCGGACGTCAGCGAAAACCGTCGCGGACACGGTGTTGCCTTCTACTTGTCCCCGTAAAACGGCCCGCGCGCCTTCAGCTTCCGCCTTCTCGATTTGCCGGGACAGAGTGTCCACTTGCGTTTTGCTGATCAGGGGACCCATCTCGGTTTCCGGGCTTCTGGGATCGCCTACTTTCAACTTCGAAATGCGGCCGACATACTTCTTCAGGAAAGTGTCATACAGGCTGCGATGAACCAGGATACGGTTGGCGCACATGCAGATCTGTCCTTGATGGGTGAAGCGGCTAAAGACAGCGGCGTTGAGGGCGATCTCGAGATCGGCATCGGCCATCACAATCAAAGCGCTGTTGCCGCCGAGTTCCAAAACCGAGCGCTTCAGACAGCGACCCGCCACGGAACCGATGTGCCGCCCGACTCCTTCCGATCCGGTGAAAGAGATCACGCGTGGGACCGGATGCTCGACGAAAGCATCCCCGATCTCTTTGATGTCAGCCACGATGACATTCAGCAGTCCCTGTGGAAGTCCGGCTTCTTCAAAAACCCGGGCGACGAGGGTTCCTCCAGTGATGAATGTGTCGTCGTGGGGTTTGAGGACGACACCATTGCCCGCTCCGATGGCTGGAGCAACCGAGCGCATGCTCAGGAAGAAGGGGAAGTTGAATGGGCTGATAATGCCGACAACCCCTACCGGCACGCGGTAAAGCCGGTTTTCCTTGCCATCGACGGCGGAGGGGAGAATCTCGCCGGTCATCCGCAGCGGATAGGTCGAAGCCTCCTTGATGACGTTCTTCACCAGGCCGATTTCGAAGAACGCCTTCAATGCCGTACCCCCGAGTTCCTCGATGATGATATCGGTGATGTCCGCCTCGTGATGTTCGACCCAGGTGATGGCCTTCTCCAGTATGGCGCGCTTTTCAAAGGGGTTGACCTCGGCCCACACCCGCTGGGCCGCTGCCGCCGAGCGATAAGCCTCATCAAGATCGGCCAGACTGGCCAGCCTGATTTCGGCGAGGGGCTGACCGTTAAACGGATTGCGATCCGTAAGTGTCTTCTGGCTGTTACCATCCCGCCACTTCCCGGCAATATATTGCTGGTTCAGCTTTGCGAATTGGTTCATAGGTGTCCTTCGTCGACGAGCAGCTCGGAAACGGCTGCCACGCCCGCGATTTCGTTCGAAGACTAATCGGTGATGTCGGGATGACGTGTAGCCACCCGGTAGTGTCCCGAATGAAACACCAGGGGCTCCCCGTCGTTGTACTTGTACTGTTCAACTTCGCCAATCAAAATGACGTGATCACCGCCGTCGTATTGACGCACTTTCCGGCAGGTGAACTGAGCGATGGCGCCGCCCAAAACCGGGACCCCGGCCATACCCTCCTCGAAGTCAACGCCGGCGAACTTGTCGGGCACGGGAGTGGAAAACTGCCGCGACAAGTGGTGTTGTTTCGCCTCCAGCACATTGATCACGAAGTGCGTAACCGACAAGAAATCCTGAAAGCAGGTAGCCTGGCGGGACAGGCTCCAGAGAATCAGAGGGGGGGTGAGAGAAACCGAGGAGAAGGAGTTCACCGTTACCCCCAGATTGCGGCCATCGCTGGCCCTGGCCGTGACCACGGTTACGCCCGTTGCAAATTGGCCCAGAGCGCGCCGGAAATCACGGCGGTCGAACCTTTCGGCCACGGTTTGCGCCTCTTTCTGCACAAACATGTCAGCCTCAGCAGGATCCATGAACCACGGGAACAAGGTGCTGGGATCGTTGAAACCGTTCACCAGCGCACTTGCCACCGCCGAGATTTTTCCCGCACAGTCCAGCAGCTTGAGAATGTGCGCCGGCGGGGAAAGCATCCGGTTGGTCCATTCGACGACCCAGCGTGCGTATCCGTTCCAGTAGCGATCGAAGGTGTGTTGCATCCATTGCGCATCGGCATCACCAGCGCCTCGTTCCACGATACTTTCGAAGTAGATGTCGGCGCAACGCGCAGCATTGTTGGAGCCCTGGCCAGTGAGCGGATCGTTGAGCACAACCGCATCCGCCATACCGAGAATCGGCTTTCCACCAACTGCACTCACGGGCTTGCGAACGGTTGGGGCAACCTGGCCGACCAGTGTCCCGAACTCGTCGGTCAGTTCGATGTTCCGGCAGCGCTCTGCCTCCCAGGGCATGAACTTCTCCAGAATCCACCTGCTGCGAGCCAGGTGGGCACTCGGCGTCTGAACATCGGACCAACAATCCATGGGTCCGCCGGGAATGCCTTCGAAGACCATGATCTCGCACCAGCCACTGGTGGTCAGAGCGGGAAAGACAAAATACTCACCAACGTTGGGAATGAGATTAAGACATAGGGCGGGGTAAGGTTCCCGCGGTCGCATTCCCCTGACGTAGGTAAGAGCCAGCACGCGCATGGGGGCGGCATAGGGCGAGCGATCCCGGTCGCGCTCGAAGAGTTGTGCGAGAGCACCCTTCCCGCTGGCGACAACCACCAGATCATGATGCTTCGTACAGGCTTCGAGGTCCTGAACCTCCGCCGCTTTGATGTGAACAGAGCCGCCTCGTTTTTCGAACTCGGTAAGCCAGCGCGAAATCTTCAACCGCTGGTCGACGGACTGGGCGTAGTTATCAAGACGCGCGGCCCAGTCGATGGTCTTGCCGCCCAGCAGGTCGGGAACGCAAACTCCGACGCCCTCCACGCGAGGACAATCCTGCTCCCAGTAGTTGAGGCCAAGTTCGCGCTCGATCTCAAGCGCGGAATCGAACATGCACTGGCTCGACATCACTCGCCCCTGGCGGATCTCGTCCGCCGGGCGATCCGAATACAGCGTGACTTCGAATCCCGCTCCCAGCAGGGCCAGGCCCAGCTGCAACCCCGATTGACCTGCGCCAATGATGGCAATGCGCTTCATAAGGATCGGCCGGGATTTAGCGTACTCCACGATGGCAACACTAATCTGAGTGGCCCCGGAGGCCCTTCACCGAATCTCTGGCACTGCAGCTGTTTTTTCGGCGGAAGGCTATCACGAGGCGTGGTCGTGAACAAGGGGCGCGCTTACCGATTCCCGGTCCGAGCGCGGGAGGGCGATGCCTCCTCAAGAAATACAATATCGGAACTATCGGGCAGAGGCAGGTAAACGCGAAGGCCCGTCTTCATGAGATTTTCACCACCTGCGATTCGGTCGGCGGCAGGATTATCGTGAAAATGCAGGCGATAGCGGGAGGTCGAATTCAGGCCCCCCAGCAGGAAGTCGTGCTGGCTCTGGTCAGGAGCCGAGCCCCGGAATGTGTAAACCACGCCGCGACGCGCTTGCGCATCGAAATATTCCATTCCGTCCCAGTGAACGCCGTCGGGACGCTGGGAAATGTGATAGAGGTCGGCATCACGAATGAGGGGGCGAAGCCGCGCCTTGTAGAGTTGCAGTTCTTCCCGGGCGGCAGCGTGCTCCTGCCGGGTCCA
>Ga0126383_10000762_pt1 | contig 18610 bp, 15 predicted proteins | sample PanSoiMetPlot_35_FD_96882 | JGI IMG/M metagenome (GOLD analysis project Ga0126383, IMG submission 96882) | Tropical forest soil microbial communities from Panama - MetaG Plot_35 | ecosystem: Environmental > Terrestrial > Soil > Tropical forest > Bulk soil | place: Panama | collected 2016-02-17
CCCTATTACCCGCCCCTGAATCTCCACCATGCTGGCCGACTTAATGATCGGTGCCATGGCGGCGTTCGACGGCTGCAGGCGGATGTTATCCCCCTCGCGATAGAAGCGCTTCAAGGTCGCGTCACTGCCTGCCACCAGCGCAACCACAATATCTCCGTTATGCGCCACTCGCGTCTTTTCCACCAGCACGTAGTCGCCATCCACGATGTGCTCGTCCTGCATGGATTCGCCCTTCACCTCGAGCACAAACACTTCCTTCGAGCGCACAAAATCCGCCAGCGAAATCGTACTCTGGTTCTCGATGGCCTCGATCGGCTGGCCCGCCGCAATTCTGCCCAGCACCGGTAGTACCACGCCCGTGTTCACCGACATCGATTGCTTCAACCGCCCCTTGGGAGGAAGCAGATCAATCGAGCGGCTGCGGTTGTAATCCCGCCTGAGCAGACCCTTTTTCTCGAGGTTGGAAACGTGCTTGTGCACCGTGGCGAGTGAATTCAGCTTCAGCCCGGACGCGATCTCCTCATAGGACGGGGAATACCCCTGCTCCGTCATGAAGCGCGAGATAAAGTCGTACACCTGGTGCTGACGCCGAGTGATGGCCATAGCCGCATTTTGGGCGAAGAGAAGGCGAATGTCAAGTACCCCTGGGAAGTGCTCTCGCGCGGCGTCCTTGGCCAGTGAGACAGCGACGAACGAAGCAATGACGCTCCCCTACTCCGACGTCACCAGTTTCAAGAAGCGGTAGTAGAAGTCCACTGCACGGTAAAACGACTCCACCGGAACCCGCTCGTCTTTCCCATGCGCGCGTACGTCGTCGCGCTCGATCGCCTCTCCCGACACCCCGTAAGTAGGCAGCCCTGCGGCATTGGTGTAGACGCCGTCGGTCGCCCCCGTCCCCATCGCGGGGATGACCGGTGTCCGGGGCCACATTTCGGCGGTGACTTTTTCCAGCGAATTCATCACTTCGGGTCGCAGCGGAGGTGGCGCGTAGCTCACCCGTTCAGAGGCATGATCGGTGACTTGCCCGAGATTGCCCACGTACTGCACCGCCACCCTGGGATCGTTCACCGCTCCGGCCAGCGCCTGCCGCACCTCTTCCGCCGAATGCCCGGGCAGGATGCGGCAGTTGATGTTGGCTTGCGCCATTTGCGGCAGGGCGTTGTTGGCGTGCCCCCCGCTCAACCGCGTCGCCACGCAGGTGGTGTGGGTCAGCGAGTTGTCTACCGGATCCCGAGACAGCCGCCCCACGGCCTCCATGTCGGGAGGCGTGTTCAGCATCGCCTTGATGTCGGCCGTACGAATCCCGGCCCCAGTCGCCGCCACCTTTTCGTAGGAGGCGCGGGTGACGTTATTCAATTCGAAGGGGAAGCGGTAGTGTGCGATGCGCATCAGTGCCTCCGCCAGGTGATAAATCGCGTTGTCCGGCACGGGCAGCGAACTGTGCCCGCCGGGATTGGTCGAGGTCAACCGGAAGTCCGCGTAGAGCTTCTCGCTGGCATCGACCTCCATGGTTACGGCCTTCCCATGCTCCAGGGTCACGCCGCCGCCATCGTGATTCAGCACAAACTCCGCGTCAATCAGCTCACGATGGTTCTGGATCAGCCAGTTCACGCCGTTCGAGCCGCCGCCTTCTTCATCCGCGGTCAGCGCCAGTATGATGTCCCGATCGGGAACGTAGCCTTCTTTCTTCATGCGCACCAGCGTGGTTACCATGACCGCGTCGCCGTCCTTCATGTCCTGCGTACCGCGCCCGTAAAAGTAGCCGTCTTTCTCCGCGAATTGAAAGGGATCGAGCGTCCAATCCTCCCGGTGCGCTTCCACCACGTCGAGGTGTCCGATCAACAGCACCGGTTTGTGCGTGCCGTTGCCGTGCAGCCGCACCACCAGGTTTTTCTTGCGGTCATTCGGACCCAACACCTGGATATCGCTCGCGGCAAAGCCGGCGTCGCGAAAGCGCTGCGCGATGGCCTCGGCCGCCGCGGTGACGCTCCCTACCGAGTCCGTCGTGTTGATCTCGATCAGCTCCTTGAATACCTCGCGCGCGTACTGCTTGCTCTGATCGTCAAGCTGAGCGGCGGAAAAAGACGCTAGAAAAAGAACACAAAACACCAGGCACCGGCGGCGGATTGGCAAACGCATCTCCTGAGAATGAGGTGGGACTGCCACCAAAATACCACGAACCCACCCAGGTACTGCCGCGCTCGGCGAGCTGTACCGGATGGCTGTCTCGTTTTGCTGATCGAATCAACTGGGGAGGACGGCTGTCCCGACCCGCCTCCGCGCGGCGTCAATGGCTATCCGCGGGGGACCAGCTCACCGGCGGGCCTTACCGTCCCGGGCTCTAGTGCTCCCGCTGAAACCGGTACCGCCCGCCGTTTTCTTCCGCAGTCGCCTCCGCCACTTTCAGGAATGCCCGTCCCGCGTGCGACAAGCTGGCCGACTTGCGGTACACCAGACGCAACTTGCGGTGCAGGCGTAACTCGCGCACCGGAATGCGCACCAGCTCTCCGCGCACGAGCTCGCTCTCCACGCTGATCTCCGGCACCAGCGCCACGCCGTTTCCCATGGCGACAAAGCGCTTGATCGCCTGCAGCGTCGGCAGCTCGATATCCATATTCAGCGGTGTCTTATGGCGCTTGAATGCCTGAATCACCTTCTCGCGGTACGGCGACGCCACGATGTGGGCCACGAAGGTCTCCGCCCCCAGCTGCCGCAAGCTCACCTGGCGCGCTTTGGCCAGGGGATGGCTGGGGGGAACCACGAAGATCAACTCATCGAGATAGACCGCGATCGCGTGCAGATGCGGTTCCTGGGGATCGTAGGTCAGGACGCCGAACTCGCAGTTGTGCCGCAGTACGTCGTCGGGAATGTGGCTGCCGAGCGAACGCAGCACCCTGATCTTGATCATGGGATGCAGCCGCCGAAAGCGCCCCAGCACCGGCAGCAGATAGAGCGCGGTAAATTCGTTGGCGGCGATCACCAGCTTCCCCTGGTGCAGAGAGCGCAGCTCGACCAGCGCTTCCTGCGCGTCGTTACGCAGGTTCAGCAGCCTTTCCGCGTATTCGCGCAGTACCTGCCCGGCGTCGGTCAGCACTCCTTCGCGCGAGGAGCGGTCAAACAACGGCTCGCCGACATCTTCCTCAAGCTTGCGAACGGATTGGCTCACGGCCGACTGCGTCCGGTAGAGCTTCTCCGCCGCACGCGAGAAGTGTCCTTCGCGCGCCACCGTCAAAAACACCTCCAGTTGCCCCAGATCCATGCCCGTCTCGTTAGCAAAACTTCTGGCCTCATTAGCCAGAGTGATGATGTTAAGAAAGTCTAATGATAATTTCAGGATTATAAGCTTTGCTTCATATCCCTGTCTACGTAGGATAGAACCCCAGATCTCGAAGGAGGATTTCGGCCCATGTCAGCAGCGCGGATTACGGTGTTTGATACCACCTTGCGGGACGGCGAGCAGTCGCCGGGATGCAGCATGAACACGCAGGAAAAGCTGCGCATGGCGCATCAACTCGACAGGCTGGGTGTGGATGTGATCGAAGCCGGATTCCCCATCGCCTCCGACGGGGATTTCGAGGCCGTGCAGGCGATCGCCGCCGTCGTTCATCGTCCCGTTATCGCCGGGCTGGCGCGAGCCTGTAAGGCCGATATCGAGCGCGCCTGGCAGGCCCTGCATCATGCCGCGCGCCCGCGCATCCATGTCTTCCTCGCCACCTCCGACATCCACCTGAAATACAAGCTGCGCATCTCCCGCGAGCAGTGCCTGGAGCAGGCCCGCGACGCGGTGCGCCTGGCGAAGTCACTGTCGAACGACGTGGAGTTTTCTCCCGAAGACGCCACCCGCACCGACCCCGAATTTCTCTGCCAGCTTCTGGAAGCGGTGGTTGAAGCGGGAGCCACGACCCTCAACATCCCCGACACCGTCGGCTACAGCATGCCCGAGGAGTTTGCCGGGCTCATCCGCAGGATTCGCCGCCAGGTGCGCGGCCTCGAGAACGCGACCATCTCCGTTCACTGCCACAATGATCTCGGTCTGGCCGTGGCCAACACCATGGCGGCGCTGGCTGCTGGGGCCAGCCAGGTGGAATGCACCATCAACGGCATTGGCGAGCGCGCGGGCAATGCCTCCCTCGAAGAAATTGTCATGGCGACGCGGGTGCGTCCCGACAGGTTCCCCTTCGCCACCGGCGTGGTCGGCGAACAGATCTATCCCTCGAGCCAGTTGCTGAGCGAGATCACCGGCGTGGCGGTGCAGCCCAACAAGGCGATCACCGGTCGCAACGCCTTCGCCCACGAGGCGGGTATTCATCAGGACGGCGTGCTCAAGAATCCGCTGACCTACGAAATCATGACCCCGAAGTCGGTGGGCGTACCCGACTCCACGCTGGTGCTGGGCAAACATTCCGGGCGTCACGCCCTGCGCTTGCGCTGCGAGCAACTGGGATACGAATTCGATCGCCGCGAACTCGACGAAATCTATCGTCAATTCGTGGTGCTCGCCGACCGGGTCAAGCATGTGCGGGATCATGATCTGCTGGGCCTGATCGAAGCGCATCGCCACGCCAACCGCCGCTTTCCGCCTGGGCATGTGGAAGCGGCGGCGCCGGTTGCGATTGCGGCTAACGCCGGCAAATCCGGAACCGTTGTCCGGAGAACACTCCCTTTTTCGTTTCCCCACAATTCCGAATCCATCAGCGTACCCGGCAAGCTGACCGCCGATCACCAGGGCGAGCAGGAAGATTATCTGTGGGGGGTGTAGGAATGCCTTACCGTCGAGGACGGTTGTCCCCGCCGGTCGGATCTCGAGAGACGGGGCTCTACTGCCTCCCATGCCCCACCACGAAATCCTGCCGCTCGAACAGGTAGCAGCGAGCTGCGTCTCCACAGTGGAGGGGGAAGGGGTTCTGAGGAGCCCGAGGTCCCGGCGCAGTCTGTAAGCTGAGCCGTTAGAATCAATCCTATGCTTCTGAAACTCACCATCCTCCCCGGCGACGGCATCGGACCGGAAGTCACCGACGAAGCCGTCCGCGTGCTCGAGAGCGTCACCGACATCTTCGGGCATCAGCTGGAAGTCGCGCGCAAGCCGGTCGGCGGCGCCGCGCTGGCCGCGAGCAACGATCCGCTGCCAGACGACACCTTGCTATGCTGTCTCGCCTCGCAGGCCGTCTTGCTGGGTGCGGTCGGGGGGCCGGCATTCGATCATGTTCCCGCCGCCAAACGTCCTGAGGCTGGACTGCTGCGCTTGCGCCGCGAACTGGGCGTGTTCGCGAACCTGCGCCCGGCGGTTTGCTTTCCCGCTCTCGTGGATGCCTCTCCGCTGCGTGCTGAAATCGTTCACCGAACCGACATCGTGATTGTGCGCGAATTGCTGGGCGGCATTTATTTCGGCCAGCCGCGCTCGACCGAGGGGCCCGCTGGGTATCGCGTGGCCATCGACACCATGCGCTACGCGGAAGACGAAATCGAGCGCATCGCCAGGGTCGCCTTCGAACTGGCGCGCCGCCGCAGGCGCAAAGTCACCTCCGTGGACAAGGCCAACGTGCTCGATTCCTCCCGGCTGTGGAGAGAAGTCGTGAACCGTGTGGCTGGCAGCTATCCCGACGTGAAGCTCTCGCACACCTATGTGGATTCGGCTGCGATGGCGCTGGTCGCGCGTCCGGCTGAGTTCGACGTGATGCTCACCGAGAACATGTTTGGCGACATTCTCTCCGACCAGGCAGGAGGCGTCGTGGGCTCGCTGGGGATGCTGGCATCGGCAAGCATTGGAGGCAAGGTGGGTCTTTACGAACCGGTACACGGCTCGGCACCCGACATTGCCGGCCGCGGCATCGCCAATCCCCTGGGCGGCATTCTTTCTATCGCGCTGCTGCTGCGGCATTCCTTCCGGCTCGAAGCCGAAGCCCGCTCGATCGAGTCCGCGGTGAACGCCGTCTTGAACGAAGGATGCCGCACCGCTGACCTCGCGCGTTACGGGCAACCCACGCTGACCACGTCAGAGATGGGGAAAAAGGTCTCGCAAGCGGTAAAGCAGCACGCGCCCGCTGTTGCTTGAGTCATGAAACGGATTCACTGTTGACGCCCGACTCCGGATTCTGCGCTAGAATGGATACGTAGGGCCGCCAACCCCGGGGCGGGAATGCTTTCCAAGTGCGCCAATCCGGCTTGCACCAATCTTTTCCTCTACTTGCACCAGGGCCAGTTGTTTCGCCTGGATAGCGGCGGGCATGAACCCGTTTCTTCCCCGTTCCGGGGGAACGCGCATCGGGTGGAGTTCTTCTGGCTGTGCGACGAGTGCGCGGCCAATATGACGGTGACCTTCGAGAAAGGCAGAGGCCTGGTGGTGCAGCCCTTCGCTTCTACGCCATCGGCCGCTTCGCCGTCGCCAGCGCAGGACGCGAGTACTTCCCGGTTATCGCGTTCCAGCGAATCCGCAGCATCTCGCCTAACATCCGAATACCATCCCGCAGCGGGTTAATGCGCGTTCCTTCGCGATGCGCCCAGGTGACCGGCACTTCCTCTACCCGAAAGCCAAAACGTTGCGCCAGGAAGATCAGTTCCGGATCGAAGCCCCAGCGCTCGATGGTTTGCATGGGAAACACGACGTCCGCTGCACGCCGGGTGAACGCTTTGAATCCGCACTGCGTGTCTTTGAACTTCAGGCCCAGCGTGATCCGCAGCGCCAGGTTGAACAGCCGGCCGAAAAGCTGGCGATGCAGAGGCTGCTTCTCGGTCTGCAGCTCGGATCGCACCCAGCGCGAACCGATCGCCACGTCTGCGCCTGCGGCGAGCGCGGCGAACAGCTTCCCGGCTTCCTCAATGGGCGACGACAGGTCGGCGTCGCTGAACACCAGAATTTCGCCCTGGGCGTGAAGCATGCCGTTGCGCACGCTGTATCCTTTGCCCCGGTTCCCCGGGTTCGATAGCAGACGCAAGCTCGCATTTTCGCGCATGCGGGTGCGCACCAGCTCCGCCGTATTGTCACTTGAGCCGTCGTCCACCACCAGGATCTCCGCATCCCACTGACAGTCGGCTGCGTGGCGAAGAATCCTGTCGAGCGAGGTCGCGATACGCGCGCCTTCGTTATAAGCCGGAATCACGATGCTGTATCGCACGGGGAGGCTCTCAATGCTTCAGTTCTCAGTGAAAAGACTTAGATGCACGGATCAAGCATAAAGCGGGACGGCGGAAAAACCAAAAAACCAGATGCGCGAGAGCCCGACTGAGGACCACAAACAGAAAACCGGGAGCTGTTCTAGGCTACCTGCTCCTGCTTTCTGAGCATGGCAAAAAACTCGGAAACCAGTTCTTCGTCCCACAGGCCGTCCTTCGCTTCCCGGCGCATCGTGACCTCGGCCTCTTCATGGGTCAGCGCGGGCTTGTAGGGACGTTCCGTGCGCAGCGCATCATACACGTCCACCACCTGCAGAATGCGCGCCAGCAGCGGAATCTCTCCCTGGTGCAGACCGTCGGGATAGCCGCTGCCATCGGAATGTTCATGATGATTGCGGATGATGGGCAGCACCAGGCGCAGCGACTTCAGCGGCTTGCAGATGTTTTCGCCGGTAACGGGATGCTGCTTCATGATCTCCCACTCATCCGGGGTCAGGTTCGATCCTTTTTTCAGCACCTCATCCGGTACCGCGATCTTGCCCAGATCGTGCAGATAGCCACCACGGCGCAAGGCGATGACCGCGTCTTCATCAAGCCCCAGGTAGCGTCCCAGATTGCTGGCATTCTGCGCCAGTCGCTCGCAGTGGCCCTCGGTGTAAGGATCCCGGCTCTCGACGCTTCGCCCCAGCGTGCACAACACCGACTCCGCTGTCTCGAGTTCGTCGGTAAATTCCTTTAATTTCAGAAGCGACTTCACCCGGGCGAACAATTCTTCGGAAAAAATCGGCTTGTTCAGGAAATCGTCGGCTCCCATTTCGATTCCCTTGAGTTTGTCCTCCCGGTCCGAGAGTCCGGTGATGAGCACAAAGGGAATCAGCCGCGTCTCGGGATCGTCCTTCAGATCGCGGCACAGTTCGTAGCCCGATTTTCCCGGCATGATCACGTCAGAGAGGATCACATCCGGGGGACGCGCCCGGACTTCCTCTTCCGCTGCGCCCGCATCGCCCACGGCGATCACCTCGTATCCACGAGTCGCCAGCAGTTCCTGCATCAGCTTCATGGTGTCAGGGTTGTCGTCAACTACCAGAATGCGGGGAACGCGGCGGCGGGGCACTTCGGCCATCTCTCGGTAAGAATTCAGCAGCGAGGAGGGAGTTGCCCGCACTTTGTGGAAGGAACTCATAGCCGCCCACTGATTCGCTATTCTAGTAGATTCTCGAATGCCGGCGAGAGGCGCGTCGTGAAAATTCCTGAATAGCGGACAGATGGCTCCGGTCATGTTCCTGTCAGGAACCACAAAACCTTTGGAATCATCAAGATTTCCCAGTTTAGATGGAACTCCAGTGACCATGCGGAATGCACTTCTGGTTCACCTGGCCTTGTGTCCATTACACCCGTGCAGGGCCTTGCCTATCGATTGCAACACTATGTTGATCGTGTGTTGCGCTGCCCTGGCCCTGGGCGCCGCCCAAATCCCGTGTCATCGCCTTCGGCAAACCTACTGCCGCAAAGTTCGACGCCGTCGATGTCGTGAACGACTGCGAACAAGAAGATGATACTGGGAGGCAACTCCCCGCCGGCGTTGAATTCAGAGACTCAGGCAGGTTCGGCGTTGGCACAAGGGCACCGTTCTTGCGCTTCACGTAACTCCCGGCTGCCAGCAGCACGATGAAGACCGCGATAAACACCAGCCGCCGCCACCGATTTCGCTCCTCGGGAGAAACGCCCAGGTGCTTTGAGAGCAGAGCGCCGATCCCGAGCCCCATCACCAGCCCTCCAATGTGTGCTGAATTGTCAATCCCTGGCACCACGGCTCCAAAAAACAAGTTGTATCCCGCAAAGGAGAGCAGACTCTTGAGCGTCCCGCGAATTGCCGACTTAGGCACGGGCAGGTGTCCGAGATACAGCGCAGCGATCAGCGCTCCCGCCATCCCGAAGATTGCGCCCGAAGCGCCCGCGCCAACTTCCAGGGGGTGAATCCACAAGCTCGCCAGGCTGCCGGAGATTCCGCAGGCGGTGTAGGTGAGGACATAAGTCCAGGGATCGAAGATTCTCTCGGCAAGAAGCCCGAGGTTCCACAGGCACCACATGTTCAGCCCGATATGAATGATGCCGATATGGATGTAGTTCGCAGTCAGTATTCGCCACGGCTCGGTGCTAAGGGAGAGCGGCCCGTAGTCGGCGCCCCAGCGCAGCAGTTGCTGCTCGCTGGGCAGGATGGGTGAGACTCCGCTCAGCACCATCGCCACGAACACCAGCACGTTCAGTGCGATCAGCGCCGTGGTCACCGAAAGCCGGCGCGCCATCACCGGCTGCGCCGCGGTGGACGCCGCGTATTGTGCCGCAATCCGCGCCCGGCACTCGGGGCAGATCTCGTTCGGCTCCCCGACTGAGACGATGGCAACTCGCGTCCGCAATATTTGCAGTTGGTCATACAGGACTCGATCGACGGGATAGTGTATCGCGAGGAAGCTTTCAGCACTCAGCCCCCGGCGCCCGGAACATTGGTGAAGAACGAAGGCTGACCTCGGCGGTCAGCCGCGAAGCGGAAAGAACCCCAACCTCGCGCATCTCTTATGTGGGATCACCGCCACGCTGCCTGACTGAATGGCGATTGCTGACTGCTTCTAATCCCCCGCTGTCTCCACCGCCGGCATCTCTTCCGCCACGGTCCTGGTCTCCACCTTGGCGCTGGTTACCAGGATCACCGACGCCACCACGATTGCGCTGCCCATCAGGATGTAACGATCCACCGATTCGTTCTTCACCAGCCATCCCAGAAACACCGCGACCACGGGATTCACATACGCATAGGTTGAGACCTTCGATGTCGGCACATGACGCAGCAGCCAGATATATGCCGTGTAACCGATCCACGATCCGCACACCACCAGGTAGAGCACGGCGCCCGCGCCTCGCGCCGTCCAGGTCAAGTGCCGCACGTCTTCGAACAGCAGCGCAAAAATCAGGTTCGCCAAGCCCGCAAACGTGACTTGCCACGCCGTCCCGCTGAAGGGATCGACCTCCGCCGACTGCCAACGCTTCGACAGCACCGAACCCAGTGCCCAGCTGAAAGAGCCTCCCAGCAGACCCAGCGACCACCACAACTCGCGCGCATGATAGCCGCCCGCCGACATCAGTTGCGGCCAGATCAGCACCACGATCCCGACGATTCCCAGCGCCAACCCCGCCCTGCCGCGGCCAGAAATGTGATGATTGCCCAGCAACATCGAGTCGAGCACCAGGAACCACAGCGGCGTCGACGCCACTACCAGCGCCGCCAGCCCCGATGGCACAATCTGCTCGGCGTACGACAAAGTCAGGTTGCCGCCCATGAGCAGCAGCGTCCCAACTGCCGCCATGTGCCCAAGCTGCCGCCCGCTGTAGCGGATGTTGCGCCCTGTGAACCGGCAGTATGCCAGCATCAGGGTTCCGGCAATCAGAAACCGCGTGGCGCACATCACCCCCGGAGGCAGCTGCTCCACGGCGATGCTGATCCCCAGGTAGGTCGATCCCCAGAAAAGGTAGACAAGGCCAAAGGCAAGGATCACGCTAAACCGGTGCTGGCGCTGCGACTCAGTCATGAGAAGGCAAGAGAACTCTCAAGATATCAGACGGGAAAAGACCAGCCGGGATGCGATTTTATCTCTATGTGTGAAGCCGCTTGGCATGGCCTCGCAGGGAGATTTCGAGTGGAAGTTCATGGAAGCGTCCACTGCGGCGCTCTTGTCGTCCAGCTTCCAACCGCGCCAACAGCCCGCCCGCGGCCGGTTCCCGAGGGGTTCCCCCCGCTTCCCCTCCGGGTTATACTAAAAAGGTACTTATGCGCCTCGAGCATCCCAATTCGCACCTGCCCGCGTGCTGGCTGCATTTTCTCGTCTGCCCGCGCCGCTATCTGGCAGTGTTGCCATCGCAGGCGCGCCCCAACCTGTTCGGTTCCGATTAGTTTCTTCCATCCCACGTCTGCAGGACGCCGGTCGTAGTGCGCCTTAGCCAACGACCAACGAGGAACGACCAATCACTGCCTTCGGAGGCTCCCATGTCGACCAAAACTCTGATCGGACCCAAGCTCAAGACCTCTCTGCCTGGCCCCAACGCCAAGCGCGTCATCGCCGGCGACGACAAGTACATTTCGCCGTCCTACACCCGCTCCTACCCGATGGTGGCCAAGCACGGCCGCGGCATCGTTGTCACCGACGTTGACGGCAACGAATTCCTCGATTTCTCGGCGGGCATCGCCGTCACCTCCACCGGGCACTGCCATCCCCACGTTGTCGCCGCCATTCAGAAACAGGCCGGCGAACTGATTCACATGTCGGGAACCGATTTCTACTACGGGAACATGGTGACGCTGGCGGAGCGCCTTTCGAAGATCGCGCCCATGCCAGGACCGCACAAGATCTACTACGGAAACTCCGGCACCGAGGCCGTCGAGTGCGCGCTCAAACTCTCGCGTTACCACACCAGGCGCCAGAACGTCATCGCCTTCTTCGGCGCCTTCCACGGACGCACCCTGGGCTCGCTCTCGCTGACCGCTTCCAAGCCACAGCAGAAGCGCCGTTTCGCGCCGCTTGTTCCCGGCGTAACCCACGTGCGCTTTCCCGACGTCTACCGCGGATGCGAAGGCGGCGCGCAGGATGCCGAAGCTTTCGCCCTCGGCTGCGCCCGCTTCATCGAAGACAAGCTGTTCAAGACCATGCTGCCGCCCGAAGAAGTTGCGGCCATCTTCGTGGAGCCCATTCAGGGCGAGGGCGGATACGTGGTCGCTCCCACCGTCTTCATGCAGGAACTGCGCCGCATCTGCGACCGGCACGGCATTCTGCTCGTCGTTGACGAAGTGCAGAGCGGCGTCGGGCGCACAGGCAAGTGGTGGGCGGTCGAGCACACCGGCGTGCACCCCGACATCGTCTGCAGCGCCAAGGGCATTGCCTCCGGCATGCCACTCGGCGTCGTCATCAGCAAGGCCGACATCATGGACTGGGTGCCCGGTTCGCACGCTTCCACCTTCGGCGGGAACCCGGTTTGCATCGCCGCCGCCCTGGCCACGCTCGATGTCATCGAGGGTGAGAACCTGTTGGCCAACGCAACCGCTGTCGGCAATCACATGCTCAAGCGCATGGCCAACTGGCCGTCGAAGTACAAGCTGGTGGGTGACGTCCGCGGACGCGGCCTGATGATCGGAGTCGAAATCGTTAAAGACAAAAAGACGAAAGAGTACGCCGCCCCCGAACGCGACCGCATCGTCGAGCGGGCCTTCGAGCGCGGCATCCTGTTCCTGGGCTGCGGACCGAGCACGGTGCGCATCGCTCCGCCGCTCATCGCCACCCAGGAGGAAGCCGACACCGCGGTCGACGCCCTGGAAGAGGCGATCGCGCAAGTCTCGGAGGCGTAAGGGTTCGACAGAGGACGGGCTTCCCCGCCCGTCCTCCGCGAAGCGGCGCCAGAATGCAGCCCGTCAGCCCCGGGGAGGGCGAACGATCACGTCAGAAAACGCAAGCTGGTGCGGACGGACGAATACCCTCAAGCCGATGAAGGCAGGAAGGGAACGCCCGAGCGTAGCCCGGCACTTCACCGCTGGGAAACGATCGGGAAAATTGAAAAGTGCCTGAGGAACGGCCCATTGCCATCACACCTGGTGATCCCGCACACGAAGACCAACAAGCGTGACGCACAAATTCTCAACTCGTGGCTGGCTGGCGCTGGCGCTCACGCTGGTGCTGTGGGCTTCGGCTTTCGCCGGGATTCGTGCCGGACTGAAAGCCTATTCGCCCGCGCACGTCGCCATCCTGCGTTTCCTTATCGCCTCGGCGGTGCTGGCGATTTACTCCGCCTTCGCGCACTTCCGCCGCCCCGCGTGGCGTGATTTCCCCGGCCTCATCCTGACGGGGGCCATCGGCATCACCTTCTACAATCTCGCGCTCAACTACGGCGAGACCCGCGTCAGCGCCGGAGCCGCAAGCCTGCTGATCGCCTCCACCCCCATCTGGACCGCGTTGTTCGCCATGCTGGCGCTCGGCGAGCGCCTGACTTCCACCGGATGGTGCGGCATCCTGCTGAGCTTTGCTGGAGTCGCGCTCATCGCTCACGGGGAAAGCCAGGGTATTCGTCTTTCGCCACAAGCTCTCATCATTCTTACGGCGGCCGTTGCCTCCGCAATTTACATCGTGATGCAGAAGCGCTTCCTCGACCGCTACAGCGCGCTTGAATTTACCGCTTATTCCATCTGGTCAGGGACGCTCCTCATGCTGCCGTTCAGCGGAGGCCTGTTGCGCGCCATCCACACCGCGCCCATGGGGCGCACGCTGGCTGTGATCTACCTCGGCGTGTTTCCCGGCGCCATCGCCTACGTCGGCTGGGCTTATATTCTCTCCCAGGGTCCCGCGGGACGCATCACGACTCTGCTCTACCTGATTCCCGTGCTCGCCATCGGCATCGCCTGGCTTTGGCTCGGCGAGGTCCCCAGGCCGATGTCGCTTGCAGGCGGCGCAATCGCGCTACTCGGCGTGATCCTGGTCAGCCTCCGAGGCAAAGCCAGCTCAACCGCCACTCAGGCCATGGTGGCTCCTGTCGAAGGATGAAACCGAGTAAGCGGATCCTTCGTCCAATCTGCCAGGCAACAAACGGCAGCGATGATGGCCCACGAAGAACCTTGACGCGTGGGCCCGGGAGCAGTCCTTGCGTTTTGGTTACGATTTGGCGTTTATCCGCCGCCGGTACAATCGTCTTGCCGCGATCTACCCTGTGTTTGAGATCATCTTCGCCCTTCCACGGGGCATACGCGCCCGGGCCGTCGACCACCTGGCACTCAACCCCGGCGATCGAGTCCTTGAAATCGGCTGTGGCACGGGACGAAATTTCCCGCACCTGGTAAAGGCGGTTGGTCCCGACGGCCGCATCTACGGTGTCGATTACTCCGACGCGATGCTTGCCAGAGCGCACAACCTTTGCCGCAAGAACCGGTGGACCAACATCACGCTTTGGCAGCAGGATGCGCAAAAACTGCAAATGACGGAGACAGTCGACGCCGTACTCTTCAGCCTTTCCTACTCTGTGATCCCCGACCCGCACAAGGCGCTCAGTTGCGGCTGGAGCCGTCTGCGATCTGGTGGACGGGTTGTGATCCTGGACTCGCCCTTACCGAGTGGCCTGCTATGGCGGTTGTACCGCCCCTTCGTTTCTTTGCTCAGCCGAGCTACGGTTCTGGGCGATCCGGATGCGGCGCCCGAGCAGGACTTGCGCCGGTTTACAACCAAGGTCGAAAAGCAGGAATTTCAACTCCACACCTATTGCATTTTTTGGGCGGTAAAAGCCTGACTGACCATCCCCACGAAGGTTTGGTAAGAATTGGTTTTCAAGTGAGCCGCAGCAGGACGAGGCCAACCCTGCCCGCGTTCGCAGATGCTGGCCCTCTATCTCCGCCCCACTTACTCCACTCCCACCGGCTGCCCCACTTTGGTCCTCTCCCCCTCCACCAACCCCACCGTGACCAGCCAGAGCACCCCCATCCCGCCTGCCGACATAAGCAGCGGCATGTGCAGGCCAAACTTTCCCGCCATTGCCCCACCCACCGCCGGAGCGATTGTGGCTCCGATAATCTCCCCCGCGAGCGTTGTCAGTCCGATCGCCGTGGCCACGAATTGCGGCGGCACGCTCTCCGCCGGCACGATCACGATGATCAGCGACGCAATCGCCTGTCCGCCGTTGCACAAGAAGACGATCGCGGCCAGCAGCCACAAGTGGCTGTACAGCGACAGTATCTGCAACGACAGCGGCACAATCGCGGACAGCACCGACATCGTCATCAGCACCGGCTTGCGTCCCACGCGATCGGAAAACGAAGGAAACAGAAATCCCAGGAAGAAGCTGCCGAGGCCGCTCGCGCCCAGCAGAAATCCCGCAGTCGTCGCAGCCTGGTGCGCGACTTGGGTGATGTAGAGCGGCGCAAACACGTTCAGCAGGAACAGCCAGCACATGAACCCCGCCGCACCCAGCGAGCACAGCCACATGTTGCGGAAGCGCAGGATCGACAAATAATCCATCACCCCCGCGCTGCCATGATGCTGGCTGTCGACCAGCGACGGCTTCCTTTCCGGCTCTTTCACAAACTTCCCCAGCAACAGCCCCGTCACCATGCCCGGGATGCCCGCTACGAAGAACGCCCAACGCCAGCCAAACCGCAAAGCCACTTGTGTCGTCAGCACGGGAGCCGCCGCCAGCCCCACCAACGCCGCCGCGCTCACCACCCGGCCGACGTTGCGTCCGCGGCGGCTGGCTGGCGACGACTCTTCGATCAGCGCCATGATCACCGACCAGCAGGGCCCTTCAGCCACCCCCATCAAAGCGCGAATCGCCAGTAGCTGATTGAAGCTGCGCGCCAGCCCCGAGAGCCACGACAGCATGGAAAAGGCAAACACCGCGGGAATCAGCACCCGCCGCCGCCCAAACTGATCGGACAACGCTCCGAAGAAGTATCCCGACAGCGCCCAGGTGATGGCCACCACCGCGGCCAGCATGCCGATCTGTTCGTTCGAGAGATCGAACTCCGACGCGAAGAACGGCGCCAGATAGAGCTGCGACATGCGGTCAAGAAAGACCGTGCCCCAAGTGAAGAAAAGAATCAGAACCAGTGTGTTCTCATAACGCCTCGACGGTTCCACGCGTGACAGGGTAGCGAAATCGCGCACGAATGGGAACCTGTGGTTTTCCCCATGTCCTCCGCGATTTAAGGTTTCCTCATCCGGGCCGGCACGTGACCCCCGGCCACAACCTCATGGGCCTCTTGTAAACTCACTAATGCTTCCCGTGCGACTCTACGCGGGCCACGGTGCGCGTCTTCCGAGTTGGTGGCGGTGCGGGCTTTGCCGGCCGGCCGGCATCCGGCGCACCTGCGCGCGCGCCGGGGAGCCAGTATTTTCCCCCGGCGCCGGCTCGGCTACGTGATGGTTGCCACGCCGCCAGGGTGAAATTGACCTGATCGGCTGGGACCTCGAGGTGCTGTGCTTCATCGAAGACAAGACTCCGACTACGCGCGGCGCGAACCCCGCCGAGGGCGCTGTCGGTCACGATAAACGGTGTGAAATCTGCCTGCGAATACCCGCGTTATCTGCCACCCGCGTGTCAGTGACGTTTGTATGTGGTGAGCGTATATTATGATGGCCAGACCGGCCATCCTCAGTTTGAGCTATTCAAGAATGCCTTCCCGGCGGACTGATTTGGAATTTTGCGTTTTCCGGCATGGAAAGGACTTTGTGTGCCTGAGCTTAGAAAAGATCCGATTGTAGGACGATGGGTCATCATTTCGACCGACCGCGCCAAGCGGCCCACCGATTTCGCGCGTGATGCGGTCAAGATCAAGGGCGGTTTCTGTCCCTTCTGTTACGGCAACGAAAGCAAGACCCCGCCGGAAATTCAGGCCTATCGACCCAATCCCAACGGCGGACCGCCGCCGCAACGCGACACCCCGGGATGGACGGTTCGCGTCGTCCCCAACAAGTTTCCTGCGCTCGGCATCGAAGGCAACCTCAACCGCCAGGCCGAAGGCATGTTCGACAAGATGAACGGCATCGGCGCCCATGAAGTCATCATCGAGACCCCCGACCACAACGCCAGCCTGGCCACGCTCGCTCCCAAGCGCATTGAAGACGTCCTCTGGACCTTCCGCGACCGCATCCTCGACCTGAAGAAAGACCGCCGCTTCAAGTACATTTTGATCTTCAAGAACCACGGCGAGCCTGCCGGAGCCTCGCTCGAACACGCGCACTCGCAACTGATCGCGCTGCCCATTCTCCCGATATACGTGGTGGAGGAGCTGGAAGGCGCCAAGCAGTACTACATCTACAAAGAGCGCTGTGTTTTCTGCGACATCATTCGCCAGGAGATCGAAACCGCGACCCGCGTCGTGGCCGAGAACGAAGACTTTCTCACGCTCGCGCCCTACGCGCCGCGTTTTCCGTTCGAAACCTGGATCCTGCCCAAGCAGCACGAGTCGGCGTTTGAAAACTCCTCGTCGCACATGTTCGAGAACCTCGCCAAGGCCTTGAAGACACTTCTGACCAAGGCCGACCGCGTGCTCGACAACCCGCCCTACAATCTCGTCATTCACAGCTCGCCGGTGCAGGACCCGACCAACGATCACTATCACTGGCACATCGAATTCATGCCCAAGCTGACCAAGACCGCAGGATTCGAATGGGGTACCGGCTTTTACATCAATCCCACGCCCCCGGAAGAAGCCGCCCGTTTCCTGCGCGAAGCCAGCGTGGAAGAGGCGACACCAGCAACCGCGGGTTCCAGCTCCTAGCCTGGACCGTGCCATACATGAGCGGTGGGCCTACTCGTCCCCGCTCTTTGCGAATGAGGGGGTGTGATTTCCGCACTAACTCTGCCGAGTTCTTCTCCGAATCCAATCGCCGCCAAATGCCGCCGGCGAGAACAGCAGGAGGGCGGCGGTCTGAGTCCACAGCGCGCCCGCCCCGGGACGAGCAATCATGGAAACGGTTGCGCCCAGAGCAATCAGCCCGGCCAGTGCGACTCCACAGGTCAGGCCCGCCCGCCGGGCAATTCTGCCCGCGACAAATCCGCCGAGCGAGGCAAAAACCAGGCCATACGCTATGGTGAGCACCTTTAAACCGGCCGCAGCCGGCGAGTGCGGGTCGAAGTTGGTCAAATGGAACAGCAGGACAGCCGAGCTGGCGAAAAGCAGGTAGCCGGCGATCACCGCCAGAAAGACTCGCATGCGCGCGTAACCCCTCCTTCCCCGACTTACTTCGAACTAATCACGAAGGTATTGCCGTCCAAATCCTTGAAGACGGCGGCTGTTCCCCAGTCCGCTTTCTCAGGTTTCTTCACGAACTCCACGCCCCTGCTCTCCAGTTCGCGCACCGTCCGCTCGACGTCATCCGTCCAGAAGGTGATATTCATCGTTCTGCCCGGCTCGAACCCGTCATCAAAGCGGAACAGTACGATGCGGGTTTCTGTTGCCGAAACCCCGAGTTCAATCCAGCGCTGTTTCTCGTTAAACGGCTGATCGGTCAGGAGCCGGAACCCCAGTTTCTCGGTGTAGAAGGCGAGTGCCCGATCCTGGTCGCTCACTGGAATGCTGGCGAATTTCACTCCGCGAATCATTTTCATCGTCCCCCGGGATTGATTATCTGGGCGGCGGGGCACGCGGGCAAGCCTGCTATGGTGTGTTACGCTATAGTGGAATGCAGCATATTCCGATCGACGAATATGTGATTGACGTGCTCTTGCCCGATGTTGCCGGGCACGATCGTGCCCCCGCCGCTTTCCTGGTCTACATCGTCCTTTGGACAGCACTCTATCGCGAGGAACAAAAACGGGTCGCCCTGAGCCTGCAGAAGCTCTCGCAAGGAACAGGTCTATCCAAGTCCGCGGTGCAGAACGCGGTTCGAGCGTTGAAACGGCGTGGCCTGATCAAGGTTTTCAAGCGCAGCCCGACCTCGGTTCCCGAATACGAATTGGTTCGTCACTGGGTCAGGCG
>Ga0126383_10000763_pt1 | contig 18603 bp, 19 predicted proteins | sample PanSoiMetPlot_35_FD_96882 | JGI IMG/M metagenome (GOLD analysis project Ga0126383, IMG submission 96882) | Tropical forest soil microbial communities from Panama - MetaG Plot_35 | ecosystem: Environmental > Terrestrial > Soil > Tropical forest > Bulk soil | place: Panama | collected 2016-02-17
GTAACCGCCACGGTCGACCAAACCGCCTTGCGAGCCGCGGGCGCCGACATCGTCACCTCCAGCCTGTCCGACTGGAATGCCGACGCGGTACATCATTTGTTTGGGTGAAGAGTCACAATGGCTCGGACCATCGTCGTTGGCGACATTCATGGATGCTTCGATGAACTCACCGACCTCCTCGATCTGCTAAAACTGCGAGGGACCGACCGGGTGATTGCGGTCGGCGATCTGATCGCCAAGGGCCCGAAGAATCGCCAGGTCCTCGATCTCTTCATCAACGATCGGCGTTTCCGGTCGGTCGTGGGAAATCACGATCGCATCATCAGGCAGAGGATGCGGGGCGAACCCGTTCGTCTGAACAAGGACCAGCACCAGGTGTTGCGAGAGCTCCAACCCGATCGCGAAAAGTATGCGGAGTTTCTGCGGGCGCTGCCTTTCACAATCGATTTGGGGTCGCATCTGGTGGTGCATGCGGGATTGCGGCCCGGAGTCGCCCTCGACAAGCAAATGGCGGCCGACATGACTGAGATTCGCACTATGGGCGCTGATCCTCCCCAGCGTCGCGGGGTCCCATGGTATGCAGTCTATCGAGGTCCGCAAACGATCTTGTTTGGACATTGGCCGGCGCGAGCGCCGCGTCGTGGCGAAAAGGCCATCGGCCTGGATACCGGGTGTGTTTATGGCGGCCGTTTGACCGCCTATATCATCGAGACGGGACAGTTTGTGAGTGTGCCGGCGCGCGCGAAATATGCCGGCAAGAAATAGGTCCCATGTGTCCCATTTGTCCTATTGGTCCTATTGGTCCCATGGGACTCATGGGACAAATGGGACTTATGGGACTCATTTGTCCGGGACGCCGAGTGTCACAAATCAATCGATCTACTGCTGGAAATCGATACGTTTCTGTTACAAGTTCCTGACGATCCCTTTCTGATCCTGAGCAGCAATCTCCCGCAAACAACCCAGTAAAATCGGCCCGCTTCTCACCTTTTGAAAAGGAACACGAGTTGCTCAAATGACGATCGATAGTCTCGATGGAATCATTTACGAACACGTGTATCACGCAATCAAAACCTCTTCCCTGGAAATCACATGCAAGCCGTATCAAACATTTCTATCAAGGGACGCCTAACGGCGGCTGAACCCGCCAAAACCAGGCTGGCGCTCGCGCCCGCCCCGGAAAGACATCTGCTCAATCGTGAATTGAGCCTCGTTGAATTCTTTCGTCAGGTGCTCGATGAAGCGCTTGACCCTCGCATTCCGCTGCTGGAGCGGCTGCGCTTCCTGACAATTTTCTCGACGATTGTCGACGAGTTCTTCATGGTCCGCGTTTCCGGCTTAAAGGAAGAGATCGAGCAGGGCTGGGGCGGATCGTCCCGGGACGGTATGACCGCCGGTGAACAGCTCGACGAGATTAGGAGACGGCTCGGACCGATGATGCTCGAGCAGATGCGTTGTCTGCGCCAGGAGATCCTGCCGGCGCTTGAGCGCGAAGACATCGTAGTCGCCGCTTATGAATCGCTGTCCCGGGAAGAGCGCGAGGAGGCAGACGAATATTTCGCCCGCGAAGTCTTTCCGGTGTTGACGCCGCTGGCGGTAGATCCCGCGCACCCGTTTCCCTACATCTCAGGGCTGAGCCTGAATTTCGGCATCAACATATCCGCCACTGAGAGCGACCAGTCTGAGCGGCGCTTTGTCCGTTTGAAGGTGCCACCGTCTTTGCCCGGTCTGGTCCGGATTGGCAATCAGAACAGATTCGTATTTCTGAGTGAAATCATTGCCTGCAATCTGGGCGCGCTTTTTCATGGGATGACGGTCGAGGCTGCGCACATGTTCCGAGTGACCCGGGATGCGGACATCGACATTCGCGAGGACGAGGCTGATGACCTGCTGCGGGCGCTGCAACAGGAGTTAAGGAAGCGGCGGTTCGGCGCCCCCGTGCGGCTCGAAGTCTCAGCCGCGATGCCTGAAGAGATGGTGCTCTACCTGATGGAGTCGATCGGGGTTGAGCCTGATGACGTCTATGTGCTCGACGGCCCATTGAACATTCTGGATATGGGCGCTCTCTGCGATTTGGATCGGCCGGAGTTGAAATTTCCGCCGTTGCGAACTGTCCGTCCGCGCCAGCTGCTGGAGGGCAAGTCGGTATTCGATGTGATCAAACGCGGCGATGTGCTCCTGCATCATCCGTACACCGACTATTCGACGGTGACAAATTTCATTCGCGCGGCGGCGAACGATCCCAACGTGCTGGCTATCAAGATTTGTCTGTACCGGACGGGCCAGCAATCCGAGATCGCCGAGATTCTGCGGCAGGCCGGCGAACAGGGCAAACAGGTCACGGCCTTAATCGAATTGAAGGCGCGCTTCGACGAGGAAAACAACATCGAGTGGGCCCAGCGTCTCGAGCGCGCCGGTGTTCATGTCGTCTATGGCGTCATTGGTCTGAAGACCCATTGCAAACTGACGCTGGTGGTGCGGCGCGAAGGAAAACGGCTGCGGACCTACGTACACATCGCCACCGGAAATTACAATCCGGCATCTTCAGCCACCTACACCGATCTCGGCATCTTCACGGCCGACGAGGCGATCGGCGAAGACGCGACTGAATTCTTCAATTACCTGACGGCCTACTCGACGCCAAAGGAATACCGCAGGCTGCTGGTGGCGCCGGTGAACCTGCGCGAAAAGCTCACCGCGCTGATCGAGCGGGAAACTGCGCATGCCAAGGCCGGCCGCCCGGCGCGCATTCTCGCCAAGCTGAACCGGCTGGCGGACGAACAGATCATCCACAGTTTGTATGAGGCATCGCAGGCGGGCGTCTCGATCGATTTGGTGGTGCGCGGCGTCTGTATGTTGCGGCCCGGAGTGCCGGGGCTGTCTGAAAACATCCGTGTGCGCAGCATCGTCGGCCGCTTCCTCGAGCACAGTCGCGTGATCTATTTCGCGAACGACGGCCAGGAAGAGATCTACATCGGCAGCGCTGATTGGATGCACCGCAATCTGAGCCGGCGGGTCGAGGTCGTGTGTCCGATTGCAGATCCGCGGCTGCGCGCCTACTTGAAAGACGAGGTGCTGCAAAGTTACCTGCGCGACAACGTAAACGCGCATGAATTATTGCCCGATGGATCCTACAAGCTGGTCGTCGCCCCAGGTGAAGACCCTTTCGACAGCCAGATCTATTTCGAAGGCTCAGATGTGCCCGGTTGATTTCCCCCAAAAAGAATCTAAGCAAAAAGCTGGAGGAGATGCCATGTTCGCACCAAAAAGAATTCACACAGCGCTGATTGTATTGATTGCGTCGCTCGGCCTCGGGTCAGTGGCGCGCGCCCAGAAAAGCAAGACGCCGAAGCCAATTCCGTCTGACTCGCATGCGGTCTTGTGGCAGGAGCCGACCGACATCGCCTCGCGCGATCTATTGCTCGGCCCCGGCGGTGAGTCGATGAAGCCCGACCTTTCGAGCGTCACGTTCATTCGTGATGAAACCAAGAGCTTTTCGACCAAGTATCGCGTTCGTGACGGAGCCGGTAAGGAGTGGGTGGTAAAGATTGGCCCGGAGGCACAACCGGAAACCGCCGCGACCCGTCTGGTCTGGGCCGCCGGGTACTACGCAGACATCACTTACCTGGCGCCGCACGTGCACATTGAGGGTAAGGGAGACTTCGACAATGTGCGCTTCGAAGCGCGCGGCGACGGTGTCAAGCGTCTGGATCAGCGATGGGATTGGCAGAAGAACCCATTCGTCGGGACCAAAGAACTGGCCGGGTTCAGGGTGCTGATGGCTTTGATGAATAACTGGGACATTCAGAACCACAATAACAACGTCCTGCTGGTTACTGATAAAGCCACGGGTGAGCAAGTGGCCGAATACATCGACAGCGATCTCGGCGCCAGCTTTGCCAAGGAAGGGAACATTCTCGGCCATACGCGGGGTCGTCCGGATCAATACGTCGCCGACTCTAAATTCGTCACCGGCGTCAAGAATGGAAAAGTCGAATTCAGCTATCACGGCAAGAACCAGAATTTGCTGAAAGACATCACGGTCGAGCAGGCCAGCTGGATTGGCGGCCTCCTGGCTCAACTCAGCGACCAGCAGATCGGCGACGCGTTTCGCGCGGCAAATTACAGCCCGGAGCAGATTGATGGTCTGACGCGGACGGTCAGGGAGCGGATTAACGAGCTGGTGAATTTGCGGTGAAAAAGCAATCCGCGTCCGTTTAGAGTCGGGCAGTAGCCCGCCTCTAAACGTTTGTGCAGGTTATGCAGAAAAAGATTCGCATCACCGATTTGCTGTATCCGCATTGGGGACCGCTCACCCTGGCCTTTATTGCGGTGGTCGGCGAAAGCGTGACCGATTTGCTCGAGCCCTGGCCGCTGAAGATCGTCTTCGATCATGTCTTCGGATCAAAGAAGATGCCCGATTGGTTGTTGACGCTGACTTCGCCAATCGGCAGCGACAAATTTGCCATTCTCAATTTCGCGGTGCTGGCGGTCTTCGTCATTGCGGCGGTGGGAGCCGTCAGCAGTTACTTCGAAAAATATCTGACGACCAGCGTGGGCCAGTGGGTGATGCACGATCTCCGTCGCGTGCTCTACAGCCACATTCAACGGCTCTCGCTTTCATATCATGATCAGAAGCGCACCGGAGATCTCATCAGCCGCTGCACCACCGACATCGACGCGGTGCAGAGCCTTATCTCGCAGGTGCTGCTCGGCATGCTGGTGAATGTGCTGACGCTGCTCGGCATGATGGCGGTGATGCTCTATCTGAATTGGGCCTTCACCGTAATTGCGCTACTGGTCGCGCCGGCGCTCTTCTTCGTCGTCTATCACTACACCCATCGCATTAAGAACGCTTCGCGGGCGATGCGCCGGCAGGAAGGCGAAGTCGTCTCCGTGCTGGAGGAAGTGCTTTCATCGATTCGCGTGGTCAAGGCGTTTGCGCGCGAAGATTACGAACAGAAACGCTTTGAACGCGAAAGCCGGGAAAGCGTCGAGAAGGCCCTGGCGGCGCGCAATTTCAAGGCAAAGCTGCCGCCGATTGTCGAAATCATCGTCGCCTGCGGCACCTGTCTGGTGCTTTGGTATGGCGCGCAGTTGGTGCTCGCGGGTTCGTTGACGGGCGGCGAACTGCTCGTCTTTCTGCTGTATCTCGGGAAGATGTACAAGCCCATGCGCGAACTGTCGAAGATGACCGACACGATTTCAAAGGCCGACGTCGGCTGGGAGCGCATTCGCGAGATCCTCGAAAATGAATCGCAGGTGCGTGACCTGCCGGGCGCGAAGCGCGCGCCGCGGTTCAACGGATGTGTTGAATATGATCACGTGCGGTTCGCTTATAACGGCAACGGTCCAGTGCTTGAAGATCTCAGTCTCACGATCATGCCGGGGCAGATGGTTGCTTTGGTCGGTCCGACCGGCGCCGGTAAGACGACGATCGCCAGCCTGCTGCCGCGCTTCTATGAGCCTAACGGCGGCCAGATACGAATCGACGGCATTGATATACGCAAATACCGGCAGAAGTCTCTGCGCGAGCAGATCAGTTTTGTGCTGCAGGAGACGCTGCTGTTTCACGCCACGGTGGCCCAGAACATCGCCTACGGCAAGCCGCAAGCGTCACACGAAGAGATTGTGCGCGCGGCCCGTCTGGCCAATGCGGAAGAGTTTATCGAGCGGATGCCGGAGCAATACGAGTCGATGATCGGAGAGCGCGGCGTGACTTTGTCGGGTGGTCAACGCCAACGCATTACCATCGCCCGGGCGATTATTCGCGACTCGCCCATTCTGATCCTGGATGAGCCGTCGGCCGGGCTTGACGCCGAATCCGAGAAGCTGGTCTTCGACGCGCTCGAAAATCTGATGTTCGGGAAAACCTCGATTGTGATCGCGCACCGGCTGGCGACGGTACGCCGTGCAGATAAGATCTTCGTGATTGACCAGGGGCGGGTGACCGAAGAGGGAACTCACCAGGAATTGCTCGCCCGCGGCGGACTCTATTCACATCTTTACGACTTGCAATTCAAGGGCGAAGAATCCGAGGACCGGGAACTGGTGACGGTGTAAGGTCAGCGTCCCGAGTCAGAACCGGCTGTAGCGGCCGGGCCCAGGGCTAACTACGCGGCGTGCATCGAAGCAACTGGCCCCGTCGCTACCGCTCCGGGTCCTGACCCGTTGATGGGCAACTCAGCGCCGTAGCCATGAAGTCAATATCATCTGCGTGAGCAGATGGATCAACCCGGCCCTCTCATCTCAACCGGTCACTTTGATCCATCCGCTCACGCGGATGGTACTGATCCGTCAACTGATGCGCGGACTCGCGTAGGAGTGCCGGGCGAGCCGCTTCCGCGCTATACTCACGCCGCTCTTCGATGTCCATTGAAGGTCCCGACTGTCATGAAAATCAAATTCGGGTTCATCCTCGGCGCGCTGATTCTCATATTCATCGCTGCTCCGATCGTCTGCGCGCAAGACGATGACAAACCAGCCATCGACAAATTCATTTCCGCGCAAGCCAAACGCGAACACGGCGAAGAATATCCGGACGCGCGGAAGGTCGTCACGGGCGATCTCGATAAAGACGGCACGGCCGAAACCGTGGTGCTCTACACCATCGAGGGTCAGAACGGCAGTAACAATCACGTTCAATATCTCGCGGTTTTCAAACGGACCAACGGCAAGCTGGCGCCGCTCACGCACACGCCGGTCGGAAGCAAGAGTTATCGCGACGTTGAATTGGATTCGGTAAGTAACGGTTTGATCAATTTGACGACCCTGGGCTATGCCAGGAACGACCCATCCTGTTGTCCCACGCTCAAAGGAAAAGCCTGGTACCGGCTGGTCAGAAACACTCTCCAGCTGGTCCATCGCCCGCGATAACGTGGCGGGCTTCGGCTTTCGAAGAATGGCCGAGATGAGCTACAAAGTTGAAATCAATCAGACCGGGCGTGGCGGAACGATCTATTACCTGGAGAATGACCAGAGCCTTTCTTTTGATTGGGAATTTTCAACGGATGGCGCCGATGTGTTCGTGACCCCGCCGGAACAATGGGACGCGAACTGTGAAGGTCGAAATGCCGCCTGGGCCAAAGGCCGACGGGGCGAAATCCTGGAGCGCGTAGCCGCAGAGATCCGCGCCCAGAAGGCGCACAGCGCGCGAGTCAGTATCGATGACAACTGGATACACTTCACCTTCTGACCGAAACGATCGCGAATCTGACGAGACTGTCTATAACCTTATTCCCGGCTCTGAATATCGCGTGCGGCAGTCGTTTCGAGACTATTACGGAAATGAGTTTCGCGAAGGCGAGTTACTGCGCTTTAAAGAGCGCCACTTTCTTCCCTATCACGGCGGCCACACAATCATCTTCGACGCGCGCACGCTGTATCTTCAAGAGGAGGCGAACCAGGATATTCTTGACCGTTTCTCACAGTTTGTTTCTCGCAGCGAGCGAATGACGCGCTCGTGAGCGTGGCCGAAAAGTAATCAGCCAATGATTGTGACCAAGCGCCAGGCGACTGAGACCGATCATGAATTTGTGCGCGCAGTTCATCATCGCGCTTATCAGGAGGTCGTCACCCGCCAGTATGGCCGATGGGAGACAGCGGAGGCGGACGCGCTATTTGAGGCTCGCTGGAACGCCGACGTCCACGAGATTATTTACTGCGATGCTTTGCCCTGTGGCTATTGTTGGGTCGAGTTGTTGGCCGGCGAAATCTATGTGCATGAGATGGTCATCGACCCGGAGTTCCAGCGCCGCGGCATTGGCACGCATGTCATGCAAGATGTAATCAGCCAGGCGGCGTCCCGCCAGGTCCCGGTGCGCTTGCAGACTCACATCCTTAACCAGGCCGCAGAGTTGTATCGGCGCTTGGGCTTCTGCGAGCGAGGTAGAACCGGCACTCACTTTCTGATGGAATGGCGTCACAACGAGTCAACATAACGAAAGACCGCCGCGAGATATCGATCACCATCAAGGTAAGGACGAATTGGTTCCTCGTGTTTTTCCTGCTGGTCTGGCTGACCGGCTGGACAATTGGTGGACGGGCATTGATAAAGGGTTTGATGACGGGGACGGGGCGGTTCCTGTTTCTTTGGCTCTGTGCGTGGGCTGTCGGCGAAGTAGTTGCGACGGTCACTTGGCTGTGGAACGTGTTCGGGCGCGAAGTGATTTCAGTTCGCGATCACTTATTCATTTATCGCCGCGAAGTTCTCGGCTTCGGCTGGACCCGGTCGTGTCCAGTGCAGGAGGTAGTGGATGTGCGAGTCACTGGCTATCCATCGCGCAGTGTCTTAGGTTCTCCATACGGAAATCCGCGAAACGGCACGGTCGCGGTCGATACAACATCCGGAGAAACCTATTTCTTTGGAATCAATCTGGGGGAGGGGGATGCGCTTGAAGCCGCTAAGGAACTCGCTCCTTACCTGCTACACGAGATAAACACACCACCGCCTGCATTTGGCTAACCTCGATTAATACTTCGAACAGTTTCAGTGGTTTCTCCTGGACTTGCTGGCCAACTGCGCATCTTGCACTCGATTCAATTCATTAATCCGGCTTCGTAGAGTTCGCACGTATTGCTCGGTGGTGGCCTTGTCATAGCCCGCCGCGCGGAAAGTGTCGCGCAGCTGATTATCAGAAAGTTGCGCCAGCTGTGAGCCGATCCACGCCGCATCCTGCACCGGCACTTTATTCATCCGGTTAGTCGCATTGCGTTGGCGGAAGTAATATGGCGGCCAGACGGCGCTGAGGATTCCAAGTTTCTTCGGCTTCAGATCGTAGCCGTATTTCACTTTGCCGTCCTTTACCTGGCTGACGAATTTCGAGCGCGCAAAATCGTTCGCGTTGTTCTTCGACCGATGGCCGCCGATGCCGCCGGCTGCGCCCATGGTCGCGCCTAGATCGGTTACAGTGTAGACATTATCGCCGGTGTCCTTAACTGTGAGCACGCGGTTGTTTTTCTTGAAGGTGTCCCAGTTGTTCAGCACCACCATCATCGTCTTGAGGCCGTTAAGTTCGCGTGTGCCTTTGAAGGGATTCTTGCTCCAATCCCAGTTGGCGCCGCGCTCAACATTCTTGCGGCGCGGCTCGAAACGCGCGCCGACGACGGAGTCGCCCTGAACAAATTTCTGGCCGCGCGACAACGGACGCATGCCGTTAATCTGCACCCTATTGTAGTAATAGGATTCTTCGGCGTTGTAGCCGACGGCCCATACCAAACGGCTGGAGACGGTTTCAGCCTGGGCTTCCGGACCGAGCTTCACCCGCCACTTGGTGCCGCGCGCGTCTTCGACATCGAACTTCGGCATACCGCCTTCAGTGACTTCCTTCACGAAATGAAATGGCGGCGCCGGAGCGAGTTCTTTGGAACCGGGCCCGTAGTACATATCGCGATTGCGAATGTTGCCGGGATCGCGCCACAGCACGGCGGCTGACTTATCGCTGTGCGATTTCGTTTTCTTTTTCGAGTGTGCTTTTGAGAAGCCGATTGAAAAGACGGCGACCACGATGATGCTGGTGAACAAAATCGTCCAGCGGTTTCGAAATCTTGAGTGCACGGTAAGCTCCTGTCCGGGAAGAGCAGAGGAGATGGTTGATTGGAGGCCCGAGGGAAATGCTCGCCTTCAATTCTAGCAAACGACATACGGCTGCTTAGGCGTGAGGATGAACGGAAAGAAAAGTGCTAGCGGAATGCAATGGAGACATTTGGGGTGCCGTGGCTTGACGCCGCTTTCTAATTCGGAGCATCAGGGATCGAAAGACAGTAACAAAGCGCCGTCGCCGCCGGCGCACTCCAAGGAAAAAAGGCCGCCTCGATTTGAAGCGGCCTTCTTTGAATTCGCGAATCGGAAAATCGGATTCGGGAACTTCAGTTCTGTCTCTCTCGATCCGGCTACGGACCCGGGCTTAGTTCTTCTGCGAGGTGCTGGCGGCCGCCGCGGCGGCGTTGTTAGTCATCGGCAGCTTCTGCGCGTAATCCTGAACGAAAGTCAACAGATCGCCGTGGCCCCAACGTGTATAGAAATCATAGTCCTTCATTTCGTTGTAAGCCTGATCGAAGGTCCAGTGGTTCACGTTGAACCGGTAGACGGCGCCTATGACTCCGGTGCGATGACGGCCGCCCGCACAGTGTATGAACATCACGCCGGTGGAGGGGTCGTTAACGAGCTTGAGAAACGTATCGATCGATTCCTGCTTCGGATAGCTCGAGTCGCTCATGGGAATATTCACATAACGCATTCCCACGGCTTCGGCGCTGCGCTTCTCGTAGCTGGTCGGGCTGTCCTGGAGGTCCACTATCGTCTTGACGCCCAAAGCCGCGAGGTCCTTGTAATCCTGATCTTTCGGCTGCGCTCCGCGATACAGCCGGTCATCCATCTTGCCGAAGTTCTTGATCTTGATATTTGAAAAAGCGGGGTCCGAATGGGTCTTGGCGGTCGAGGCAGCAGCAAACGCGAACGTTAACGCTACAACAGCAGTCAATTTGGCGTAGGTAGTCTTGATACGGAACATCTGGGGTTACTCCTTAATTTTTGCTTTCTAACAGGCTTCGCCGGGTTTCGCAAGACTGCTTGATTCAAGTGAGGTCGAGGCCGTCGGTTGCCGTATCTCTTGAGGGCTATCTCGCGGTCAAGGTGTCGGGAACTATTAGATACAGAAATGTGACAGTCGGTTGCACGACCATTATGGAGCGCGGGCATCCTTGCCCGCAAAGCATGCGCAAGCACACTCTGTTCGCGCTTCGCGCTCATGCGGGCAAGGATGCCCGCGCTCCATTCGGGCTTCTGACACCGGCGAGAATTAAGCTAATCTAAGTCACCAAAGCGCGTCATTAATGTATGCCTTTTCTTGATTTGCTCAAATTGGCGTTTCGCAACCTGCGCGAGGCCAAGCTGCGCGCGACGCTTACGTCGATGGGCGTGATTGTCGGCGTCGCGGTCATCGTGACCATGGTCTCATTTGGCCTTGGCTTGCAGCGGAATCTGCTGTCGCGATTCAAGGCGCTGGATCTGTTCAGCGAGATGTCGGTTTACGGCAAGAGTCTTACTGCCGCGATGGATCGCTCATCCACCGCAAGACGTAACGGCGGTGACCGGCCGCCGGGTCCACCCACGCGCAACAGTGATGCGCCCACGCGAATTCTGGACGACGCTGCGGTGGCTGAAATCGCGAAGATTCCGGGAGTCATTTACATCGAGCCGGCAGTTTTTTTCAATACGCAAATTCGGGCAAATGGCAAGGCCTCTGGCGAGACCGTCAGTGGCTGTAATGTGCCCAATCTGTCGGCCCGCTTCAGAGAATTCGAAGCCGGCCAGATGATCAGCTCGCCCGACGCGGACGAAGCCGTGGTCAGTTTCAATTTTGTGCAAAACGCCGGGTTCGCCTCGGCGGCAGATGCTGTCGGGAAGCCGCTCGAGTTCCTGGTGCCGGCGAAAGACGGCGAGAAAGGGGAACCGGGCAGCGACGATCAAGCGAGCTTTTTTGGATTGCCGCTGGGTGGCGGAGAATCCACGCCCTCGCGCAGCGGGGTGGCGGTCGCCCGGACGTTTCGAATTGCGGGAGTGCTCAAGGAAATCAAGCCGAACGGCGGGCCGGGACCGGCGCGCGGGCTGATGCCGCTGGCCGACGTCAACATTCCCATCAAAGCAGCCGAACAGTGGTCAAACGAACATGCCGGCGAACAGCGACAAGTGATGATGGCCCTGGCGCGCGAGAGCGGCGCCATCGGCGACGACCAATCGCCGGGCTACTTCTCAGCAGTGGTGCGAGTGACCGATCCCGTCGCCCTCCCCGATGTGCGAAACAAGATCAAAGAGATGGGTCTGGGCAGTTTCTCGATTGTCGATCAGCTGGATCAGATACGCACGGTTTTCCTGATCATCAATTCAGTGCTTGGCTTGTTGGGCGGAATTTCGTTGCTGGTGGCCTCGTTTGGAATCGCCAACACGATGATCATGTCGATTCTGGAACGCACCCGCGAGATTGGCATCATGAAAGCCATCGGGGCTGAGGACCGGGAAATAAAACTGATCTTCTTTTTTGAGGCGGCTGTGATTGGCGTACTGGGTGGCGCGATTGGATCAATTGCCGCCTGGGTTATCGATGTGATCGCAAATCGCCTGGCTTACCGATTCATCCTGAAGCCCCAGGGCGCAGCGTTTGTCGATTTCTTCCATTTGCCGCCGTGGCTGTGGCTGGGAGCAATTCTGTTCGCCTTGGGTGTTTCGATTCTGGCGGCTCTCTATCCGGCTGCGCGTGCGTCGCGCATCGATCCGGTGCGCGCGCTGAGGCACGACTGACTAGAACGATCGCGCGAGCATCGGAATCAACACAAAGAAGGCGACAATAATTAAGGACGTGAACAACAATCCCGTCGCGACCATTCCGAGAATTCTTCCCGTCTTAGTGAGATCGCGGCCCGACGGATCCATGTAAGCGCGATCCATCTCTTCGAGATCGGCGTTGCCCATCACCCAGGCTGCCACGCCGAATAATTGACAGGTGACCAGCCCGAGAATGCCGAACGCCAGAATTACTGAACCACGATGAGGCTTCATCATTAGTCTATTGTCGTCAGTCGCGGCGGCGCAGATAATATCCACGCCGGGTGAGTACGATTGGTTTCTCTTTTTTCGTCGCGGGCGACACCGTTATCTTCACCGGGCGAAACTTCCCATTGTCGTTCGTATCTGACGGACGAAATCCGATGGCATAACGCGCGCGCAGGTGATCTATCATGACCCCTAACTTCTGATCGATTTCACTTTTACCGGCGCCCATGACCTCGCCGCCGGTTTCGTCAGCGAACTTGTTCACCGCTTTGATTTTTCCCAGAGAGACTACGTTGAAGACTTTGCCGATGGCCGCGCGGACAATTAGGCCATAGATGACCGCGCCGCTTTCCGAAACGTCGTGCAAAGTATCCTGCCCACCGTCCGGCGCAATGTTATCGGTGACCACGATGATCACGCGCCGGCTGCTGGGAGTGTTGGAGTGCTCCATGTGGAATGCGGCTTCTCTTAAGGCCGCCGGCAGGAAGGTGCCGTCGCCGAGGACGCTGGTGGCGGTGGCGTCCTGAATCTTCCGGGCGGCCAGCGCGCGGTCAGTAGTGAAGTCCTGCGCCAGACTCGTGTGCGCCGCGAAGGCCATGACTGCCACCTGGTCTTGCGGCTTCAGGCGTTGCAGCGCGTTGAGGGCGCCGTCGCGCACGTCATGGACAATGGGCCGCACACTGCGACTGACATCGAGCAGGAGGATTATCGACAAAGGCAATTCATCACGGGAGAAATAATCGATCTGTTGCTTGACGCCGTTATCGGTAAGCTCGAAGTCATTCTTTGTCAGATCGCCGATGACGCGCCCGCTTTTCTTATCTACGACCTGCGCGTCGAACACCACCAGATTAGTATCGACCTTGATTACGTCCGGCGCCTCCGGCTGTTGACCGTGGGCGTGGCCATGAATCGACAAACAAATGCCGAAACAGAAGATGAGCCGTTTTATCGCTGAGTCGAGACGCATCGATTATCGCCGCCGGCTATCCGTTCACGTCGTCAGCGATTTACCGCACGAGTTACAAAATCGCGCGGCCGGATCTTTCTGAATTGCGTCACAGTGCGGGCAAGGAAATCCCGAACGCAGTTTCGCGCCGCAGCCTGAGCAATAAGCAGCGCCCGCCGTGTGAGCTGACCCACATTTCCCACAACGTCCCGGCATCGGCGGGACGTACCCGCCGGCCTTGCGCGCGATATGCGCTTCGATAATTTTCCAGGCGTCTTCGGTCAACTTGTATTGCCAGTAAGCTCCCAGCGCCGGGAGGGCCAACAACAAGCCGGCCGAGAGCGCCAGGGCCACGGCTGCGACTGCCGCCTTGTCGAACCATTTCTGCATGCCAATCTCGACGCGGGTGCCGCCGGTTTCCGGGGTGACTTTGATGGTCAGTGCGGCCGAGAGTCCCGTGAGGTCGCGTAACGTGCTAGACTTGCGCGCTTGCAGCACGGCGGTAGATGAAACGTTCATGGTTTGGACTTCGAAATCTTCGTCGAAAAGATCGCGAAGTTCGGTCATCAGCTTGATAATGTCGGCTTCAACACCTGGGTAGTAGCGGCTCTCCATTGGCTGGTTCTCCTCAGGGCATTTTACGCCGGGTTACGAGACATAGTTCAAAAATAAATGGTCGGGACCATCCGCGTCAGTGGATGGATCAAAACCAGCAACTCGACGGCGCGCTTTGTCCCATCCGCTGATGCGGATGGCACTGGGCCGCCGGTAATGCACAGTAGTCCGGAGGCTTCTTAATGAAACATGTTCGGTCGCCACTTGTTCTCGCCCTTATTTTCTTCGTCAATTCATTCCAGCCGCTTACCTTCGCTCAGGCAATCGATGGTTTCTCAACGGCCAGGGCGCAGGATGAGCGCCGCATTGAAGAGCAGTTCCGGGCCGTGCCGCAGGGCGCATCCGCGCGGGAACACTTGCGACGTTTGACTGCCGAGCCGCACATTGCAGGCACGCCGGAAGATTACGCGACCGCGGTTTACGTCCGCGATCAGATGCGCTCATTTGGATTGTCCGCCGAGCTCAAGGAGTACCAGGTCTGGCTGAACTACCCAAAGACCGATCCGGTTGTCGAGTTGATTGCGCCCCGGCGCGAAAAGATTTCCGTGCGCGAAGCGGTCGTCAAAGACGATCCCACCTCGGCGAATGCAAAGATTACTCCGCTCTTCAATGGTTATGCCGCTTCCGGCGACGTTACGGCGCCGTTGGTTTACGCGAACTATGGTTTGCCGCCCGACTATGACGCGCTCGCCAAAGCCGGCGTCGACGTGAAAGGCAAAATTGTCATTGTGCGTTACGGCAATTCGTTTCGCGGCGTGAAAGCCAAGGTGGCGCAGGACCACGGCGCCGTGGGCTGCATCATCTATTCGGACCCGGCTGATGACGGCTATGCCCAGGGCGAGGTTTATCCCAAGGGGCCGTGGCGTCCGGTAACCTCGGGGCAGCGTGGTTCGGTGCAATTTCTGTTTCAGTATCCGGGCGATCCGCTGACGCCGGGCAAGCCCGCGATTCCCGGCACACCGCGCATCAGTCTGGAAGAAGCCTATGCCGACATTCCCCGGATTCCGGTGCAGCCGCTCGCTTACGACGAAGCGCGCAAGTTGATCGAGCCGCTCAAAGGCCCGGTGCGGCCGCGCGGCTTTCAAGGCGCCTTCCCGTTTCCTTACCACGCCGGCGGCACCAGCGACGTGCGCGTCCATCTGAAAACCGACATGGATTATGCGCAGCGGACGCTCTGGGACGTGGTCGCGCGAATTGACGGCAGCGATGAAGCCGATCGTTGGGTGATCATGGGGAATCATCGCGATGCCTGGGTGTTTGGAGCCGTCGATCCGAACAGCGGCACCGCGACGATGCTCGAAGCGGCGCACGGCTTTGGCGAACTCCTCAAAAATGGTTGGAAGCCCCGCCGCACCATCGTCCTTTGCAGTTGGGACGGCGAAGAGTACGGCTTGATCGGCTCGACTGAATGGGCCGAGGAAAACGCCGCCGAGCTACAGCAGAAAGCCGTCGCGTATCTGAACGTTGACGTGGCGGTCAATGGACCGAACTACAGCGCGTCGGCGGTGCCTTCTCTCTGGAGATTGATTCGCTCCGCCACCCGTGAGGTAAAAGATCCCAAGACGGGCAAGACTGTCTATCAGCAATGGACCGATCGGGCGCGCGAACAACGGAACGAACTGGATGCTGATTACGATTCGGAAGCGCGCATTTCGCCGCTGGGTTCCGGTTCCGATTACACGCCATTCCTGCAGCATCTGGGGATTGCTTCAACTGACATGGGCTTTGGCGGAGACTACGGGGTCTACCACTCGGCTTACGACTCGTTCTACTGGATGACCCAGTTTGGCGATCCCGACTTTGCCTATCACGTGGCCTCTGCGCAGTTGTGGGGCACGATGGCCCTGCGGCTGGCTGACGCGCCGGCGCTTGCCTTCAATTACACTGATTATGCGATGCAGATTCGCGAATACTTTGATGAAAGTGTGAGGCTGGCCAAGCGCCGCCACCTCGATAAAGCTATCGACGAAAAGGCCATGAACGATGCCTTGAAAGATTTTGCCGATGAAGCTGCGCGGATCGAACTCGAGAAGCAGAAACTCGCGAGCGATGATCGAACGGCAGCGGTGCGGCTGCGCCGGTTGAACGACGCGTTGATGAGCGCCGAACGTGCCTTTATCGATCCCCGCGGATTAATTGGCCGGCCGTGGTACCGGCATCAGATTTATGCGCCGGGAACCTTCACCGGCTACGCCTCGCAACCGCTAACCGACTTTCGCCAGGCGCTGGATGATCGAAATTCCACGAATGTGAAGGATGGCCTCGATCGGATCATTGGCGGCATCAAGCTGGCAACTGAGGTGTTGAAGAAGGGGAGAGAGTAGGCGGCAAAGGGCAAAGAGCGAAGGGCGAGAATGAGACCTATGGGACTCATGGGACCTATAGGTCGTATATGTCCCATAGGTCCTATAGGTCGCATATCTCCTATAGTTTCAAGCTCCTTTTCGCCCTTTCACTCCGGCTTCTTTTTCTTGTCCTTCTTGTCTTTCTTATCTGCGGGTTCGTCTTCCACGGCGCCGGATGGCAGGTGGCCGCTGGCTTGAATTATTTCCTTGGCCTCGTCGTTGATCCGCTCAATGGCGTCCACCTCATCCGCGTTGGTGGTCTTGGTCTTTAACGAATTCAGTTGATCGACATAGCCGTTCGCGGCGTTGGTCAGTTTCTTTAACGCGCGGGTGACCAGCGGATTTTTCGGATCACGCGTGGCGCTGTTGTCGATGTTCGTGATGGCTTCGTCGAGAATCCCGGCAATGTCGCCCAGCAACTGGGCGCGCGTGCCCTTTGGCACGTCGCCCCAGTCGGGTTCCTCTTTGTCGACTTTCTTAATTGGCGCCGGCGTCGCCCCGTTGATAATCGCAAACCGGCGATCAGCCGCCTTGATAAAGACGTCCGTTCGCTTGTCGAGTTCCTGCCAATACCTGATGAGATCGGTCTCTGCGTCAGTGAGATGGTCTCGCTGAGCCTGCACTGGACCGGCAAAGAGTATCGAACAGCATACGACAGCCAAAGACCATATGAGTTGTCTTCGAGGCAGCGGGTTCATGGGTGTTTGGTGTTGGCGGAATCTTTGGCCCCGCCCGACGGCGGCGCCAGGGCCTTTTCCGGCGGCGGTTCCTTCAGGACCGTGTGGCCGTAGAAAGAATCCAGGGCTTCATCGCGGGTGTCTTTGATGAACTCTTCAGCGTCCTTGATGTTGCGCACGTAGGCCGCCGGAGTCGAGCGCTGAATGATGGCCAGCCGCGGAATATGTGTCCGCACCTGCCATTCAAAATGACGATAGAGATCCCGAGTGCTGTTCTTGGTCGCGTCCAACTTGGCGAAGAAATCGCGCAGGTCGCCAATCAAACCTAAATATCCACCCAACGCGGCTAAAGCCTCGTCGAATTTCTTATCGTCCGTTAGTTTCTCGGCTTGCGTGAGGTGTGCTTCGGCGATGGTGATGGCGGCGCGCATTCGCGCCTTGGGATCTCGAGCGCTGTCCAGCTCAGTGCGGTCGGATTTCGAAACGAGATGCATCGGCGGCGGCGCCGGCAGCCGCGGCAATTCCGGATCCTGCGCTGCCGCTGAGGTGGCCAGCGCGCAGGCGGCAATTATCTGCAACAGGACCAACGATTGATAGCGCAGCGAAACTGACATGGGCGTCAATTAAGTGGCACAGACTCTCGGTCTGTGAGCTCCCGGTTAGTCACTGACAAAAGGTCGGTGACACTGATTCAGGGTCGCTTTTGTTTCGCGCCGTCTCCGCGTTGAATCTGAGCCCGCAATCCCGGCAGACGCAAATTCACTTTTTCGATCTCCAGCTTGTTCGTTGTCGGATCGGCAAGCGACAAAAACTTTTCATACGCGTCGAGGGCCGGTCTGTACTCTGCGAGATTATCATGCGCCGTCGCAATGAAAAAGTACGTCGCAGCAATTTCCGGCTTCGCATTGGCCAGCCATTCATACTCCGGCAGGGCTTCCGCAAATCGCTTCATCTCATAAAGCGCCAGGGCGAGATTCGCGTGGGCAGTGTAATCGCCAGGCGTCGCCGCAGTTACTTGTTTGAGGATTGGTTCGGCTTCCGCAAACTTCCGCGCTTGAATCAAGGCTGCGGCATAGCCGGTCGCATATTTCGGGTTCTTCGGATCAGCCTGAAGCGCGAGCGCGTAATATGCCTGCGACTTGGCGGGATCGATGCGGCGATAGGCGTTTCCCAGACGCCCGAGCAAAGTGGCGTCGTGCGGATTGTGCGCGAGTAAATCTTCCATGGCGGCCCGTTCTTCGACACTCGATCCGGCGTCGCCGGCGATGTCGGCCCGCAGCATAATGACTTCGGGCAGCTTTCGATCATTCTCGCTGAGAGCGTCCAGCAGCTTCAGGCCCAGCTCGGGTTTGCCGGCCCGCGCATATAACTGCGCGACCTCAGCGACGATGCCGACTTTGGTGTTCGGTTCCAGCCTGGTGGCGTCCAGATCTGCTAGGGCGCCCGGGCGGTCGCCGGTCTCGATCA
>Ga0126383_10000764_pt1 | contig 18596 bp, 17 predicted proteins | sample PanSoiMetPlot_35_FD_96882 | JGI IMG/M metagenome (GOLD analysis project Ga0126383, IMG submission 96882) | Tropical forest soil microbial communities from Panama - MetaG Plot_35 | ecosystem: Environmental > Terrestrial > Soil > Tropical forest > Bulk soil | place: Panama | collected 2016-02-17
GCGATGCGCAAACTTATTCATATCGCGTTCGGAGTTCTCAAAACCGGAAAAGCCTTTGACCCGAATCATGAGGTACTACTCAAATCCGTCTCTTGATTTTCAAGACGGTATCTCCCTCGCGGTCGGGCTACTGCTCCGGTCTCATTTCAAACTTCACCTGTACAGACCAATGACCGTGTGTGAATATTCCCGCGGCAAACCCGCAAATACTTCGGGAATAAAAAGGCTGCCGCTTCAGTCTTTATTCTGAAGGGCGACTCGTGAACGAGGTGCAGATTGGATCCAAGCCAGGCGGTTCGCTTTGAAGAGATTTCGTTGCCGCATCTCGGCGCCGCCTACAATCTGGCGCGCTGGTTGTTGCGCAATGACGCCGACGCTGAAGACGTGGTCCAGGAAGCTTACCTGCGCGCCTTCAAGTTCTTCGGCGGATATCGCGGCGGTGACAGCCGCACCTGGTTGCTGACGATTGTGCGCCGAACCTGTTACACGTGGCTCCAGAAGAACCGCGCGCGCGAGCTGACCGAATCAATCGACGATGCGCCGGATGCAGTCGCCATTGATTGTTCTGATCCGGAATTGATCCTGCTGCAAGCCGCCGACACCCGGATGGTGCGCGAAGCCTTGTCCGCCTTGCCCCTGGAGTTCCGCGAGATCCTGGTTATGCGTGAGCTGGAACAGATGTCTTACAAAGAGATCGCTTTGGTTGCAGATCTGCCGCTGGGAACCGTGATGTCGCGCCTGGCCCGTGGCCGCAAACGTTTGCAGGCACAGCTTACGGCGCGCCTGGCGCTAGACAAGGGAGGCGCTGCATGAGTTGCGCAGAGAGCATCGCCCTCATTCACGCTTATGCCGACGGCGAGCTCGATTTCGTCAAGAGCCTCGAAATCGAGAAGCATCTGCAAACGTGCCCATCCTGCGCTCAGACTCAGCAGGGGATTGAGAGCCTGCGGGCGAGCGTAAACAACCCAGCCCTGCGTTTCACGCCATCTGTTGAATTTGAAACGCGCCTGCGAAAGGCGATCCGCCCCGAAGCCGAGGAACCCTCACCCAAGTCAATTCCTCCCCGACACCCGACCCCCAACACCCGACACCTTTCCTTCTGGCCCTGGGCCACAGCCGCCACCGCATGCGCTGCCGTGATCCTCGCCGCGCTCTTGTTGGTGGCGATCATGAATCGTCCCTCAATCGATTCAGCGCTGGCCGCGGAAGTTGTTTCGGCGCACGTGCGTTCGTTGATGGTCCAACACGCGACCGATGTCCCCTCGTCAGACCAGCACACGGTGAAGCCATGGTTCGACGGCAAGCTCGACTTCTCACCACCGGTGAAAGATCTGGGGGCACAGGGATTTGAATTGAAGGGAGGCCGCCTCGATTATCTCGACAGCCGCCCGGTAGCCGCCCTCGTCTATCAACGCCGCCAACACGTCATCAACGTCTTCATCTGGCCCGCCCGCAGCAACGCCAGATCAACCGCCCAAGCCTCAGTCCGCCAGGGCTACAACCTGATCCATTGGACCAACGCCGGCATGGATTGCTGGGCCATTTCCGATTTGAATCTGGCGGAGTTGCAGCAACTTGTGCAGTTGTTGCAGGAATAGAAATTCACGCTGAAAGCGTGCGATTCAATAGCCGTGGGCACCGCCCACGGAATGTGGCGTTGAGAGATGTTCCGACCTGTAAGGGGTCGGAATCAATTTCACGCCTTCAGCGTGAACGCGCGCGTTTTGGTCGGTGGTCCGTGGACGTTGTCCACGGCTATTGAATTTCACGCCGGCGGCGTGAAGACAGGAACGGCGGCGTGACCCGGTCGCTACCGCTCCCGGTACTGACCTCATCGCGAGGCGCCTGCCCCTTTACACGAGGTGCCTGCCTCTTTACACGAGGTGCCTGCCCCTTTACACGAGGTGCCTGCCCCTTTACATACGGTGCATCATTGATTGAGTAGCGGTCTTATCTTTTTGGCAAATTCTGCGCTGGCGGGGTCGTTGGTTACCAGGTCGATTTGATCGGGGCTGCTGATTCCTATGCCTAGCTGGACGGCTCGGGCGATTTGGTCTTGTTCGAAGATTTTGCCGCGGGTGACTTCGGGGGTGGTGCCGTAGTATCGCAGCAAGGCCACGCCCACGGCGTCTATGGCCACCCGATCGGTGCCGGCGAGAATGATTTGCGGACTTACCTGCTGGCCTTTGTCCGGACCACCGTTCACGAAAGCGTCGATGCCGTCGAGCACGATTAGCGCCGGCTGATAAGCGGAGTTGATTTCAGCGATCATGGTCCTCTGGTTGGGCGAGCCGTGCAGTTCGCGCATGTAGTTGTAGCTGTCGCCGGGCACGGTCTTGGCGGCGAGGCCGACTGAATTCTTCAAAGACAAAGTGAAATGGCCGCCAAAGCGATGCGTCTTCAGGCAACAGGTCTGGACCACGGCGCCGGCGTTCACCACCTGTTTGGGCAGCGCAAAGCCCTGCGACCAATGATGGCCGCTCTTTTTTACCGGGACCCAATCGTTCGCGGTCAATTCATCAAAGACAATCGTGTTGACCTTTGCGTCTTTCGCGAGATGAAAGACGTCTTTTGCTTCCATGACTTCGCGGGTGCGGCCCATGCCGCTGCGATCGCCAACGGTCATCTGGCCGGCGTTTAGTTTGCGCAGTTTGTCTATCACCGCAGAGAGGGTGTCGATGTGGGTGGAACCCGGCGGCGTGTCGGCGCTGTTGAAGTTTGGCTTGATGAAGATGTCGCGGCCCTTGAAGGAATGCACACCTAAAAGATCGATGGCGCGATTTACTCCGGTAACGCGATCGGTGGTCTTGATAAATGCGACGCGCGCTGCCGGTTTCTGAAAGCCGAACACTGAGGTGATGAGTTTCGGCGTTAGAGCCAAGCCGCCCACTGCGGCGGCGCCGGTTAGAAAGTGTCTGCGATTCATCATGCGCTCCTCCGGATGCGCAGCAGTATAGTCCCGGTTGAGGTGAGCGCGGAAGGTTGCAGGTGTCAGAACCGGGAGCGGTAGCGACCGGGCCCAGAGTGCGCGTGGAGATAGTTGCGATCCTTTTTTTGCGTAGAGGCCGCGTCGTCGCTTCAGTACCGGGAGCGGTAGCGACCGGACGCGTTGAGCTAATTGCGAGCGTTTGAGTATTGTATGCGGGGCCCCGTCGCTACCGCTCCGGGTTCTGACAGTTATGGATTGGAAGTACAAGCACTTTCATCAAGCGAGGACTTTCGCGGCGCCGCGTGACGAAGTTGCCGATGCGGCGCGGCGGGTCATGAGTGAGTCGCTCGGTTGGGTGGTTGCGGATACCGGCGACGGGTTCAGCGCGGAAGGAAACAGCTTCGCCCATGTGGCGTCTGCCAAATTTCAATTTCAGCCGGCGGGAACTGGAACGAAAGTAGATGTTGACCTGCGGGTTCAGCGCGCGGGAGCGACCGGCTTCATGCTGTTCGACGTCGGCGGCTACTACCACATCCAAATTCGCAAGTGGCTCGACGCGATTCCGTTGGCCATTCATCAGACCGCTTCCGGCACACCGCAACCGGCGCCGGCGCTGCGGCCGGAGAACAAGACGGGCGCCAAACTCTTCAATGGCTGTTTAATGATTAGCGTGGCGATTCTCTTTCTCTGGTTCTTCGCCAATTTTTTATCGGCCATCGTTGGGGTGCTGACTGGAACGCTCTACCTGTGGGGGAAGGGTGGCACGATGGTGCTGCACGGCCTCGCGGCGCGCATTGTCGCCTCGCTGATAATTCTGTTCGGCGGGTTTCTCGCGTGGCGGATAACGAAGAGCGGAAAGACAAAGCGGCGGTGAATTATTTAGGTTTCTTAGTGGGTTTTGGCTTCAGCGTCTTCGCGTATTCGTAGCTGGCCTTGAAGTGCTTCTGGAGTTCTTTCGTTTTCTTTAGCAGCGCGTCGGGCACCGCGACATATTCCGGCATCACGGCGCCGTAGGCCTCAAACAGCGTCGTCTTATATTTCTTGAGGAAGGCTTCACGCGCCTCAGCCGGCAAGCGCAGGGCCATGCGGCCTTCGGGACTAAGCAGCAGCGAGAACATGTTGCCGTTGATTGAAGTGTAGGGGTTGTTGGCGCCCTTGAGTGGGACCTCGGGAACGGCGCTGACGGCTTTTTCGAACAGCGTCACTTTGTCTTCGGGGATGGAAGTCTTTTTCTTGGTGGCCATTTGTTATCAGGGTATACGGTGCGACGGGTCAGTACCATCCCCGTGAGGGGATGGATCCAGTAATACCCAGAGCCATCAGCCGCCTCCTTGATCCATCCCCTCACGGGGATGGTACTGACTCCATGATGCGATGCACCCGGTTGCTACGGCTCCCGGTATTAACCCGGTCGCTACCGCTCCCGGTACTGACTCCCTGGCGCTTTGAGTTAGCCGGCGCGCAAACCTTTGCGACCATCGGTGTTTCGCGGGGGTCTCAATGAGTCGCCGGATTTATTCCCGCGATGATTGGGCTTCATGGCCTCGCCGCAGTGCCAGCAGAACGAGTAGCGGTCCTCAACCATCGAGCCACAGCCCCGGCAGGCGCGGCCTCGTGTTTCCTCCGGCGCGGTAACAATTGAAGGGGTCGCCTCCTCAGGCGCGAAGGTTTCTATTTCACCGGGCTCAGCCTGCTGCGGAGCGCGCGCCGGTGCAGGTGACTCAGATATTTCCGCGGGCGCCGCGGTCTCAGTGGGCCGGATCTTCCGGGCCTGCTTCTTCGGATGATCGTCCACGATTTCCAGCATGCCCGGAGTCGTGAACCGCCAACCCTCGTGCTTGGGTTCAACCAGGGCCGGCTCATGAATCAGGATCAATCCCGATCGCAGCTCTGACCGATGGTGGTAATAGTCCTGATAGATTTCGTAAAACTCTCTGACCTTGGCAAAGTGAGTTGCCCGCGGCAGGGCGAATGACTGATTAGGCTCGGCGTCGTTAGGTACGACCACAAATTCACCGTCATCGACCGCTACGAACAGGCCGGTGTCATAATCAAAAGTGGCCGCGACTTTGCGCGCTGATTTCGTCTTGCGCAGATACGGCTCGATCAAGCTGGGGAAGCTTGGGCCAACGTCGAGGCGCTCGCCGCAGACCGGGCATGCGCGCAGGGCCGTCGTGAATGAAGCCCCCAGAGCGTCGCAGTAATGTTCACGGACTTCGCCCGACGTCGCCAGTAAGCATCCAGGGCATGACGGTTGGGGCAGACCTTCCGTCGAAATCGTGAAGTTCTTGCTCTCAACCGGAGTGTTCGATTCGAAGCTGGCGGTGAAGCAGCGGTCACAGACATAGAGCAGGGAAGTGCGGCGCGTGCAGACGGGACAACGTTCCAGGCTTTCGCCCGCGGACGATATCGGGCAGAAGTGTTCACAGTTACAGCAGTACTGCCATTGCAGTTCCACCTGGGAGCGGTCATCACCGGCGAAATTCAGATCGGCTAACTCGTGGCCGCGATTCTCACACTTAATCGGATTTTGTCTGGGGGCGAAAAATCCTTTCTTGTGCTCAGGACAAAATACTCTCATTTTGCTTGCTCCCTTCGAGGGCGTTTCAGGCTTCAAGCGATAAGCTGCTCGACGCATAAACCCTATCTTTCGTCGGGTGTTAGTCCATGGCGACGGCGGTTGCCTTTTAGGAAGAGTCTGACTGACGCATGCTTACCCCGATGCTGATCTTTCAAAGTTGGGGGAGAGAGGTTGCCGCTGGGGCCGGTCGGCTGTTCGGAGACGCTGAACCATCTTGCGAAATTTAGATTAGTGCAAGCAAACGGGGATTACAAGACAAATCTGGGTATTTTAGGGGGCGGGCTTGCCGGGCTCGGCGGAAAAGCGCCGGCAGGTCGGCGCCCTCCAAAAATTAGCCGGGGCGGGTGCCGGATTCGTTTGGGGAGACGGTGATGGTCCTGAAGCGCTGCAGCCGGACGAGACCGGGTTTGCCGCCTTTAGTCTTCGCCACAAACTTGCGTTCGGTGTAGTGAACGTCGGCTTTAGGATTCTTTTTTGCCTGTGAGAAGTAAGCCGCGAGTTGCGCCGCCTCGATGAGCGTGCGCGGCGGAATCTCCTTGCGAGTCGGGTTACGCACTACCACATGCGAGCCGCCATAGTCCGCGGCGTGCAGCCACACATCATTAGGCCTGGCGACTTTGAAAGTGAGGTGATCGTTATCTTGGGCGGCGCGGCCCACAAGTATTTCGAAGCCGTCGGTGGAGAGATATCGTCTGGTTCCGGGAACGCGTTCCGCTGACTTTTTCCTGGAGGTTGGGCCAGCGTTCGCGGCGGCAGATTTCTGATCGGCGAGATCTGCAAAGTCGCCTTTGGCAATCGCCGCTTCGAGTGATCTGCTTTTCTCTGCAAGTTCGTTGAGGCGCCGGCGCACGTCTCGCAAACGCGTCTGGATTTGTTCGACTGCGCGTTTTGATTTTGCATACAAAGCAAAGCGTCGGGCGGCCGCTTCCTGAAGTGAGACGGACTCGTCAATTTCGATTTCCCGCAGGGGAGCTTCGTCGGCAAAGTAATCAATCAACGTCACGCAATTGCCGCGACGTTTTGCCGTGCTCAGATTCGCCAGCAGCAAATCGCCAATCGTCTTGTGCTGCTCGGGATTTTCGTGCGCGCGCAAGTCTTTCTCGAGTTGATTCAATAATCGCTCCTGCTGCGACGCTGCTTTATTTAACTCCGCGCGCGCACCCGCGATGCGGGCAGCTTTTTCCTTCTCGGCGAACAGGGCGGTGAAGTACCGATCGGCAATTGTTGATGGCGCCGAGCCGCCGCTGATCAATTTGTAGAGTTCGGTCGGAGTCTGCCGGTGAACTGTGGGCGGCGCCGTCGCTCTTTCATAGGTCTCGCCAATCGCGGCGGCGGCCGGCGATGTGCGCAGCATTTGCATGATCGTATCGCGCTCATCGAGCAGCAGGAGATTGGCCGAACGACCGGTGAGTTGCACGATCAGAGTCCGCGTCTTCGGCGCTCCCAGTTCGTCATGGCCGGCAAAGTTGAGCCGCACAATTCGGTCATGGCGTTGTTTATGAATCGAGGTCAGTCGCGTGTCGCTTAGATGTTTCCTGAGGCTTTGGGCAAATGGCGTCAGCGGGCGGCCTTGTTTTTCGAGTTCGCGGACAGTGCGCCTGACGAGATAAAGCCGCGGCAGGGCCGGCTCGACGCTCAGAAACAGATAGCCTGCGTCGCGCATTCCGAAGTCGATGGCAAGCGAGGTCGGCGTCAGCTGGAAGATCTTTCCCGGTGCGCGGCTGTGCAAAAGCGGAGCAATCTCAGCGACGATCGTTTCGATTGAGGCGTCATCCATTTCCGAGGCTGAAAGTTAACACATCGCCCGGCAGGAACGCCGTGGGCGCGTGACCTTGTCAGAACCGCCTGCGGTAGCGGGCGGGCCCAAAGGGCGACGGCTAATTCCGGATGACGATAGTGTTGGAGAGGCGATCGTAGACGGTACGCTTGTCAGGATCGATCAGGGCATATGCCTGACCCAGTCCCAGGAGCGCAAACGAAAAAACGAATCCTATCGCGCGGCCGATGGACTGGCCGCCAGTTGGGATCAGACCGGTTCGTAAATCGATGGTACGCAGCGACAGCATGCGCATCGCCAGCGTCCTTCCGGTAAACGCGATGGACATCGTCATGTAGGCGAACATCGTGACGGCTGTTATTGCAGCCAGGAGTTCTATCACCCGTGGGTCGGTCCATTTGCTACCCGAGTAATAGACACCGGCGACCGCCGGCGAGACCATTAGGGCAATCAGGATTAGATCGAGCACGCCTCCGAAGAAGCGGCGCGGCAATCCGGGAAGATCGCTGCGCGTATCAGTGTCCAGGGCCGGTAATAAAAGGCACGTGTCGAGGTAAGACAAAGCGACGTCATCTTCGGATATTAATCGCACCGGCTTTCGATCTGTGGATTCCGCGGTAGTCATGATGTCAATGTCGGTCAGCGGCCCGAGTTCTTCGGTGACTCGCTCTACTATTTCATCAAGCGGCGTGAGGGCCGGCGGCGCTACCACTGTAAGTCTCGGCTTGGCTGAGGTCTCAGCAATCTCTTCCACGGGTAACTCTTCGAAGTCCGGAGCTAAGGCCGGCGCAGTTGCGGTTGCGGCATAAGCGGCCGGGAATTGTTCCCCGCGACGCGCGCGCTCTAAGCGCTCAAGGGCCTTTGAGACGATTGGATTCATCACCGGCTGCTCGAGATCGGGAACCAGCTCCAACTGTCCTGAGGGCAGGGCGCAGGCGACAAGTCCGGCTTCCTGTGCGGCCGCCAACTCTTCCGCGGCCTCGCGCGCTTTCCGTTCCTGCACTTCGCGCACGCGTTGACTGAGTTGCTTGCGCCATTCCGGAACCGAGCGTGCGGCGCCAGGAAACTCGATCAATCGCGACATGTGTTTCAGATCAGACGGCGACTCATGTCGCCTGCTGTCCTGACCATTTCTTGCAGTGTTGTTCTTCTCGGACTCCGAGGACAAATCCGGCAGTGCTTCTTGGATCATGGACTGAGACACAGTACCGGGGCAGGTATCTGAGTTATCATCATGAGCGACGCTACCAGAGCGATCTTGCATGGACAAGTCGTCTTCGTCGCTCGAATCCGGGAATGGTTGTCGGCTTCCCACGCCCGTCCACAGACGCCGCCGATACTAGCAGTATTACTTTAAGTCGTCAATTAGAAAATATAGAAGGGATAGGGTTTCGACTTAGCGTCGCTGGAAAAGCCTGGTGGTGGCGCGATTGTCAGGGAGGGCTCCCATGCGCGCGTGTTTGAGCCCTCCCTGACAGTCGGGCTACTGCACCGCGTTAGAGCGGCTGTCTCCCGGCAAACCCGGCTTCGACATCGTGCCACCACTCGAGCTGGTCGCCCTCGTCGGCCTTCCAGCAGAGCAGCACCACGCGGCCGTCGCGCATGGACGGGAAATCAATCAGCCCCTGTTGATAATCCTTGAGTTGAATACCGAGGCTCTCGAGCTCTCCCGCATGGGTTGAAAGCTGGACGAGCAATTCGGCATAACGCGAGCCGGAGGACATCCCGCCGCCGCCCTGCTCGGCGCCCTGGGCGGCTTGTCTGGCGGTGTTCTCGAAACTCGCCAGGCGGCGATGAGACTTTTGAATTAATTTGACGATTGGCCGAACCGTGGGGAGTAATGAGTTGGCTTCTTCAACGGTGAATAGCTTCATCTGTGGAATGAAGCGCCTCACGCGCTTCCAGGGAATTCAACGAAGCTCATTCTACTGATTTGATCGCGGGCGCGCTACTTCGGATCGGGTCTCACTTGGGAGCTCGGCAAAAAAATCACCGCTCTGTTTAGCGACAGAACAAAGCGGTGACAAAGTGGGCGCGCTCAAGAAGTGAAACGCCTGCCTACTTCAGGAGCGCGTCAGCCGTCTCGGTTTTGGGCACGTAATAGCCGCGGCGTGAACTCACGTCCAATCGCTTCTGTTTTCCTTTGGCGTCGGTGGCGGTCACGCGCAGAGTCAGCTGGTGCATGCGGCCGTCGTCTTTTTCGTCTTCGGCGAGAGTGAATCCGAGACTATAGCGGGCGTTTAGATTTCCGATCACCCGGGCCAGGCCGGCGCCGTAATCTCTTGCCCGGCCGACGTGGACGCTTTCGCCGCCGCTCTCTTGCGCCAGACGGCGCGCGCTGCCGGCGAGACTAATCCCGGTCCACCCAATCAGCGGCTGGCCCATCGGGACCAGAAACTTATATATGGTTTTCATGTCGACATTCATCGAGTTGAAGATGGCATTCTGGCGAATGAGAATTTGCTCGGTAGCGCCCACATCCTCTTTAAAAATCGGAGCAATGCCGTCTGAAACCCAGACAATTGCCGCTTGCGAATTCGCCCGTTTCTCTTCGACGAAATGAGTGGCATCGCGGGTGGCGGCGGCCATGTCATAGACATTATTTAAGACGACATTCAGCTTCCCGCTGCTGCTCGTTCGGGCAACGTTAACGGTGCCATCCTTTTTGATTGTGCGGGTGATGACCGCGCCGTTCTTTCCCTTGATGGTTTCGGTTTCCAAAACCTCATCGGCTTTGGGCCGGGCGCCGTCCGGCTGGCCCGCGCCACCGTCCGTGCTGGCGTTAATCGTCATACTGCCGTGGGAATCTGCTTTATCGGAATTCTGCCGCGCTGCCTCTTTCTCTTCCGGCGACGGTTCAGTCACGAGTGCGGGGATTCGAGCCAGGGCTTTTTCAATCTGGGCGGGGTCACGGGTGAAATCGGTCAGCCAAAGCGCGTGGCCATCCCGAATCGCGGCACTCTTATCATCGACTCTATTGGTATTAAGGGCCATGATTGCGACTTCGTCCCCCGGTGGCAGCTTCGCCAATTCAGCGACGATTGCGGTGCGAACTTCTTCGCGCTTCAGAAAGCGGCCGGCGCCATCGTCAGAAATGTCCAGAATCAGGATCAGCGCCAGGGGCTTGCGGGCCTGGCCGTCGCCGCTGAAGTAGGAGATGGTGCGCGGCTTGCCGTCGTCCAGCAATTCAAAATTCTCGCGTTTCAGATCTGAGATCGGAATCCCGGTGCGCTTGTCTTTTACCAGGGCATCGACAAAAACGACCCGCGTGCGAATCTTGATCGTGTCCGCAACGTCCTGGGCCAGGACGGCGGGCGCCGCCAACAGCGCCAGTAAGATGACGATGGCCAATTGCTTCAGCCGGTGAGATGAAATTGATTTCATGATCATAGACTCCTCAAGGTTGCTCGCGGTCGAAATAATGGCTAAGTCGCGCTTTCGTCGGCGGACCGCCGACTCTTGCCGAGGCCGGTACGCTTATGCCGGTCGTCAGGCGTTTCTGTCCGGCTTACGGATCTACAGTCGTTGCCTCGTCATACAGCTTCTTACCCATGCCTTCCGGGTCATTCAGTAACTGCGCCAATATGTGAGGCGCGACCGTCACCTGGAGCACGGTGGCTTCGTGCTTTTCGATGGTGATTATCAACACGTAAAAGTTCTTGCCGGCATCGCGGAGGTAGATGTAATCCTGTTCTTCCGTCCGGGGATAGAGCGTCTGCACAAACGGCGACCAATTGGCGGAGAGTGTCTTTTGCAACTCACTCCGGAAGCTCGCGATTTGACCGTGTGAATCAAATGTCTGTTCTTCAAAGAAAACAACGCGAGCGCTGCCGGCCTCCGCAAGTTTCTTGTATTCACCGCCACGAATCTGGGCGGCAGTCTTTGCCGCTTTCATCCCGGCGCGCGCCAGGAAAGGAACACTTTGATGTTTGACGTGATAGAACTGCTCGATTAGCTTGACGGCATCGTTGAAACCGTCGCCCTCGGCTGATGCCTGCAGCGGCAGTGACCAGGCGATGGCGAACATTACCAATCCTGTGAGCGTCTTTTTCATCGGGTTGCGCTGCGGACTATTTATCAGTTTTGGCTTTCGGCGGCGGCGGCAGATTCAGCACCGGCACACCGAACGAGCCTTCCAGTTGGGTCAACTTTTGCAGATCCACCGGCCCGACTATGTTTATGATCGTGAGCTCCTTTGCTTCAGCGCTGACCAGCGCCAAACCCTCGATCTCGCCGCCCAACGTCAGCAGGTAAACGTCGACGTTGTCGCCATCCTTCTTGCTGGTGACGCCGATGATTTTGTTCCAGCCACCGCCGCGAAGTTGCGAGACGACTGACTCGATGTCCGCCGGCGAATATTCATTTTCCTTTTCGAACTCAAAGTTCTTAACGTAGATGCCCTTCAGGTTCTTAAGCAGGTCGCGAATTTCGGCGTCATCTGTTTCTTTGGTAAAGAGTTTCGAGGTGGCCTGGATCAGCCGCTCGTCGAGTTTCACATCGACGGTTTCGACCGCCCGGCTGGCGAGCACATCCAGTTGATCGAGTTGCAGCTTGGCAGTCTGCGCCGTGGTCACCACGTGGGCCGTCACCACGAACAGCAGCACCGGCGCAAAGTTCAAAAGAGTTCGGAAGAGTATTCTCATAATTAGTTCACCCAGTCTTGTGTTGGTTGCGAGTCGAATTGATTTGGGGAAGACCCTGCGCCTTGCGTTGCGCAAAGTTTAGTTTGGTGGTCACCAGCCGCAACGCGACCAGCACCTGTTCTCTTTGCGCCAGTTCCTGTTCGGTGAAGGCCGGCACGGCCGGCGCCGTCCGGCGAGGGCTGTTCCGTGCAATTAGCATTCGATGGACCTTGTGCGGAGCGGGCGCAGTTGGCGCGGGATGCTCTTCAGCCGGCGCCGCCGCCAGCAATTTTTCCGGAGCGATTTCCTGGGGCGCGGGAACCACTTGCGGATCCTGTTTAGCCTGCTGAATCACGCCCGCCTTCGAATTAGCAAAATGAATCAACAGTCCGGCGCCGATTACGAGCAGGGCTATGGCCGCCGCGATCGTCAGTGGAATGAAGATTCTTTGCCGGCGCTCGGTCATGCTCGCCGGAATTTGCAGCGGCCGCGGCTGGTACTTCAATGTCCCGAGCAGCTCTTCCAACTCCCGGACTTCAACGTCCGGTTCGCCGCTCTTGTCCCAAAGATAGTTGTCGTCGTTCATCTCTTTATATGTGAGCCCTTCCTCAAGGTTGGGCTGCTGCCCCTCTGGTCTTTGCCACTCCCATTCGTTCGCGCAGCAGTTTCATGCCGCGGTGCAGGTTCACCCGCACGGACGCCGGGGTTAAGCCGGTCCGCGACGCGATCTCCGGGCCGGTCATGCCCTCGACAAATCGCAGCGCCAGGGTCTCGCGATAGGCATCGGGAAGGTGGCGAATTAGATCCAGCACTTCCTTAGCCGATCGATTCGCGGGTTTGGCTACCGCAGTGTTCTCTTCGACCTCGACGGTGGTGCGCGAAGCGCGGTGAAAGTCCATCGCCCGATTGCGCGCGATCATTGCTATCCATGGTCCAAACGCCTGGGCGTCGCGCAAGGTGTGCAGCTTGCGTAACGCATGCAGGAAAATGTCCTGCACCAGGTCATCGACTTCATCGCGGGGCACGCGGGCCAGCAACACTCCGTGAACCAGCGGTGCGTACATCTCGTAAAGCCGGCCGAAGCGATCGTGCTCTCCCGCGAGTACCGCGCGCACGAGCGTCTGTTCGATTGATTCTTCCGTGGTTTGGGAAGAGCGGAATGCTCCTGGCATCAGTAACATCTCCGCGGTGGCTTCGGCCTCGATCATTGAAACGCCTTCGAACGTGGTTTCGTCAGACATGGCTAAGACGGAGGCGGCGGAGAGAGTGTTAACAGGTTGTGTCAGCAGCCCGCCCGGAAGGAAGGGCAACTTACGATGGCGAAATCTTTCAAGAATCCTGATGCCCGGCTGGCGCTCCCAGACGGTCGGGCTTCTGCGACGCTGTTACGTCAGCGCGAACGAATAGTTTCAGGTTCCAAATGACGGCGATGGAGATCATTAAGGCGATGGTGCAGGCCAGCCCGCCTTCAATTCCATACTTGCCGCCGGTCAGCCAGTCGGGACCGAGGTCGACTCCTTTTAATAAAGGCGCCGGCGCGAAGCGTTCGATACCGCTCACGGGCAGTCCCAATAACGAACCTTGCGCCCAGTTCCAGGACCAGTGCAAACCAAAAGACAGCCAAAGGCTGCGCGTCCTGAGATACGCTACTGCCAGCCAGATGCCGGCGAGCGCGGTATTTATAAAGGTGAACGGTGACAAGTTCGGATTTGGCAGATGTACCGCCGCGAAAGCGAGCGAGGTTAGCAGGACACCGGAAAATGGAAGATTTGCGCGCACCAGGGTCTGGAGCGGATAACTGCGAAACATCATCTCTTCCGCGACCGCGGCGAACACGAAGATCAGCATTGAGACGATCAAGGTTTGCAAAATCGCTCCGGCGCCGGCCGGATTGAAACTGATCTGAATGGCATGTCTGAAGGTGGCCAGGAGCGTCGCCAGGAAAAGCGATGCCATGCCGATTAACGATCCGATCAGCAGATTTTTCAGCCAGCCTTTGTGGGGCGTGCAGCCCAGCTCGCTCAACGGCAGTTCCTCGAGCAACGCGCCGCAGCCCCATCCGACCACGAGCGATGAAAACAGAATGGAGCCGTGACCAGAAAGGACGGCCCAGTTACTCGCGTCGATCTCCTGGATCGATCGGTGCAGAATCAGCGCCAGGCTCCGCAACAAAACGAACTGGGTGACCTGGCCGCAGATCATGAACGCGACGCAGAAAATGGCCAGGCGCCAACCGCTGCGGAGATGACCTTCGCGATCAGTGAAGAAGTTAAGAGAATCCATGAAGGTGGCGATTCTAGCATTCAAGCCGTATTTGGAGTGCGGCGACGTGTCGCCGCTTTGGTTTCGGCTACCGGAAAAAGCGCCGTCAGGCCGGCGCACTCCAAAGTCCTGCTGTGCTAAACTTTCGCGCAAACATTTGAGCTCTCTGAGAGCTACCTTAAGTGAGCAGCGACGCTAATCAATCGGACCGGAAAGGCAGGCTAAAGAAGCGGCAAATGGCCGCCTGGCTGTTGACCGGAGTCGTCGCCGTCATGCTCGCCATTATCGCCGCCCAACAACTTCTCAATCTGGGACCGCTGCTTCCGCCCGAAACCGGTTCGGACACGCTGCTGCTGTATGCGCTTTCGTCGCTCAATTTCGCGGCCTTCATGGTCTTCAGTTTTATCCTGCTGCGCAGCCTGCTCAGGTTGCGCCGCGAGCGGCGCGAACGCCAGCCAGGCTCCAGAATTCAGACGCGGCTGCTGATTTATTTTATAGGACTCAGCCTGCTGCCAATCACGGCGATGGCTTCGTTCTCATATCTGTTTCTCAACCGCTCAATCGAAAAGTGGATGGGCCGCTTGCCGTTGAACGTGGTCGAGCAGGTCCAGGAACAACAAAAAGAGAACCTGGCGTCTCAATATGAGAAGTTGCGGGAGACGGCAACCTTGATCGCGACCGGATTGAAATCACGGCCGCAATCCGAGTGGCAGACCGCGTTGGATCAATTGGCCTCCACGGGCAAGCTGTCAGCCATCGAAGTCATTTCGGACTCAGGTCAGATCCTCGCGCACAGCGAAGCCAATGTGCCGCCGGCGCAGCGTGAAGAATTGAGCACGATTCTCGAGCGCGGTCGACGTACGGATCAATCAGACCCGGACGCCACTTTGTCGGACGGGAAGGGGTTCGACCTGACGGCGGTGCCGTTTACCGCAAACCTGCGGCTGATTCTGGTGCCCCAAAGACTCAGCGACAAAGACGTCAACGACACCATCGCCGGTTCCCAGCGCGAATATCAGCACCTGCTCGAGCGGCAACGGAAAGTGAGGTTGTTGGGAGTCTCGACCCTGGGTTTGATGACCCTGCTGCTGCTGTTTGCGTCGACCTGGGTGGCCATCCATTTATCGCGAGGATTCGCCGCGCCGATTCGCTCACTGGTCAGCGCTTCGAAGGAGGTGGCCCGTGGCAATCTCGCGCATCGGGTGGACACGATTGCCGACGAGGAACTGGCGCTGCTGGCCGAGTCGTTCAATCAGATGACCGCGGAGCTCGACACGAATCGGAAGCAGCTCGAGGCCAGCGCGTCGGTGCTACAGGAAAAAAACCTGGCGCTGGAAGAACGGCGAAATTACATCGAGACAGTTTTAGAGTCGCTGGCGACCGGCGTGGTTTCGCTGGATAAAACAGATTGCGTGACGACCATCAATACTGCCGCACTTTCAATCCTCAAGCTGAGCGGCCCACCGCCCGCAGGGGCCACGCTCCTGAGCGGCCTGAGCAATGAAGACCGCGCAGTCTTTGAAAGGTTGTTGCGCCGGGCGCGGCGGGCTGGACGCGCGGCTGAGCAGAGCCAACTGACGCGGGGCGGGGGCGCGGCGCAGATCCCCGTCGCCTTAACCGCGACGGCGTTGCGCAGCAGCTCAAACAAAGGCCGTGGCGTGGTGGTGGTGATAGAGGATTTATCGGAATTGCTGACCGCGCAGAGGGCCGCAGCCTGGAGCGAGGTCGCGCGGCGGGTGGCCCACGAGATCAAAAATCCGCTGACGCCCATCCAGTTATCGGCGGAGCGCATCGCGCGGAATTTTGGCCTCAGTGTCGGCACGCGGGGCGCCGGCGACGCGATTGAAGTCTCGCGAAAATCAAACGGCGATCGGCTGGCGGAAAACGGCAACGGGTCGAGAGCTAACGGCAGTCAGGAGGAATTGTCGCGCGTGGTCGAAGAGTGCACCACGTCAATCACGCGAGAAGTCGCCGGCCTGAAAGCCCTGGTAGATGAGTTCTCGCGCTTTGCGCGCATGCCGCCGCCAAAACTCGAAGTCAGCGATCTCAACGAAGTAATCCGACAGACCGCTCAACTCTACGACGATCGGCTCGGCGGAATTAAGATGCACTTGCCGCTGGCGCCGGAATTGCCGCCCGCAATGCTTGATGTCGAGCAGGTCAAGCGGGTGTTCGTCAACTTGATTGATAACGCCCTCGAAGCTCTGGCTGATATCGACGGAGAGCGGCAAATCACGATTGCCACTAAGCATGATGAAGACCGCGAACTGCTGATTGCCACCGTGGAAGATACCGGCGAAGGGATTCCCTCCGGCGATTTCAAGCGGCTGTTTCAGCCGTATTTTTCCACCCGCGGCCGCGGCACCGGCTTAGGGCTGGCCATCGTCTCGCGCATAATCTCGGAGCACGACGGCAAGGTTTACGCCGAAGCGAACAGCCCGCGCGGGGCGAGATTTGTGATCGAATTGCAGGTGTCTCCTGGTTAAGAATGTCTGACTCGATACTAATCGTTGATGATGAACGCGGGATTCGCGAATCGCTAAGCGCGGTGCTGCGCGATGAAGGCTTTACCGCCGAAGCCGTGGCCTCGGGCGAGGAATGTCTCCAGGCGCTGGCGCGCCGCGCCTATGGGTGCGTGTTGCTTGACGTGTGGCTGCCGGGCATCAGCGGTCTCGATACGCTGAAACAGATGCGCGATTCGAATTCGGATGCGGCGGTGGTAATCATCTCAGGTCACGGCAACGTCGAAACCGCCGTGCGCGCCACCAAGCTGGGCGCCTTTGATTTCATCGAAAAGCCGCTATCGATCGAAAAGACGGTGCTCACGGTGCGCAATGCGCTGCGGCAGCGACAGCTCGAGCGGGCCAACGCCGAGATGGCTGCTGAGTTAAGCGCCGAGTACGCAATGGTGGGCGAGTCGGTGGCGATGCGGGCGCTGCGAAAACAGATTGCGGTGGTGGCTCCGACCGACGGGCGGGTCCTGATCTCGGGCGAGTCCGGCGCCGGCAAGGAATTGGTGGCCCGCGCCATTCACGCCCAATCAAGGCGCGCGGCGGCCCCGTTCATCGAGGTCAACTCGGCGGCCATCCCGGAAGAATTGATCGAGTCGGAATTGTTCGGGCACGTCAAGGGATCTTTCACCGGCGCCACGGCGGCGAAGAAAGGAAAGTTTGAGCTGGCTGACGGCGCCACGTTGTTTCTCGATGAAGTCTCAGACATGAGCGCGAACGTGCAGGCGAAGGTCCTGCGCGTGCTGGAAGAGCAGCGCTTTGAGCCGGTCGGCAGCAACACGCCGATTAATGTTGACGTGCGGGTGATTGCCGCGACCAATAAGCGGCTGGACGAGGAGATCGAGAAGGGAAGTTTCCGCGCGGACTTGTTCTTTCGGCTTAACGTTATCCCTTTCGAGGTGCCGCCGCTGCGCGAACGCGTCGAGGACATCCCGCTGTTGATCGAGCATTTCAATCAACGCTTCGCCAGCGCTTACGGCCGCAAGTTGAAGAAATTCGACGCGGAAGCGATTGAATTGATGCAGCGCTACTCATGGCCCGGAAACGTCCGCGAACTGCGAAATACGATCGAACGCGTGGTGATCATGCATCAGGAGGATCGCGTAGATATAAAGGACCTGCCGGCCTTCGGTGACGCCGAGCCGCCGGCGTCTTCATACCGGTTCCCTTCATTCAAGGAAGCGAGCGACGCCTACCACCGTGAATTCATTCAACGGAAGCTCGACGAAGCCGAAGGCAATGTCTCACGCGCCGCTGAACTGATGGGCATTGATCGCAGCCATTTGTACCGGCGGATGAAGGCGTTGGGGATTAGCGCGAGATGAAGCGCTTTCTGTTACAATCCTGACTGAGGTTTTATGGATTACACGACACGGGAATTATTAAAGCGCTATACGAAAATGGCTTTGGGCCAGCCATTCGCGCCTGTCCTTTTAAATATTTTGGTTACCTCGGTGTGCGACATGCGTTGCACCCACTGTTTCTTTACCGATGAATTAGACGATCGTCCGCGTAAGAAGCTGCAGATGAAGACGCACGAGATCGAACGGATTGCCCAGACTCTGGGCGGCAATCTGGGGGTGCTGATTCTGGCGGGCGGCGAACCTTTCACCCGCAAGGACCTACCGGAAATCGTCAGCTCATTTTATCGGCACAACAGTCTCGAATCGGTTTACCTGATGTCCAACGGGCAGATTCAGAAACGCATCTTCCCCGACGTGACCCGCATCCTCGAAGAATGTCCGAACCTGAACGTGACCGTCGCCATGGGCATCGACGGCTTGCAGGAGCAGCACGATAAGATCCGGCAGAAGCCGGGTTCCTGGTCAATCGCGATCGAAACTGCGCGCGAGCTCAAGGCCATGAAGAAGCAGTTCCCGCGGCTCGATCTGCAAACCTGCACCTGCTTCATGCA
>Ga0126383_10000765_pt1 | contig 18596 bp, 15 predicted proteins | sample PanSoiMetPlot_35_FD_96882 | JGI IMG/M metagenome (GOLD analysis project Ga0126383, IMG submission 96882) | Tropical forest soil microbial communities from Panama - MetaG Plot_35 | ecosystem: Environmental > Terrestrial > Soil > Tropical forest > Bulk soil | place: Panama | collected 2016-02-17
CAGGCGCCAGGCGCACCTTATCGCTCCTTGGCGGCGGGTCCTGCGCAGCGCGCCCGGGGTGAGCGCGCTGGTGGTCCTCGCCGCGTTCATCGTGGTCGGTCTGCTCGACTCGATCCACTACCGTCACCGGCTGGAAGGCCGGGCAGCCGGTGGTGAGCCAGTGTATGGCGTCGAGGTGCTTAGCGTGCTCGACGCGGTGCTCGAACCCCTGCGCGCGCGCGGGGAGCGGACGTACTCGGCGCCGCTCGCGACGCGCGCGTACCAGCGCGAGACGACCGAGGCTCCGGACGGCAAGGTGGCGCGCGAGTTCCCGAGGCTTCGGTACGGCGGCGCGCATCTCAAGGACGAAGACGACCGCAGCCGGGACATCCTGGTGACGGTGCTTCAGGGTATTGCGCTCGCGTTCGCAGCGTGGTGGGTCGTCGTATCGGTCACCGCGATGCTGATGGCGAGGCGGCGCGGTACTACCCTCGCCGCGACGTGGGATGCGATCCGAAGAGGCGAAACCGAGGTGCCCTGGCTCGCGGCGTTTCTCACGGTGCTTGTCCTGCTGTTGCTCGCCGTCCCGACGGCGCTTCTCGCCGCGAAATACCACGTGCTCGGCACGGAAAAGGTCGGACAGGATGTCCTATACCTCGCGCTAAAGAGTATTCGCACGGCGCTCGTGATCGGCACGATCACGACGCTCGTCATGCTGCCGTTCGCGATCGTGCTTGGGATCATGGCGGGGTATCTCAAGGGCTGGGTGGACGACGTCGTCCAGTACGTCTACACGACGCTCAACTCGATCCCCGGCGTCTTGCTGATCGCCGCGTTCGTGCTCATGATGCAGGTCTACATCGACAAGCATCCCGAGCTGTTCCCCACCGCGGCGCACCGCGCGGACCTGCGTCTGCTGCTCCTGTGCATCATCCTCGGCGTCACGAGCTGGACGGGGCTCGCGCGCTTGCTGCGCGGCGAGGCGCTCAAGCTCTCGGAGCTCGAGTACATCCAGGCCGCCCACGCGTTCGGGGTGCGTCACGGGCGCGTCATCACGCGTCATCTTCTCCCCAACGTGATGCATATCGTGCTGATCGCGCTCGTGATGGACTTCTCGGGGCTCGTTCTCGCCGAAGCGGTGCTCTCCTATGTCGGGGTTGGCGTGGACCCGTCGATGACCAGCTTCGGCACCATGATCAACACGGCGCGGCTCGAGATGGCTCGCGAGCCGATGGTCTGGTGGACGCTCGCCGCGGCATTCGCGTTCATGTTCGTGCTGGTGCTCGCGGCAAACCTCTTCGCCGACGCGGTGCGCGACGCGTTCGACCCGCGCGCAGCGGTCGGCGCCCGGCCGGCTCCGGCAGCGAGGGCGACCACGTGACCGGGCTGCTTAAAGCGCGCGGCCTGAAGACCTGGCTCGACGCGAGCGACGGCGTCGTCCGAGCGCTCGACGGCGTCGACCTCGAGATCGCGCGCGGCGAGACGTTCGCGATCGTCGGCGAATCGGGATGCGGCAAGAGCATGACCGCGCTCACGCTCGCGCGGCTGCTTCCGGAGACCGGCAGGATCGTGGCCGGGAGGATCCGACTGGACGGCACCGAGCTCCTCGCGCTCTCGGAGGCGCGGATGCGCGACGTCCGCGGGCGGCGAATCGCGATGATCTTCCAGGAGCCGGCGACGAGCTTGAACCCGGTGCTCACCGTCGGCCGGCAGATCGTCGAGGTGCTCGAGCGACACGTTGGCCTGCGCGGGCGCGCCGCGCGCGACCGGGCGCTCGAACTCCTCGACCAGGTCGGAATCGCCGACGGCACGCGCCGGCTGGACGAGTATCCGTTCCAGCTTTCGGGCGGAATGAGGCAGCGGGTAATGATCGCGCTTGCGCTCGCCGCGGAACCCGACCTGCTGATCGCCGACGAGCCGACCACCGCGCTCGACGTGACGATCCAGGCGCAGGTGCTCGATCTTCTGCGGGCGCTGCAGGCGACGCGCCGTATGTCGATCCTGCTGATCACCCACGATCTCGGCGTCGTCGCCGGCATGGCGCAGCGCGTGGCGGTGATGTACGCCGGGCAGCTCGTCGAGCTCGCCGAGCGCAAGGCGTTTTTTCGAGCGCCGCAGCACCCGTACTCGATCAAACTCTTCGCCTCGCTCCCGGGTCCCGCGAAGCGCGGCGAAGAGCTCGAGGTGATCCCGGGCCAGGTGCCGCCGCTGTCGTTCGCGTTCGTGGGATGCCGCTTCGCCGACCGATGCGAGCACGCGTTCGATCGCTGCCGAAGCGAAGTGCCGGGGTGGTCGCGGATTGCGGAGGGCCATTTAGTGAGATGCCACCTCCGCGAGCACGCGCCGGCGCCGCTGACGGTGGACGAGGTGCCTGTGATCCGGGCCTCGCCGAGCGCGCGCGAGGACTTGACGCCGCTCCTCGAGGTGCGCGACCTCAAGGTCCACTTCCCGATCCGGCGCGGGATCCTGAAGCGGACGGTGGGCTATGTCCGGGCCGTGGACGGGCTGTCGCTCGCAATCGCAGCGGGCCGGACGCTGGCACTCGTCGGCGAGTCCGGGTGCGGGAAGACGACCGCCGGCAAGAGCGTCGTGCAGCTGATCCGCCCGACCAGCGGCGAGGTGGAGTTCGCCGGGACCGAGCTGACGCGCCTCAACGGGGCCGAGCTGCGGCGTAGACGGAGCGATTTCCAGATCGTGTTCCAGGACCCGTATGCGTCGCTGAATCCGCGCATGCGGGTGCAGGACATATTGATGGAGGGCATGGCGGCGCTCGGCGTCCTGGCATCGCGCGCGGAGCGAGAGCGACGCGTAGTCGAGCTGCTCGCGGAGGTCGGACTGCCGGCGGAAGCCCTTTCCCGGTACCCGCACGAGTTCTCGGGCGGGCAGCGCCAGCGCATCGCGATCGCGCGCGCGCTGTCGGTGAATCCGAAGCTCGTCGTCTGCGACGAGCCGACGAGCGCCCTCGACGTTTCGGTGCAGGCACAGATCCTCAACCTGCTAAAGCGCCTGCAGCGGGAGCTCGGCGTCGCCTATCTCTTCATCACGCATAACCTCGGGGTGGTCAGCTATGTCGCCGACGAGGTCGCGGTGATGTACCTCGGGCGGATCGTCGAGTTCGGCGCGGTCGAAGAGGTGCTCGCCGATCCGAAGCACCCGTACACGCAGGCGCTGCTCGAGGCTGTGCCGACGCTGGAAGGCGGACACCAGCAGCTCCACGTCAAGGGCGAGCTGCCGTCGCCGGTTTCGCCGCCGTCGGGTTGCCACTTCCACCCGCGCTGTCCGCATGCGATGTCGCGCTGCCTGACCGAATACCCGGACCCGGTCTGGGTCTCGCCGACCCGCGGCGTGAAGTGCTTTCTCTACGGGGACCGCGCTCGCCGCTGAACGACGCTTAGGAGCCAGGCGAGGGCCGCGCGGCCGTGCTCGGGACTGAAGGCCTCGTCGGCGGGGCCTTGGCGCTTGGGCGAGCGCTCTGCTTGGCCGGCTTGCGCGCAACTTTCTTCGGCGGGATCTGGATCACGAGCGACTCCCCGGCGGTGAGCTCCGCACCCCTGTTCCAGCGCCGCAGCTCGTCGATCCGCACGCCGAACGCTTTCGCGATCCCGGCCCAGGTGTCGCCGAGCTTCACGACGTAGGCCGCGACGCGCGCAGGCGAGGCGAAGAGCGGCGGAAGGGGCTCCGATGCAGCGGCGCTCCCTTTCTCGGGGAGGAGGATCTGTTGACCGGCGATCACCGTCCCCTTTGGCCCGAGACCGTTGATCAGCTGCAGGCGCTCCATGCTCACGCCGTGCGCCGCCGCAAGCTTGTCGAGCTTGTCACCGGGTTTGAACGTGTACGTTTGCCACGACGAGAGCGGCGCGTCGTTCTGATCGAGATTCTGGATAAACACCTCGGCCCGATCCGCGGGCAGCACGAGCTGTGGGGCGTGCGCCGCGGCGACGACCGGCCGGTTGTGTCCCGGATTCAAGGCGACGAGCTCCTCGATCGGCATCGCCGCGAGGTGCGCGGCGACGCGCAGGTCGATGTCGCGCGTCAGTGTGACGGTGACGAAGTAGGGCGCGTTGGGAATCGGCTCCAGCTCGACGCCGAACGCCGCCGGATTTGCGACGATGTTCTTCAGCGCCTGGAACGTCGGCACATACCGCCGGGTTTCCTTCGGCATCTGGAGCGACTGGTAGTCGGTCGCGCGGCGTCGGGCGCGGTTCTTGTCGACGGCCCGCTGCAGGCCGTTCTCGCCCATGTTGTAGGCGGCGAGAGCGAGGTGCCAGTCGCCGAACATTTCGCGCAGCGATTGGAGATAGTCGAGCGCCGCGCCAGTCGACGCGACCACGTCGCGGCGGGCGTCGTACCACCAGTTCTGACCGAGGTTGTAGTTCATTCCGGTCGAGGGGATGAACTGCCAGAGCCCCGAAGCGTGCGCGCGTGAATACGCCATCGGGTTGTATGCACTCTCGACCATCGGCAGGAGCGCGAGCTCGGTCGGCATCCCGCGGCGCTCGAGTTCTTCGACGATGTAGAACAGGTAGCGCCGGCTCCGGTCGACGTAGAGCCGGAGCTGCTCGGGACGTTGGGCGTACCACGTCTGCTGCTCGACGACGATGCGGCTTTGCAAGTCCGGAATCGCGAAGCCGGCGCGAATGCGCTGCCACAAATCGCCGGGTGCGTCCGGGGCGATCGGCTTTGGACCGAGGTTCTTGACGTCGCGCACTTCGACGCCGGTCGCGTCCGCGGGTCGCGCCGCGTCGGCGGCGGGCTGTGGCGGCTCCGGCCTGAACTCGCTGTCGGGCAGCGCGTGCAGCAGCGGATCGACCGACAGGGCGAGCGGCGACCACGCGGCGAACAACGCCGCGACCAGCAAGCTCGTTGTTACGGCTGCCTTCACGAATCTCCCGAGAGTCGGACGGATGGTACGGGCGGGCAAAATGGGGGGTCAAGGCGAATCCGCCCACGAGCGGAAATACGTCGTGTGTCGCCCAGCGGCGACACTTCGTTCGCGTCTTTGCGCCATAATGCCGAGCGCTACGACCGGCAAAATCCACCCGCGAGCACCGAGTCTTGTTGCAACCGCCGCAAAGATCGACTCTGGCCGAGTGGTTCGAGACCGCGAAGGGCGCGTACCTCCTCGAATGGGAGCGCGCGCAGTTCGATAGCGCGGTCGAGGACGTGTTCGGCTTCAAGGCGCTGCAGGTCGGGCTGCCGACGCTCGACTTTCTGCGCGCCAACCGCATCCCCTTTCGCTTCACCGCAGGTCACGAACCGGGTTGCGCCGTAGTCGCCGACCCGCGACACCTGCCGTTCGCGTCGCAGAGCGTCGACCTCGTCGCCCTGCCACACGTCCTCGAGTTCAGCGAGGATCCGCACCAGATCTTGCGCGAGGCCGAGCGAGTGTTGATGCCCGAAGGGCAGATCGTGATCGCCGGCTTCAATCCGCTGAGCCTCTGGGGTCTCAAGCGCTGGGTCGGGCGGAAGCGGAGCGAGTACCCGTGGTGCGGAGAATTCATCGGCCTGCTCCGGCTCCGGGACTGGCTGAAGCTGCTCGGGTTCGAGTTGAACGGCGGTCGGTTCGGGCGCTATGCGCCGCCCTTCAGTCAAACGATCTGGCTGGAGCGCTTCGCCTTCATGGAGAAGGCCGGGGACCGGTGGTGGCCGATCTGCGGCGGGCTGTACGTCGTGCGGGCGGTCAAGCGCGTTCGCGGCGTACGGCTCGTGACACCGCAGTGGAAGAACGGACGCACGGCGGCCAAGGCGCTCGCGACGGTCGCGCGCCGCGATCCGGCCGTCGTCCCGGCGCATGGGCACGGCCGGCGCGCTGCCGGCGTCCGTCTGCGGCTGATCCTCGGCGGCAGGGAGGGTAGCGGCTCGGATCGTGGCTAACGTCGTCCGCATCTACACCGATGGGGCCTGCAAGGGCAACCCGGGTCCCGGCGGGTGGGGTGCGCTCCTCCGGTCGGGACGGCACGAGAAGGAACTCTTCGGCGGGGAGCCCGATACGACGAACAATCGCATGGAGCTGACGGCGGTGATCCGGGCACTGGAGGCGTTGAACCGCCGCTCCCGCGTCGAGGTCTTTACCGATTCGGAGTACGTCAAGAAGGGCATCACGGAGTGGCTGCCGGCGTGGAAGCGGCGGGAGTGGAAGACGACGGACCGCAAGCCGGTCAAGAACGCGGAGCTGTGGCGGCGGCTCGACGAGCTTGCGGGTCGCCACCAGGTCAGCTGGCATTGGGTCCGCGGTCACGCAGGCCACGTCGACAACGAGCGCGCCGATGAGCTCGCCAACCGCGGGGTCGCATCGCTCGCGCGCGACGGCGAACCGGCCGCGCGCGATTGAGGCAGGCGCGAATGCCGTTGCGGAAGATCGTCTACGTTTCGCGGCCTATCGCCGGCCTCGTCAGCCTCCGCGCGCACGCCCATTCCGGTAACCGCGCATGAGACAGATCGTCCTCGACACCGAGACCACGGGGCTCAACGCGCGGCTCGGCGATCGCATCATCGAGATCGGCTGCGTCGAGCTCGTGAGCCGGCGGCTGACGGGGGCGCACTTCCACCGCTACGTCAACCCCGAGCGGGAGGTGGAGGAAGGCGCGCTGCGGGTCCACGGGATCACCAACGAGTTCCTGCAGGACAAGCCGCGGTTTGCCGACATCGCCCAGGAGCTGCTCGACTATCTCCGCGGCGCCGAGCTCATCATCCACAACGCCGCGTTCGACGTCGAGTTCCTCAATGTGGAGCTCGTGAAGCTCGGCTTCGAGCCGATCGATGCGCACGTGGCGCGGGTGCTCGACACCTTGGCGACCGCACGTGAGCTGCACCCCGGCAAGAAGAACTCGCTCGACGCGCTGTGCGAACGCTACCAGATCGACAACTCCCACCGCACGCTGCACGGCGCGCTCCTCGACGCGGAGCTGCTCGCCGAGGCGTACCTCGCCATGACGCGCGGACAGGAGAGCCTCGCGATCGAGCTCGCGGCACCGCCCGCGGTCATCTTCGCGGCGTCCGCGGACGGCGGCGAGCGGCTGCAGCTGATCGTGGTGCGGGCGACCCCCGAGGAGCTCGCGGACCATGCCCGCGTGCTCGAGTCGATCGCGAAGCAGACGAAGGGCCGCGCCGTCTGGCGGGAGGACGCCGCCGCCGCCGCTTGATCTATACTTTTTGCGCCATGGCGCGCCCGAACCCCTACGACCTCGGTCTGGACAAGAACGCGGCGAACTATGCGCCACTGACCCCGCTCACCTTTATCCAATGGAGCGCCTCGGTCTATCCGGACCGCCCGGCCGTGATCCACGGCCGGAAGCGGTTTGCATGGCAGGAGACCTATGCCCGGTGCCGCCGGCTCGCGTCGGCGCTTGCGCAGCGGGGCGTCGGCGTCGGCGACACCGTGGCTGCGATGCTCGCCAACACGCCGGAGATGTACGAATGCCACTTCGGCGTGCCGATGGCCGGCGCGGTGCTGAACACCCTGAACACCCGCCTGGACGCCGACGCGATCGGCTTCATGCTCGACCACGGCGAGGCGAAGCTGCTGATCACGGACCGGGAGTTCTCCGACACGGTCGCGGCGGCGCTCGCAAAGGTCACGCGGCCGCCGCTCGTCGTCGACGTCGACGATCCGGAGTATTCGGGGTCAGGGCGGCGGCTCGGCGAGGTCGACTACGAGGCCCTGCTCGCCGAGGGCGATGCGGCCTATCCGTGGCAATCGCCGGCGGAGGAGTGGCAGGCGATCGCACTCAACTACACGTCGGGAACGACCGGCAACCCGAAGGGGGTGGTGTACTCGCATCGCGGCGCGTACCTCAACGGGGTCGGCAACCTGCTCACGTGGGGTATGCCTCGGCACGCGGTGTACCTGTGGACGCTGCCGATGTTCCACTGCAACGGGTGGTGTTTCCCGTGGAGCATGGCGGCCAACGCCGGGACGAACGTGTGCCTGCGCAAGGTCGAACCGGCGCTGATCTTCGAGTTGATCAAGGAGCACCGCGTCACCCACTATTGCGGCGCGCCGATCGTGCACAACTTGCTCATCAACGCCGATCCGAAGCTGCGCGAGGGCATCGTCCACAAGGTGTCGGCGTTCGTCGCGGGCGCCGCGCCGCCCCAGGCGATGATCGAGGGCATGGAGCGTATCGGCTTCGACCTCACCCACGTGTACGGTCTCACCGAGACCTACGGACCGGCGACGGTGTGTGCGAAACACGACGAGTGGAGCGGGCTCGACGCGGTCGGCCGTGCCGAGCGGAACGGCCGCCAGGGGGTACGCTACGTCCTGGAGGAAGGCGTCACGGTGATGGACCCCGCGACGATGACGTCGGTGCCGGCGGACGGGGAGACGATGGGCGAGATCATGTTCCGCGGCAACATCACGATGAAGGGCTACTTGAAGAACGCGACCGCCACTGCAGAGGCGTTCGCGGGCGGCTGGTTCCATTCCGGAGACCTGGCCGTGATGCAGCCGGACGGCTACGTCAAGATCAAGGATCGCGCGAAAGACGTCATCATCTCGGGCGGGGAGAACATTTCCTCGCTCGAAGTCGAGGACGTGCTCTACCGACACCCGGCGGTGCTAGCGGCCGCGGTCGTCGCGAAGCCCGATCCGACGTGGGGCGAGAGCCCGTGCGCGTTCGTCGAGTTGAAGCCCGACGCCAGCGTGACCGAGGCCGAGATCGTCGCGCATTGCCGCGCGCACCTCGCGCGGTTCAAGGCGCCGAAGGCGGTGATCTTCGGGCCGCTGCCGAAGACCTCGACCGGGAAGATCCAGAAATTCGCGCTCCGCGAGCGGGCCAAGTCGGCCTCCGCAATCGAGTAAAGAAAGCCGTCGCGCCATGAACGCCCCCGGGACGACCGAGATCGAGTCTCCGTACGTGCTCCGGAGCGATGCCGCCGGGGTCGCGACGCTGACGATGAACCGCGGCGACCGCCTCAACCCGCTGTCGACCGAAATGATCGCGGCGCTGCAATCGGAGCTGGACCGGCTCGGCACCGACCAGTCGGTGCGGGCCGTGGTCCTCGCGGGCGCCGGCAAGCACTTCTGCGCCGGGCACGACCTCCGCGAGATGCGCGCGCATCGCGACGAGGCGTGGCAATCGTCGTTGTTCGACGCCTGCAGCCAGATGATGCTCAGCCTGATCCATCTGCCGCAGCCGGTGGTCGCGCGCGTGCAGGGTGTCGCGGCCGCCGCCGGCTGCCAGCTCGTTTCGATGTGCGACCTCGCGGTGGCGAGCGAGGTGGCGCAGTTCGCGCTACCCGGGATCAAGAGCGGCCTCTTCTGCACCACGCCGGGGGTGGGCGTGGCGCGCAACCTGTCCCGCAAGCACGCGCTGGAGATGCTTCTCACGGGCGACCTCGTCGATGCGCGCACGGCCGAGCGCTGGGGATTGGTGAACAGGGTCGTTCCGCTCGACTGCCTCGACGACGAGGTCACCGCGCTCGCGCACAAGATTGCCGGTCACAGCCCGGCGGTCACGCGGCTCGGCAAGGCCCTGTTCTACGAGCAGCTAGAGCAGGGCATTGCCGACGCGTACACCACGGCGTCCGAGGGGATGGCGTGCAACATGATGCTCGACGACGCGGGCGAGGGGATCGACGCGTTCCTCGCAAAGCGGCCAGCGCACTGGAAGGGACGCTGAGGCCTGCCGCGGGTAAGTCGAGCGCGGTAGGCCCGCTAGATCACTCCGTTCGCCGCGAGCGCGTCGATCTCGGCGTTGCCTAGACCGAGGACGCCGCTCAGCACCTCGCGCGTATGCTCGCCGAGAAGCGGGGGCGGCAAGTGATACTCGACCGGCGTCGCGGAGAACCGCATCGGGCTCGCGACCGTTGGGCATGGCACACCGGCAGGGTGGGGGATCTCGACGCGCATTCCGCGATGCCGCACCTGCGGGTTCTCGAACACGGCCTTCATGTCGTTGATCGGGCCGCAGGGGACGCCGGTCGCCTCCAGCGCATCGACCCATTCCTCGGTCCGCCGCTCCCTGACGATCGCTTGAATCATCGGGACGAGCATCGCCCGATTCTTCACTCGGTCCGGATTGGTCTTGAATCGCGGGTCCGCCGCGAGCTCCGGCCGGTCGGCGACCCGGCAGAAGGCGGCGAACTGCCCGTCATTGCCCGCGGCGAGGATGATGTGTCCGTCGGCGCTCGGGAATACCTCGTAGGGCACGATGTTCGCGTGCGCGTTCCCGTAGCGCTTCGGGATCTCGCCGGAGCACCAATAGTTGAGGATCTGATTGGCGTTGAACGCCACCAGGGTGTCGAGCAGCGCCATGTCGATGTACTGGCCGACGCCGCTCACGCTGCGATGGGCGATCGCCGCGGCGACGGCGAGGCTCGCGTACATGCCGGTGAGGACGTCGGTGACCGCGATGCCGACCTTCTGCGGCCCGCCGCCGGGAAGCTCGTCGCGCTCGCCGGTGATGCTCATGAGGCCGCCCATGCCCTGGAAGACGAAATCGTAGCCGGGGCGCTCGGCGAAGGGGCCGTCCTGCCCGAAGCCGGTGACCGAGCAGTAGATGATGAGCGGGTTGAGCTCCCGGACCTGATCGTACCCGAGGCCATACCGCGCGAGGTCGCCAACCTTGTAGTTCTCGATCAGGACGTCGCTTTTGGCCGCGAGCGCGCCCACGAGTCGTTGTCCGGCAGGCTTGGCGAGGTCGACCGTGACCGACTTCTTGCCGCGGTTGACGGAGAGGTAATAGGCCGCCTCGCGCGTTTCCTGCCCGGCCGCATCCTTGAGCCAGGGTGGCCCCCAGCTGCGCGTGTCGTCGCCGGTCCTCGGCCGCTCGATCTTGATCACCTCGGCGCCGAGGTCGGCGAGATTTTGCGACGCCCAGGGTCCGGCGAGGATGCGGGTGAGATCGAGAACGCGAATGTGTGAAAGCGGGCGGGCCATCGAATCGCTCCTTCAGGGGCGCAAGCCTAAGGACGCGCGCCGGCGATCGCAAGCCGCTCGTCGCGCGGCGCGATCCGCGACCGCGTCCTCCTTTGGGCTAGAATTCAAGCTCCTTCAGAGAGCCTTTTCCGATGAAGATCCTCGTGCCGGTCAAGCGCGTGGTCGACGCCAACGTCAAAGTGCGGGTCAAGTCCGACGGCACCGGGGTCGAGCTCGCCAACGTGAAAATGGCGATGAATCCGTTCGACGAGATCGCGATCGAGGAAGCGATGCGCCTGAAGGAGGCGGGAGTCGCAACCGAGATCGTCGCCGTGTCCTGCGGAGCGGCGGCGTGCCAGGAGACGCTGCGGACCGCGCTTGCGCTCGGCGCCGATCGGGCGATCCTCGTTGAAACCGGCGTCGAGCTCCAGCCGCTCGCGGTCGCGAAACTGCTTAAGGCCCTGGCGGCGAAGGAAAGCCCTCAGGCCTTCATCATGGGCAAGCAGGCGATCGATGATGACAATAATCAGACCGGTCAGATGCTCGCCGCGCTGCTCGGCTGGCCGCAGGCGACCTTTGCCTCCAAGGTGAAGATCGAAGGTGGCCAGGCGCAGGTGACCCGCGAGGTCGACGGCGGGCTGGAAACGGTCGCGATCCGGCTACCCGCAGTGATCACCACCGACCTGCGCCTGAACGAGCCGCGCTATGTGACGCTGCCGAATATCATGAAAGCGAAGAAGAAGCCCCTCGAAACGCTCAAGCCGGAGGGGCTCGGCGTCGAGGTCGCTCCCCGGCTTGCCACGCTCAAGGTCGAGGAGCCACCCAAGCGGAAAGGCGGTGTGAAGGTGCCCGACGCGAAGGGGCTGGTGGAGAAGCTGAAGAACGAAGCGAAGGTGATCTAGCGAATCGCGCCGGGCGCCTCTCGCCGGATCAGCCCAGCGAGCCCCGGCTCCAGTCGGAGATCTCAGATGACCCTTCTCGTCGTCGCCGAACACGACAACGCGGTGCTCAAGCCCGCGACGCTGCATACGCTCGGCGCCGCCAAGCAGATCGCCGGTGAGACCCATGTCCTCGTCGCCGGGCAGGGATGCCAGGCGGTGGGGCAGGCGGCCGCCGCCGTGCCCGGGGTGGCCAAGGTGCTGCTCGCGGATGCGCCGCAGCACAAGGACCAGCTCGCGGAAAACCTCGCGACCCTCGTCGTCGGGCTGGCGAAGGAATACAGCCATGTGCTCGCGCCCGCGACGACGTTCGGCAAAAACTTCATGCCGCGCGTCGCGGCGCTCCTCGATGTCGCTCAGGTCTCGGACATCAGCGCGGTTAAGAGCGCCGACACGTTCGTGCGCCCGATCTACGCCGGCAACGCGCTGGCGACTGTCCAGTCCAAGGATCCGATCAAGGTGATCACGGTGCGCTCGACCGGGTTCGAGGCGGTCCCGGCGACGGGGGGCACGGCAGCGGTCGCAGCCATCGCACCCGCACCCGAGTCGGGCTTGTCGAGCCTGGTCGGCCGGGAGCTCACGAAGAGCGAGCGCCCGGAGCTCACCGCGGCGCGCGTGATCGTGTCCGGGGGTCGGGGTATGGGCTCGGCCGAGAACTTCAAGCTGCTCGAGCCGCTTGCGGACAAGCTGAACGCCGCGATGGGCGCGAGCCGCGCCGCGGTGGATGCCGGCTTCGTGCCGAACGACTGGCAGGTCGGGCAGACCGGCAAGATCGTCGCGCCCGAGCTGTACATCGCGGTCGGCATCTCGGGTGCGATCCAGCACCTTGCGGGGATGAAAGACAGCCGGGTGATCGTCGCGATCAACAAGGACGAGGAGGCGCCGATCTTCCAGGTGGCCGACTACGGCGTCGTCGGCGATCTGTTCAAGGTCGTCCCCGAGCTCGTCAAAGAGCTCGGCTGAGCGGGCTCACCCGAGGTCGACCCCCGATGAGCGACTACACCGCCCCGATCGAGGACATGCTGTTCGACCTCCGCGAGCTCGCCGGCTTCGACGAGATCGCGAAGCTCTCGGGAAGCGAGGAGCTCTCGCCGGATCTCGTCGAGCAGATCCTCGCGGAGAACGCGCGGTTTTCCGCCGAGGTCCTGGCGCCGCTGAACGCCTCGGGCGACCGGGAGGGTTCGGCCTGGCACGAAGGGGACGTGCGGACGCCGAAGGGCTTCAAGGAGGCTTACCGCCAGTTCGTCGAGGGCGGCTGGAACGCGCTCCAGTTCCCGGTCGACTTCGGAGGTCAGGGCCTGCCGAAGATCGTGGCTGCGCCGGTGATGGAGATGTGGAAATCGGCGAACCTGTCGTTTTCGCTTTGCCCCTTGTTGACCGGCGGCGCGATCGAGGCGCTACTCCTGCGCGGCTCGGCCGCCCAGCAACGGACCTTCCTCCCGAAGATGGTCGCGGGCAGCTGGACCGGCACGATGAACCTCACCGAGCCGCAGGCGGGCTCCGACCTCGCGGCCGTCAAGACCAAGGCGGTGCCGGAAGGCGATCACTACCGGATCTTCGGCCAGAAGATCTTCATCACCTACGGCGAGCACGACATGGCGGAGAACATCGTCCATCTCGTGCTCGCACGCACTCCCGATGCCCCGGCAGGCGTGCGAGGAATCTCGCTGTTCATCGTGCCCAAGTTCCTCGTCAACCCCGACGGCTCGCTCGGCCGGCGCAATGACGTGCGCTGCGTCTCGATCGAGCACAAGCTCGGGATCCACGCGAGTCCGACCGCAGTGCTGGCGTACGGCGATAAGGACGGCGCGATCGGGCACCTGGTCGGGGAGGAGAACCGGGGCCTCGAGTACATGTTCATCATGATGAACGCGGCGCGGTTCGCGGTCGGCATGGAGGGCGTGGCCCTCTGCGAGCGCGCGTACCAGAAGGCGCTCGCCTTCGCGAAGGAGCGGATCCAGAGCCGCGAAGTCGGTGGGAGCGGATCGCAGGCGGTGCCGATCATCCGCCACCCCGACGTCCGGCGCATGCTGATGAGCATGAAGGCGCACGCGGAGGCCACGCGCGCATTGGCGTATTTCGTGGCCGGCGCGCTCGACCGGGCACATCTCGGGCCGGACCAGGAGGCGCGGGCTCGCAACCAGTCGCTCGTCGACCTGCTGATTCCGGTCGTGAAGGGGTGGTCGACCGAGACCGCGATCGAGGTCGCCTCGATCGGCATCCAGGTCCACGGCGGCATGGGTTTCATCGAGGAGACCGGAGCCGCGCAGTATCTTCGCGACGCGCGGATCACGACGATCTACGAAGGGACCACGGGCATCCAGGCGAACGATCTCATCGGACGGAAGACCGCACGCGAATCGGGGACGACTGCAAAGGGCGTGGTGGCCGAGATGCAGACGCTCGCCAGGGCGCTTGCGCAGATCCCGGACGAGAGCTTCCGGACGATCGGCTCGCGGCTCGCGGCGGGCGCGATCGCGGTGGGGGAATCGGTCGACTGGATCGTCGCGACGTATCCGAAGGACATCAGAGCCGTCCATGCCGGGGCCGTCCCGTTCCTCAAGCTCATGGGGATCGCGTGCGGGGGGTGGCAGATGGCCCGCGCCGCGGCGGCAGCGCGTATGCGCCTCGAGGAAGGAGGCGGCAACGCCGCATTTCTGGAGGCGAAGATTGCGACAGCGCGGTTTTTCGCCGATCACGTCCTGTCACAGGCGCCCGGGCTCCGCGATGTGATCGTGGAGGGCGCGCCCGGCGTGCTGGTGCTTGCCGAAAGCCAGTTCTAGGGCACGTGCAGAGCGCCGGACCAGTGAGATTTGACGATCTAAATGTAATCCTTACAGATAGTTAAGATCAAAACCTGATCTTCTGTCTAAGGATCTGCCACCACATCACCCAGTCGCCCGCAAAGCTGTAGAGCGGGTAGGCAAAGGTCGCCGGGCGATTGCGCTCGAAGAACGCATGGCCCACCCACGCGAACCCGTAGCCTGCGAGCAGGCCAAGCAGCAGGAGCCCCCATTCCCGAGTCGCGACCGCAGCCGCTGCGAGGACGAGCCCGAGGCTCGTGCCGACGAAGTGGAGCCGCCGACAGGTCCGGTTGCGATGCTCGGAGAGATAGAACGGATAGAAATCCGCGAAAGTGCGGTAGCGCTCGGGCATGCGCGCCTCGAGGCGAGCGTCACATGTTCGGATAGTTCGGGCCGCCGCCGCCCTGCGGCACGACCCAGTTGATGTTCTGCAGCGGGTCCTTGATGTCGCAGGTCTTGCAGTGCACGCAGTTCTGGGCGTTGATCTGCAGCCGCGGGTTCGCGCCGTCGGCGTCGCGGACGATCTCGTAGACGCCGGCCGGGCAGTAGCGCTGCTCCGGCGCGTCATAGGTCGCGAGGTTGACCTTGATCGGGATCGCCGGATCCTTGAGCTGCAGGTGGGAGGGCTGGTTCTCCTCGTGGTTGGTGCTCGAGATGAACACCGACGAGAGGCGGTCGAAGGTCAGCGCGCCGTCCGGCTTGGGATAATGGATCGGCCGAAACGCGGCCGCGGGCTTGAGCGCGGTGTGATCGGCGTGGTTGCGCAGCGTCCACGGCGCCTTGCCCTGGAAGATGTAGGTATCGATCGCCGAATAGGCGATTCCACCCCACAGCCCCCAGCGGAAGGACGGCCGGATATTGCGGACGCGGTAGAGCTCGTCCCAGACCCACGTTTCCTTTAGACGCTCCGAGTAGCGCTTCACCTCGACCACGCTTTCGTCGGCCAGGGCGTCGAAGAGCGCTTCGGCCGCGGTCATGCCGGACTTCATGGACGTGTGCGTGCCCTTGATCTTTGGCACATTCAGAACGCCCGCCGCGTCGCCGACCAGCAGGCCGCCGGGAAACGTCAGCTTCGGCAGCGACTGAAATCCGCCCTCCGAGATCGCGCGGGCGCCGTAGGAGATCCTGCGTGCGCCCGCCAAGAAGCCGCGGATCTCGGGGTGCGTCTTGAAGCGCTGGAACTCCTCGTAGGGCGAGAGGTACGGGTTCTCGTAGTCGAGCCCGACGACGAACCCGACCGCGACCTGGTTGCCCTCGAGGTGGTACAGGAAAGACCCCCCGTAGGTGCGCGCGTCGAGCGGCCACCCGACGGTGTGAATCACGAGCCCCGGCTTATGCTTTGACGGATCGATCTCCCAGAGCTCCTTGATGCCGATCCCGTAGGTCTGCGGGTCGACGCCGTCCCGGAGGGCGAAGCGCTCGAAGAGGGTCTTCGTGAGGGACCCGCGGCAGCCTTCGGCGAACACGGTCTGGCGCGCGCGAAGCTCGATGCCGGGCTGATAGGCGTCGGTCTTCGAGCCGTCCTTCGCGATGCCCATATCGCCGGTCGCAACGCCGGTCACGCGCCCTTGCTCGCCGTAGAGCACCTCGGCTGCAGCGAAGCCGGCATAGATCTCGACGCCCAGGCCTTCGGCCTGCGTCGCTAGCCAGCGGCAGAGATTGCCGAGGCTAATGATGTAGTTGCCGTGGTTATTCATCTGCGGCGGGGTCGGCAACCGGTAGGCCTTGGCTGCGGTCAGGAACAGAAACCGATCCTCGGTCGCCGGCGTGTTGAGCGGGGCTCCGAGCGCCTTCCAGTCTGGCAGCAACTCGCCAAGCGCGCGCGGTTCGAGCACCGCGCCGGAAAGGATGTGGGCGCCGATCTCCGAGCCCTTCTCGACCAGGCAAACCGACACCTCGCGTCCTGCGGCTTGCGCAAGCTGCTTCAAGCGGATCGCGCAGGCTAGCCCCGATGGCCCGCCGCCGACGATCACGACGTCGTACTCCATCGCTTCGCGTGTCATGGACTGGATCTCGTAGTGGCGGAGGACCGAGCATCGAGAATTATAATTGGCTGGAGATTCGTCTCCGGCTCGTGGTGTCTGCCCCAAGCCTGCGCGCGTGGTGGTGGTCGCGCGGTTGCCGGACAGGATCGGGCGCGCCCCCTTCGAAGGAGAATTGCAAGTGCAAAAGGTCTATCCAACCGCCGCCGCGGCGCTGCAAGGGCTGTTGCAGGACAACATGACGATCGCCGCCGGAGGCTTCGGCCTCTGCGGTATTCCCGAAAACCTCATCCAGGCGCTCGTGGCGAGCGGGGTCAAGGGCTTGACGATCGTCGGCAACAACGCCGGCGTGGACGACTTCGGCATGGGCCTCCTGCTCCAATCGCGGCAGGTCGCGAGGGTCATCGCATCCTACGTCGGCGAGAACAAGGAGTTCGAGCGTCAGGTCCTCGCGGGCGAGCTCGAGCTCCGGCTCACGCCGCAGGGCACCCTCGCCGAGAAACTGCGCGCGGGGGGCGCCGGCATTCCAGGCTTCTACACGCGCACGGCGTTCGGCACGAATCTCGCTGCGGGCAAAGAGACCCGATGGTTCGGCGGCAGGGAGTACGTCCTGGAGGAGGCAATCCACGCGGATCTCGCGATCGTCAAAGCGTGGAAGGGCGACAAGTCCGGGAACCTGATCTTCCGCGAGACCGCGCGCAACTTCAACCCGATGATCGCAACCTGCGGCAAGGTCACCGTCGCCGAGGTGGAGGAGCTAGCGGAGGTGGGCGAGCTCGACCCGGATCAAATCCACCTTCCGGGCATCTACGTCGACCGCATCATCCGCGGCCCGCGCTACGAGAAGCGCATCGAGTTCCGCACGGTCACGGGGGCGGCTGCGTCGAAGAAGGAATCGCCCATCCGCGAGCTCATGGCCAAGCGCGCCGCACGCGAGCTGCGCGACGGCTACTACGTGAACCTCGGCATCGGCATCCCGACCCTCGTCGCGAACCACATCCCGCCGAACGTCAACGTGACGCTGCAGTCGGAGAACGGACTGCTCGGCATCGGTCCGTTTCCGGCCGAGGACAAAGTCGACCCGGACCTGATCAACGCCGGTAAGCAGACGATCACGACTATTCCAGGGTCGAGCTTCTTTTCCAGTGCCGATTCGTTCGCGATGATCCGGGGCGGGCACATCGATCTCTCGATCCTCGGCGGGCTGGAAGTCGCCGAGAACGGGGATCTCGCGAACTGGATGGTTCCCGGCAAGATGGTGAAGGGCCCGGGCGGCGCGATGGATCTCGTGTCCGGGGTCAAGCGCGTGATCGTGCTGATGGAGCATACGGCCAAGGATGGCACGCCCAAGGTCCTCAAGTCTTGCACCCTGCCGATTACCGGCAAGGGAGTCGTCGACCTGATCATCACCGACCTGTGCGTGTTCGAGGTCGAACCCGGGAGGGGGCTGGTATTGACCGAGCTCCATCCGGGTGTGACGCTCGAAGACGTCAAGGCCAAGACGGCATGCGAGTTCCGCGTCGCGCTGTAAGCCTCGCCTAGCGGCTCAGCCGCAAACCGCGATCTCGACGAGATTCCGGTCCGGATCGCGCACGTACACCGAGCGGATCGGTCCGACCGCGCCGGTGCGCGTCACCGGCCCTTCGACAATTGCAACGCCGTGCGCGCGGAGGCGGCCCTGCACTTCCGCGAGCGGTATCGTCGCGATGAAGCATAGATCGAGTGAACCCGGCGTCGGCACGTCCGCCTTGGGGTCGATCTCCTTGCCGTGGAGGTGGAGGTTGATCTTTTGGTTGCCGAAGCGGAGCGCAATCCGGCCGGCGCCGAACGTCTCTCGGGTCATGCCGAGCACCCGCGTGTAGAAATCGACGCACGCGTCGAGGTCGCGAGTGGTCAGAACGAGGTGATCGAGGTGATCGATCATGGGATCGTTCGCGCGGCTCAAGGGTGAGAGGGCAGCAGCCCCGGGACGAACTGCTGAAACGCGCCCGATTCGATGAGCCGCTGGATCGCGGTGATGTCCGGTGCGAAA
>Ga0126383_10000766_pt1 | contig 18593 bp, 17 predicted proteins | sample PanSoiMetPlot_35_FD_96882 | JGI IMG/M metagenome (GOLD analysis project Ga0126383, IMG submission 96882) | Tropical forest soil microbial communities from Panama - MetaG Plot_35 | ecosystem: Environmental > Terrestrial > Soil > Tropical forest > Bulk soil | place: Panama | collected 2016-02-17
GTCCCACGGCCGGAGCGGCCGCTCCTCGCCCTCGATGATCAGGAGGGCTTCGCCGGCAAGGACGAGGAAGTCCTCCTGGTCGGCCTCCCAGTGATACATCGACATCGGCTCACCCGGAGCGAGTGCGACGAGGTGGATGCCGAGCTGCGAAAACTCGGGCTCGCCTTCGAACGAACAGAACGTGCCGCGGCCCTCGCTCACACCCCACCGCGCATCGCGCGCGTTGAGGACGAACCAGCCGTCGCTTACCGGCCTCAGCCATCCCGTCTCTGTCCGTTCGAGCGGCGCCTCGGGAACCACGAGTGCCGAGGCTACTTGCTGGAGCCCCAGAGGGTGGGATCGAAGCCGAACGTGTCGACCAGCCGCTTGCTCGAGGCGTCCTCTGCGGCTGCCCGGTCGCGGCTGTACGTCCAGACCGTTTCCGCGGACGGGCCTTCTCCTCGCTCGATCTCGACGGCCTCCGGCTGCTCCCGGTCGACGTACTCGAGCGCGAAATCCGCTGCGTCGAGCAGATTCGGGCTCTCGTAGAGGACGGTGCGCCCGCCGCGGTTCGACGCGTAGCCGACCTCGAAGACGCGGTAGAACGGGCCCCGGTGGACGGGGCTCGGCGCGGCCACCGCCTGCACCGAGGACTCGAGGCGGACGCCGTGCTGCTCCGCGAGCGCCATCGCGAGCCCGGCGGCCGTGAGATGACGCCGGCGGACCAGGATCTCGCCGAGCCGCCGGTCCTGATGCGCGCGCTTCTCCGCGAGTGCGTCCTCCAGGTCGGCCTGCGAGACGAGGCCGTTGTCGACGAGCACCGCGCCGAGTGGGCGCCACGGGCGCTTCCACCTCGCCGCCGGGCGGGTCGTGACCACTGGCTCGACAGTTCCGTCGGCTTCGACCTCGACGCCGTGCTGGCGGGCCAGCGCCTGGGCGAGCTCGACGCCGCTCATCGCTCCGTGCTCCACGAGGATCTGCCCGAGCAGCCGGCCGCTTTCCCGTTGCTCCACCAAGGCGCGCTCGAGCTCGGTCGGAGTGAGGAGCTCTTCGTCGACGAGAAGCTTCCCGAGCGTGCGCCAGGGAAAGGCGGCCTGATCCATTGCTCCAGATATCGGCGCGGCGGAGCCCTGGCTAAACGGTCTCGTGCATCGATAGCTTTGCGAATATGAGCGTGGCGCTCGTGACCGGAGCGAGCCGCGGGGGAGGCAAGGGCATCGCCCTCGTGCTAGGCGAGCACGCGATGACCGTCTACGTGACGGGACGCAGCGTCCGCGGCGAGCCGACCACCCTTGGCCGTCCGGGCACGATCGACGACACCGCCGACGAGGTGACGGCGCGGGGCGGCGAGGGAATCGCGGTGCGCTGCGACCACACGGACGACTCACAGGTCGAGGCGCTCTTCGGTCGCATCCAGCACGAGCACGGGCGCCTCGACCTGCTCGTCAACAACGCCTGGAGCGGCTACGAGCTCCCGCTGTACTACGAGACGCCGTTTTGGGAGATGGAGTGGCGGCACTGGGACCTGATGTTCCACGGCGGGCTGCGCGCCATGTTCGCGTCGATGCTTCCGCACGGGGTGACGTTCTACGAGGTCGTGAAGAACGCGACCAACAAGCTGACGGAACAGATGGCGGACGACCTGCGGCCGCACGGGTGGCGTGCATCGCCGTGTCGCCCGGCTGGATGCGGCTCGAGCGGATGGACCTGTCGCCGGAGCAGGTGGCGAAGGACGGAGTCGCCGGAATTCCCGGGACGCGGGATCGCCGCGCTCGCCGCAGACCCCCGGGTGATGGAGAAGTCAGGCCGGGTCTTCACCACACCGGAGCTCGCACGCGAGTACGGCTTCACCGACGTCGACGGGAAGCAGCAGTCCGCGTTCTGGGACGAGCACTGGGCTGCCCGTGACCAAACCGCCGATTAGCGACTGAACCAACGGGCGCGGCGGCTCGCGCCGAAGTGCTGCTTCTCCGCGACGAGCTCCGCGGACGGCTCCCGGAGGGACCCCGTTGGCCTCGGGCCGGAGAAGAAGTCGACGTCGACGCGCCCGACCCGGCCTTCGCCGAACTCGATGTAGCAGGAGCCGCGGCCGTCGTACGGGGCCGCCTCGCCGCCCCGGAGCCGCGCGAGCAGCGACTCGGCGACGACGCGCGCCTGCCGTTCCGAGAACACGCCCGCCTTGGGAACCCCGACCGTCGCAACGTCCCCGACCGCGTACACGCCCGGGAAACGGGTCGCCAGTGTGTGCGAGTCCACAGGGATGTAGCCGTCCTCGGCTAGGCCGCTTGCGAGCACGACGTCCGGCGCAAGGTGCCTCGGCACGCCCAGGAAGAGGTCGTACGGGAGCTCCTCGCCCCCGTCGAGCGCAACCACCTTCCGCTCCGGGTCGATCGAGCTCACGCGCCGCTGGGGAACGAACTCGATTCCGCGTTCCGCGAACGCCTCGAGCAAGGCCGCCGAGGTGTCGGGCGACGGCGGGACCGGCGTGCTGAACGGCATCACGAGCGTGATCTCGCTGTCCTGCCGCACCCCGCGGTCGGACAGGAAGTCGTGCAGGAGCAGCGCCGCCTCGCTCGGCGCCGGCGGACACTTGAACGGGGCGTCGCAGACGCCGACGATCGCGCGGCCTCCTGAGAACGTCGGCAGCGCGTCCCGCATCCGCTCGGCGCCTGCGACCGAGTAGAACTCGCCCGCCTCCACGAGCCCCGGCGTCGCGTCGAAGTCGTAGTCGGCGCCGAGGGCGACGACGAGCACGTCTGCCTGGTGCGACCCTCGGTCGGTCGTCACGCCCCGCGCCTCGGGGTCGATGGAAGTGACCGTCTCGCGCAGGAAGCGGACGCCCGGCTTGGCGAAGTCCGAGTAGGGCAGGCGAACCTCGGCCGCGGCCGCCTCGCCGAACATCACGTCGAGCTTTGAGTAGCCGAAGACGAACGCGTCGCCCTCGTCGATGAGCGTGACGCCCGCCTCGTCGCCGAGCGCGCCCGAGAGGATCGTCGCAAGCTCGAGACCGGCGAAGCCGGCACCGAGGACGAGGACGCTCGAGCGCATGAGCCGAGCCTAACCCCGCCTCCGCGGCGCGAGTCTCGGTACGGTTGGCCTCCGTGGAGACCGGGATCGAGCTGCGTGGTCTGAAGAAGACCTACCGCTCACCGGGCGGGCCAGTGGAGGCGGTGCGTGGGGTCGACGTGGCCGTGCGCCCGGGCGAGACGGTCGCCCTGCTCGGGCCGAACGGCGCCGGCAAGACGACGACCGTCGACATGCTGCTCGGCTTGCAGCAGCCCGACGAGGGCTCGGTGTCGGTCTTCGGCGGGCCGCCGGAAGACGCGGTCAGGGCAGGCCGGATCGGCGCCATGCTCCAGGCGGGCGGCGTTCTCCGCGACCTGACCGTTCGCGAGCTCGTGTCCATGATGGCCGCGCTCTTCCCCGCTCCGCTCGAGACCGATCACACCCTCGCACTGGCCAAGCTCGACGGGCTTGCCGACCGGCGGACCGAGAAGCTGAGCGGCGGCGAGACCCAGCGGCTGCGCTTCGCGGTCGCGCTCGTGAGCGACCCCGACCTGCTCGTCCTCGACGAGCCGACCGTCGGCATGGACGTCGAGTCGAGGCGGGCGTTCTGGTCGACGATCCACGACCTCTCGCAGACGGGCAAGACATTCCTCTTCGCGACGCACTACCTCGAGGAGGCGGACGCCTACGCCGACCGCGCCGTCCTCATGGCACGGGGACGCGTCGTCGCCGACGGGCCGACGACCGAGATCAAGGCGATCGTCGGAACGCGGACGATCCGCGCGACGCTCCCCGACGCGCCGCTGGAGGCGCTCGAGCAGCTCCCCGGGGTCACGCGAGCCGAGCGGCGCGGCGAGGCGATCGTTCTCGCCTCCGCCGATTCGGACGCCTCACTGCGCAGGCTGCTCGAGCGGTATCCGGAGGCGCGCGACATCGAGGTGCGCGGGGCCGGCCTGGAGGAGGCGTTCCTCCAGCTCACCGGAGACGAGGAAGAGGTCGCGGCGTGAACGCGAGCGCCTACGGGCGCTACGAGCTGCTGCGGACGTTCCGGAACCGCCGGCTGTACATCTTCTCGTTCGGCTTCCCTGTGGTCCTGTACTACGCGATCGCGGGCCCCAACCGGCACCTCCACAACTTCAGCCACACCGGGATCGCCGCCACCGTCTACTTCATGGTCGGGCTCGCGGGCTTCGGGGGGATGAACGCCGTGCTCGGCTCCGGAGCGCGGATCTCGGCCGAGCGTGCCGTCGGCTGGAACCGGCAGCTCCGCCTGACGCCGCTCTCGACGCGTACCTACTTCCGGGTGAAGGTGCTGACCGCGTACGCGATGGCCCTCGTCACAATCGGACTGCTATATGTTGCGGGCGCGACGCTCGGCGTCCACCTTCGCTCGGGAGACTGGCTCGAGATGACCGCGCTGATGCTCGTCGCCTTGCTTCCGTTCGCTGCAATCGGGATCCTGCTCGGCCACCAACTGACCCCCGACTCGATCGGCCCGGCGATCGGCGGAACGACCGCCGTGTTCGCGCTGCTCGGCGGGATCTGGTTCCCGATCACGAGCGGCGTGATGCACAAGATCGCGGAGGCCCTGCCGTCGTACTGGCTGGTCCAGGCGAGCCGCGTCGGCCTCGGCGGTCACGGATGGGGCCGGACCGGCTGGCTCGTGGTCATCGCCTGGACGGCCGGCGCAACCATCCTCGCGCGGAGGGCCTATGCGCGCGACACGCAGCGGGTCTGAGATGTGGGCGGCCGAGCACCGCATCGAGACCACCGCGCCGCGTGAGGCCATCTGGCGGCTCTGGGCCGATGTGCACGGCTGGCCGGAGTGGAACGCCGACCTCGCGAACGCCGAGCTCGACGGCGAGTTCCGCCCCGGGAGCACGATCCGGATGACCTCGGTCGAGGGCGAGGTCGTCGAGCTGCGCATCGCCGAGACCGACGAGCCCGTGCTGTTCGTCGATGAGGCGGATCTCGGCGGGGTGACCGTGCGCACGACGCACCGCGTCGACCGGGTCGAGGGAGATCGCGTCCGAATCGCGTACCGCATGGAGATCACCGGCCCGGAGGCGGACACGCTCGGACCGGAGCTCGGCCCCCAGATCAGCGGCGACTTCCCGGATGTCCTGCGGGCGCTCGCAGCACGCGCCGAGGGCTGAGCTCGTGGACGAATACGTTCTCGACACGCCGCTCGTCAAGGATTTCGTCTCGGGGGTGCGCCGGACGATCGGCACGGCCCGCTCGCCGGAGGACGCCTGCGCCGCGATCCGGCCGCGCTTCGCGCAGCTCCTCGACGACCCGGCCTGGCTGCCCGGCGGGTTTCGCGAGAGCGCCCCGGAGAGCGGCATGGGCGGCGGCATCGGCCAGTGGCTCCTCTTCCGGGCGGCCGACCGCTCGCTGTCCCTCTTCTCGCTGGTCGTCCCGCCGGGCTCGGAGACTCCGGTGCACGACCACCTCGCGTGGGGCCTGGTCGGCCTCTACCAGGGGACGCAGGACGAGGAGATCTACGCCGAGCGCGACGGGCGCCTGGAGCTGCTCGAGTCCCGCGCGCTCCGGCCGGGCGACTTCTACGAGCTGATCCCGCCGCGCGACGACATCCACCGGGTTCGCACGACCTCCGTGCAGACCTCGGTCTCGATCCATCTCCTCACAAATGACACCGGTTGTGTCTGGCGGCACACGTTCGACCCGGAGACGGGCCGGCGCGAGCCCTTTCGCTCCGGCTACGTCAACGTCGACTGCGCCGAGGACTAAGGCTCCGCGACGGGCTCGACGACCAGGGTCAGCCTGTCCCGGCCGATGACGCGGACCCGCTGCCCCTCGGTCGCTCCCTGAGCGCACCGGGCGGCCCAGATCTCACCGTCGAGCCGCACCTGCCCGACCGGCTCGCACGGCGTCGTCACGACGGCTTCGCGCCCGATCAGCGTCTCGGCCCCGACCACCCGCCGGCGGTTCTTGACGGTGCGGTTCCAGGCGAACAGCTCGAGGAGCCACAGTGGGATGAGCGCGAAGAACGCCACGTAGTTCCAGGGCGAATCGAGCACGAAGAGCAGCGCGAACGCGACGAAGATCAGCATGGAAAGGGACGGTGACGCCGCTCGCCGCGCTACGCATCGTCCGGGGCGGGTGATTCCCGGTACGATCGGCCTGCGGTCGAGAGAGGGGAGAGATCATGCGCGTGCGGTTCCTCGTTCTTGCGTTCCTCGTCGCCCTGGCGACGGCGTCCGTTGCGGCAGCGGATCCACCGCTCCCGCCGAACTTCGACTCGAGCGTCATGCCCGGGAACGAGGCCGAGGACGCAATTGCCGTCAACCCGACGAATCCGGCGAACGTCGTGACGATGTCGACGCTGCCCGAGGTCGTGGCGGGCCTGTCCGTCAACGTCTCCTTCAACAGCGGGAGCTCCTGGTCGCACCATGTGATCGGCGCCGCCGGGGACCCGCTCGGCGAGATCTGCTGCGACCAGCAGCTTGCCTGGGACCGCTTCGGCAACCTCTGGATGACGTATCTCGTCAACACGGACGGCAACATCAAGGTCGCGCTCTCCACCAACGGTGGCGTGTCGTTCACGAAGGTTGCGGACGTTGCGGCGAGCGGGGACCAGCCGTCGATCGCCGCCGGCCCGAACAGCGTCTGGGTCAGCTTCAGCGACTTTCCCTCGAAGCAGGCCCAGGTCAAGGCGTTCGGGGCACCCGTCACGGGGCTCGGCCAGTTCGGAAGCTTCAGCGCGCCCGAGGGCGTTCCCAGCCCCGGGAACGGAGACTATGGCGACACTGCGGTCGGCCCGGCCGGCCAGGTGCTGGTGACCTACCAGGATCGAACCGGCGGCCAGGCCGAATCTCACATCTACACCGCGCTCGATCCCGACGGGCTCGGGCCCGCGGGATTCAGGACTCCGCGGCTGGCGGCTCACAGCCGCGTCGGGGGCTTCGACTACATCCCGGCCCAGCCCGACCGCTCGATCGACGCCGAGGCGAACCTCGCGTGGGACCGCAGCGGCGGCGCGCACAACGGCCGCGTGTACCTCGTCTGGACCCAGGAGTTCCAGAACGAGAGCAACAACACGGACATCATGCTCCAGCACTCCGACGACAACGGCGCATCGTGGTCGCCCGCGGTGAAGCTGAACGACGACCACACGGCCAACAGCCAGTTCAACCCGGCGATCGCGCTCGACCAGACGAGCGGCGACGTCGCCGTCTCCTGGTACGACACCCGGAACGACCTCGGAACGGGCGGAAGCGGCGACACCGACGGCGTTCCCAACGACGACTTCCAGATCTGGGCGACAGACTCGACGAACGGCGGGGCGAGCTTCGCGCCCAACTTCCGCGTCAGCCGGGGAACCTCGAACGCAGTCGATGCGAACAGCTTCTTCGATACCGGCGACTACACGCACGCAGCCTTCGTCGGCGGCTCGTTCTGGCCGGCGTGGTCGGACAACTCCAACAGCACGGGTAACAACCCGAACGGAACGCTGCACCAGTTCGACCTCTACGCGGCGAAGGTCTCGATCCCGTGATGCGCCTGCTTCGATCCCTCCTGGTCTTCAAGCTCGGCGTGTGGGTCGGGATGATGGGCGCGGCCAGCGTCATGAAACGTGCCCTCCCGTCGGTCGGAGGGGCGGACAGCGACGAGGTCGCGCTCACCGCGATCCTCGACGGCGTCGATCTCAAGAGCCAGGCGAAGGCGTTCAAGGGCGGCTCGATGCTCGCGTGGTTCGGCGGCATCGACGCCGATCTCCGAGAGGCCGAGCTTGCGCCCGAGGCACGGCTCTCCCTCAATGCGCTCTGGGGCGGGATCAAGATCGAGACGCCGCCGGGCTGGCGTGTTGAGTCGAACGTGAAGACGCTCGCGGGAGGGGTGGACATCCCTACGGCGGAGGAAGCCGACGGGCCCGTGCTCACCGTGGAGGGCATGGCCCTCTTCGGCGGCATCCAGGTCAGTCGGTCGCAGCCATCACCGACCAGATCAGAAGGTCGAGAATCCGCACTTCCGTGAGCGCGTAGCCGCGTCTCGCGAGCTCACGCCGGACCTCGCGCAGCGCCGCGCGGTTGCGGTCCAGGTCCTGCTTGTAGCTCCGCACGAGGGCCGTCGCTCGTTCGCCGAACGGCTCGGGCAGCGATGCCTCCGGCTTCAGATAGACCTGTACGAAGCTGTCGAGCATCGGGATCAGCGCCGGCCGCTTCGGGTGGAGTGCCTTGGTCATCTTCGAGAAGCCCACTCCGCGAATGTCCGCGAAGGCGTCGAAGAGCAGCGTGAGCTGCGTCCACGGGACCGAACGCACCGCCAGGGAGGCATCCGCGTCGATCGCGTGCAGGGCGCGCTCGATCCGGCCCCGGCGCTCCAGCACCCCAGCGATCTCCACCGCCGAGATGCGGGCGCCGCCCCGGTTGGCGTGCCGCAGGTCGCGCTCGTCGAACGAGGCCGAGTCCGAAGGCTGCGAGTCGTAGCCCGGGTAGGCCTCGAGGAACGCGAGCGCCACCCGGAGCGGGTCCTCGAGCGCGACACCGCCGCGGAGACAGATTCTCTGCACTCGCCTATCCTTGCCAACGTGACCGAGACGCGCCGTACGACGAGCGAAGAGGCGAAGCGCGTCGGCGACGCGATCGGCGTCGACTGGGACCGCTTCGACCTCGAGCAGTTCCGTGCCGGGATGGACGTGGAGTACGAGCACGGCTCGCACGATCCGCAGACCGACGTCACGGGAGACGACCCGATCGTCACGGGCAAGATCGCCCTTGCCCACATGAAGGAGTTCCCGGACTACTACGAGCGCCTCGAGCGGATGGAGCAAGAAGCCGAGCGCGACTGGGCCGACAAGTAGGTCACGCCGAGCATCCCTCCGACCCCGATCGCCACGCCGACCGCCCAGGCGACGACGGCCTCGGCAGTGGGCGTGGTCAGCTCGTAGAAGTGGCGCAGGAACGGCACGACAAGCGCCAGCGCGAACAGCAGGGCCATGGCCACGCACAGGGCGGCCACCGCGAGCCGACGACGCCCCGTCCCGCCCTCGAGCACCAGTACGACCGCGAGCCCGCACACGACCACGATGCCCGTGGCCACGGTGCGTGAGCGGCTGAGGCCGAGCTCGAACCCGTAGCGGGCCACTAGGTAGCCGACCGCGATCCCTATCCCGATCGCCAGCCCGGCGGGGATCGAGAAGCGCGCCACCGACCGCAAGAAGCGATCCGGACGCCAGGGACCGGAACTCGGCGCCAGGGCAAGCACGAATGCGGGGATGCCGATCGTGATCGTCGACGCGATGGTGAACTGTCGGGGTAGGAGCGGAAACGTCGCGGTCGGCAACGCGATCGCGAGGCCCAGAACCGCCGTGAAGACGGATTTCGTCACGAACAGCTGCGCCACGCGCTGAATGTTGCGGAGGATCTGGCGGCCCTCCGCGACCATGACCGGCACGGCCCCAAAGTCGGAGCGGACCAGCACGAGGTCGGCGACCGAGCGCGCCAGCTGCACGCCTGACCCCTGTGCGATCGCAAGCCGCGCCGCCTTCAGCGCCGGCACGTCGTTGACCCCATCGCCGATCATTGCAACGTAGCGCCCCCCGCCGGTGAGCGCGTCGACCACGTCACGCTTGCCGTCGGGTGAGATTCGGCCGACCGCGGGCGCGGCGAGGACCGCGTCACGCAGCGCTTCCGGCTCGGAAGGCAATGCCTCGCCGTCGAGGGCCGGCGCCGCTCCCGGCACACCCGCGTCCCGGGCGATCGCGCCTACCGTGTCGGGCGCGTCGCCCGAGAGCACCTTGAGCTGGACGTCCTCGGCATCGAAGAACGCGACCGTCTCGGGCGCGTTCGGCCTGAGTCTCTCGGCCAGCACGACCAGGCCCAGCGCCCGCACGCCGTCCGGGAACCGAGCGTCCGATCCCGTGTCCGCGAGCGGAGCATCTGTTCGTCCGACCGCCAGAACACGCCGCCCACCGCTCGCTTCGGCGCGCGCCCGCTCGCCTAGCGCCGGGTCGGCTGCGGCGAATCGCTCCGGAGCGCCGAGGACGAGGCGGACGTCCCCGAGGTCGAGCGCGCTCCAACGGCGCCGGGAGGAGAACGGCACTTGCCCGAGGACAGTCGAAGCGTGGACGTCCGCGAGCCCGGCATCGGCGATCGCCTGCAAGGTCGCGTTGCGGGACGGAGCACTGGCTGCGTAAATCGCGAGCGCGCCCGCGAGCGCCTCCTCCCCCACGCCGTCGGCCGGCTCGATCCCCACGACGCGCAACGTCGGTTCCGTCAACGTGCCGGTCTTGTCGGTGCAGACGACGTCGACCGACGCCAGCGACTCGACGGCGTTCAACTGCTGGGCGAGCACGCCGCGCTGAGCAACCTTGAACGCCGAGACCGCCGCCGTGAGGCTGATCAGGAGGATCAGCCCTTCCGGAACGAGGTTCACGACTCCGGCGGTCACCACCTGCACCTGTTCGCGGCCGGTATCGACACGCGTCAGTGCCGTAATGGTCAGGGCAACCGCGAGCGGAACAGCCGCAGCGACGAGGTAGACGAGCATCCGGTCGTTGGCCCGCTCGAGCGGCGAGCGCGGGTGGCGGAACGCACGGGCAGTCGCGGCAACTCGCTCCGCGCGGCTCTCCGGGCCGACCGCCGTCGCCTCGAAGAGGGCAGCGCCTTCTATCACGAACGAGCCCGACCACACCGGCTCGCTGGGGCCGCGCACCACCGGCTCGGACTCGCCGGTCAGGTTGGCCTCGTCGAGCGCGAGCCCGTCGGCGGACACGACCGTCCCGTCAGCGACCACCTGGTCGCCGGCGGCAAGGCGCAGGAGGTCACCCCTTACGACGCGGTCGGCCGGCAGTCGGCGATCGACCCCGTCACGGACGACCGTCGCCTCCGGCGCGACCAGCGCGGCGAGGCGGTCGAGGGCGCGCTTGGAGCGGATCTCCTGAAACGATCCGATCGCGATGTTCGAGACCAGGATCCCGAGGAAGAGCGCGTCCTGCCACAGCCCGAAGGCGAGCGTCAGGACACCGAAGGCGAAGAGGATCCCGTTAGGGATCGTCAGCGTGTTGGCTCGGACGATGCTTGCGTACGAGCGGCTCGAGCGCGGACGCGAGATCGCCCCTCGCGCCTCGATGCGCCTTTCGGCCTCGGCCTCGGTCAGACCGGCTGGTGGGGTCTCGGCGCTGCCGATGCGCTGACGCTACCCGCATCCCACGCCCGCACGGCCGCTGCACCCGCGACCCCGGCACTGTTCTAGGCTCTCCCCGTGCCCGAGCCGGCGAAGATCGCCGTCATCTACTACAGCGCGACCGGCAACGTGCACGGGCTCGCCCAGGCAGTTGCCGAAGGCGCGGAGAGCGCCGGCGCCGCGGTACGCGTGCGCCACGTCGAGGAGCTCGCCTCGGAGCTGCTGATCTCGCAGAACCAGTACTGGGGCCGCCACCGCTCCCAGGTGGCCGAGGCGCCGGTCGCCACGCTCGACGACCTCGACTGGGCGGACGGGGTGGCCTTCGGCTCGCCGACGCGGTTCGGGAACATCGCCGCGCAGTTGAAGCAGTTCATCGACCAGGCGGGCACGCTGTGGCAAGGGGGCAAACTCGCGGACAAGGTCGGCACGTCGTTCACCTCGACGCAGAACCCGCACGGCGGGCAGGAGACGACGATCCTCGCGCTCAACAACACGCTCTACCACTGGGGGATGCTGATCCTGCCGCTCGGCTACACGGTCCAGGAAGTCTTCGCCGCAGGCGGCAACCCGTACGGCGCGTCGTTCGTCGCCGGCCACACGGTGACGGGCCCGGACGACCACGCCCTGGCGGTCGCCCGCTACCAGGGCCAGCGGCTCGCGCGCTTTGCAGGCGTGATCGCGGAGGCGCGGCGCGAGGGCGTCTTCGCGGTCAAACGCCCGTCGCCCGAGAGCTTCGCCGCCGGCTAGAGCCGTCGCTCGACGCGTTTGCGCGCGTAGTGAAGGATGAGCCACGCGACGACGATCGCGACCGCCGCGATCACCGCCGCGTACGCGCCGTAACGAGCGATGCTGTCGGCGACGACCTTGCCGCCGTAGTAGGCGGTCAGCCCGACCGCGGTCGCCCAGACGATGCCGCCCGCCGCGTTCCAGAACAGGAACTTCCACCACCGCATCCGAGTGAGGCCGGCGACCCAGGCGACCGTGTAACGGAGGATCGTGACGAACCGGCCGAAGAAGACCGCCGCCCCGCCGTGACGCGCCATGATCGCCTCGGCAGGCGGCAGCACCCGGTCGCTGTACTGGTGCAGCCAGCCCCAGCGCTCGAACAGCGCGCGGCCGCCGAGCCGCCCGATCAGCCAGTAGCCCAGATTGTCGCCGACGATCGCGCCTGCAGCCGCGACGACGATGACCTCGACGATCGAGTAGTGGCCCTCCGAGGCGAGTACGCCGAAGGCAATCAGCGCCGTCTCGCCCGGAACGGGGATCCCGAACGACTCGATCAGCACCGCCGCGAACAGCAGCGGCAGGCCGTGTTCGGTGATGAAGTTCGTCATGAGCCTCGGGCCACCATGGACGTTGACGAGATACTGGTCCAATGGCCGACCCCCCGAGCGGCACGGTGACGCTCCTGTTCAGCGACATCGAAGGCTCGACCCGGCTGCTGGCGCGTGTCGGCGGCGAGCGGTACGCGGAGCTGCTGGAAGAGCACCGGGAGTTGCTCCGCGGGGCCTTTGCCCGGCACAGCGGGTTCCACGTCGACGGCGAGGGCGACGCCTTCTTCGTCGTGTTCGCCTCGGCGGTCGACGCCGCCTCCGCGGCCGCTGACGCGCAGCGCGCCCTGGCCGAGCACGCGTGGCCCGAGAACGCGGAGATCCGGGTGCGGATGGGCCTCCACTCGGGCGAGCCGCGCCTGATCGAGCGCCGGTACGTCGGGCTCGACGTCCACCACGCCGCGCGGGTGATGGCCGCCGCATACGGCGGGCAGGTGCTGCTCACCGAGTCGACGGGCGCGCTCCTGGACGACCGATTCTCGCTGCGAGATCTCGGCGAGCACCGGCTCAAGGATCTCTCCGGCGCCCAGCACCTTTACCAGCTGCTCGTCGAGGGACTCCGGTCCGACTTCCCCCCACTCGAGACGCTGATCGCGCAGACGACCAACCTCCCCCCACAGCCGAATCTCTTCGTCGGCCGCGCACGCGAGCTCGAAGAGATCGGCGAGCTGCTCGCACGTGACGACGTGCGCCTCCTGACACTCACCGGGGCGGGGGGCGCGGGCAAGACCCGGCTCGCGCTCCAGGCGGCGGGCTCGCTGGTCGACGCCTACCGCGACGGCGTCTTCTTCGTCCCGCTCGCGCAGGTGCGCGAGTGGGAGCACGTTGCCCCCGCCGTCGCGCAGACGCTCGGGCTGCGCGAGCAGTCCGGCGAGCCGGCCGTGGAAGCGCTGACGGAGTACCTGCGGGAACGGCAGCTGCTGCTGTTGCTCGACAACCTCGAGCAGGTGGTCGCGTTCGCGCCGGTGCTCGCCGGGTTCCTCGCGGCCGCGCCCGGCCTACGGGTCGTCGCGACGAGCAGGACGCCGCTTCGCCTGAGCGGCGAGCACACGTACGCCGTCCGCCCGCTGGCACTGGACGAGTCGGTTCAGCTGTTCGAGGAGCGGGCTCGGGCTGCGGTGGCCGACTTCGCCGTCACCGAGGAGAACGAGGAGGCCGTCGCCGAGATCTGCCGGCAGCTCGAGGGGCTCCCGCTGGCCATCGAGCTCGCAGCTCCGCGCGTCCGCTCGCTCACGCCGCCCGCGCTCCTGCGGCGCCTCGACCGCCGTCTCGCCCTCCTTACCGGGGGCGCGCAGGACCTCGACGAGCGTCAGCGGACGCTCCGGAGCACGATCGAGTGGAGCTACGACCTGCTCCTCGAGTCGGAGCGGACGCTCTTTTCACGGCTCGGCGTGTTCGTCGGCGGCTGCCGGGTCGAGGCCGCAGAGGCGATCTGCGGCCAGGAGAACCTGCTCGACGGCCTCGACTCGCTCGTCGAGAAGAGCCTCCTCCGCCAGCGCGCAGACTCGGACGGCGAGCCGCGCTTCTGGATGCTCGAGACCATCCGCGAGTTCGCGCTCGAGCAGCTCGAATCGGCGGGGGAGCTCGAGCACAGCCGCCGGCGCCACGCCTCGTGGTTCGCAGAGCTCGCGGAACGCCTGGACGCGGAGTCGCGGACGGGCGACCAGGCGGCGTCGATCGCCCGGCTCGCCGACGACTACCCGAACCTCCGCGCGGCGATCGGCTGGGCGCGCGAGGGTCAGGACGGCGACCTCGACTTGCGGCTCGCGACGGCGCTCTGGCCGTTCTGGTCGACGCGCGGCTACGTCGGGGAGGGACGGCGGGCGCTCGAGGATGCGCTCGAGCTCGCGGACCGGCGGCCGGCTCGCGCGCTGCTCGGCCTCTGCTCGCTTCGCATGCTCAGCGGCAGCAGCGAAGGGCTCCTGGACGACGTGTACGAGGTCCTGCACGCTGCCGAGGAGCTCGGAGACCTGCTGACCCTCGCCCAGGCCTGGAACCTCCTGGGGCAGGTCGAGGGAACGATGCAGGGAGCGCTCGCCCAGGCGGAGGAAGCCTGGATGCAGGCACTGGACTACGCCGAGCGCGGAAATCTCAGGGCCGAGCGGGCGGAATGCCTCGGCTGGCTGATGATGAGCGCCAACTTCGGCCCGCTGCCGGTCGAAGCGGGAATCGCCCGCTGCAAGCGGTTCTTCGACGAGGCGGCGGACGACCCCCTCATCCGGGCGCACGCGTGCGTGGAGCAGGCCGCGCTCGAAGCCATGCGCGGCGACTTCGAAGCAGCCCGGGAGCTCATCGCCAAGGGCCGGCAGTCGCTTGCCGAGCTCGGATTCACCCTCCTGGTCGCGACGACCGCGCAGGAGGCGAACTACATCGAGATGCTGGCCGGCGAGCCGGCGGCCGCCGAGCGGATCGTCCGCGAGAGCTTCGCCCAGCTCGAGTCCATGGGCGAGCGCGCGTACCTCTCGTCGGCAGCCGCCCTGCTCGCGGATGACCTGTGCGCCCAGGGCGAGCTCGACGAAGCGGAGCGCCTGAGCCACGTCAGCGAGGACGCCTCTGCGACTGACGACCTCTTCTCGCAGGTGCTGTGGCGAAGCGCCCGTGCAAGGATCCGGTCGCGGCGGGGCGACGCGAGCGGGGCCGAAGCGCTCGCCCGGGACGCGGTCGCGCTCGCGGAGAAGACCGACCTCCTCAACACCCAGGGCGACACGCTCGCGGCCCTCGGCGAGGTCCTCGCCGCGGCCGGGAAGCCCGCCGAGGCATCCGCGACATTCGAGCAGGCGGCGAGCCGCTTCCAGCAGAAGGGAAACACCGCGTCGCTCGAGCTCGTCCGCGCGACGCTTGCCGCCCTCACGTAACGCGTTGACGGCGCCTCGCCGGCGAGAACACGCTCTTTACCCGGTCGGTAGCGCCAGGATCTCGTCCATCCGGTCGAGCCCTTCGGGACGATGGGTGATGAGCAGCACCGCGCGGTCGGCGGCTGCATCGAGCACGTCGTCGACCAGGCGCTCGGCCGTCGGCGCGTCCAGATGCGCGGTCGGCTCGTCGAGCACGAGCACCGGCGCGTCCGCGAGCAGTGCGCGGGCGACGACGAGGCGCTGGCGCTGCCCGCCGGAGAGCTCTCGCCCCTCTTCGCCGACGAGCGTGTTCCAGCCGTCGGGCAGGCTCCGCACCCACTCGAGGATGCGCGCCCGCCGGAGCGCGTCTTCGATTTCCTCGTCCGTCGCATCGGGGCGGGCGAGTCGGACGTTCTCGCGGATCGTCGTCGAGAAGAGGTGCGAGTCCTGTCCCGCGACGGCCACCGCGCCACGGACGTCCTCCCGCTTGTAGTCGCGCAGGTCGCGGCCGCCGAGGGTGACTCGCCCCGCTTCCGGATCGAGAAAGCGTAGGAGGAGGTTCGCGACGGTCGTCTTTCCGCTGCCGCTGGCGCCCAGGAGCGCGACCCGGCGGCGCGGCTCGAGCCTGAGGCTCACGCCGTCGAGTGCCGGCCGCTCACCCGGCGCGTAGCGCGCGCGGACGTCCTCGAGCGCGAGGGGAAAGCGGCCTTCGGGGAGCGGGATCGGATCCACCGGGTCCATGACCGCCGGCTCGCGGTCGGTCAGCTCGAGGATCCGCCGCCCAGCGGCCCGGGTGGCTCTGAGCTCACGGAGGGCCTCCGGCAGCGGCTGCACGGCGTCGAACGCCGCGATCGCGCCGAGCGCAAGCACCGCGATCAGGACGCGGTCGAGCCGACCGGCCGCGTGGGCGGAGACGGCCAGCGCGAGGACGCCCGCGATCGTGGCCGCCATGACGAGCAGGCGCAGCCCCTCGCCGGCGCCGTCCGCGAAGGCAGCCCGGCGGGCGATCCGCGTCAACGCGCGATCGGCATCGCCGATCCGGTCGAGCCGGTCGTTCAGCCTCCCGTAGGCGACGAGCTCCGAGCCTCCCGCCAGCGTCTCGACGAGCTCGGCGGTCAACGCTCCACGCGCAGGAGCCTGCAGCGCCGCGGAGCGACCGGCAAGCGCGGCGGCCGCGAACGGCACCGCGATTCCGGCCACGATCAGCCCCGCCGCCAGCGCCATCCCTGCCTGGGGCAGGATCATGGCGACCGCCGCGACCGCGCCTGCACCGGCGAGAAGGGCCACGACCGGAGGCAGCACGCCGCGGAGGTAGAGGTTCTGTAGCGAATCGACGTCCGACACGAAGCTCGCGAGCAGGTCGCCGTGGCGCCTGTCGCGAAGCTGGGTCGGCGACAGCCGTTCGATGCGCTCGTAGACCCTGGCGCGGGCGGTCCCGATGCCCCGCAGCGCGACGTCGTGGGAGGCGAGCCGCTCGAGGTACCGGGCGATCGGCCTCGCCAGCCCGAAGAAGCGGACACCGACGATGGCGGCTGTCAGCGAGAGAACCGCCGGGTGCTCGGCCGCGCGCGAGATCAGGTAGCCGGCCGCCGACATCAGGCCGACGCCGAAGAGGATCGTCAGAGCCCCGAGGAGGGCCGCGAGCGCGAGACGCCTGCGGGGCACGGCGGCAAGCAGGGCCAGCCTTCGGGTCACGCCGCCTCCTCCCGCACCGCGTCTCCTCCGAGCGCGACGACGCGATCGGCACGCGCGACGAGCTCCGGCCGGTGAGCGATCAGGAGCACGGTTCGGCCGCTGCACAGCCGCTCGACCGCCTCGGCGACGACGTCGGCGCTCACGGGATCGAGATCCGCGGTCGGCTCGTCGAGGATCACCAGCGGCGCGTCGCGCAAGAAGGCCCGGGCGAGCGCGATCCGGCGCCGTTCGCCCGCCGAGAGCGCGCGACCTCCGTCGCCGACGACCGTCCGGTAGCCCTCCGGCAACGAGCGGATGAACCGGTCGGCGCCCGCGAGCATGGCTGCGTCGCGCACCGCGCGGTCGCGTGCGCGCCCATCCCCGAGACGGATGTTGTCCGCAACCGTGCCCCGGAAGATCGTCGGCCGCTGCGGCACCCACGCGATCTGGCGCCGCCAGAGCTCGGACCGGCACTCCGCGAGGTCGGTCCCCCCGACGGTCACCCGGCCGGAGTCCGGCTCGACGAACCTTAGGAGCAGGCTTGCAACGGTCGACTTCCCGGCACCGCTCGGCCCGACGAGCGAGACGGTCTCGCCGGGGGACAGCTCGAGGTCGAAGCCGGCGAGAACAAGGCCCGGACGCGAGGGGTACGCGAAGGAGACGTCCTCGAACCGCACGGGCGCCTCGCGCGGGGTCGGCGCGACGAGACGGCCGTCCGTCCGAACAGCGGGAGGCGCATCCAGCAGCTCGAGCATGCGCTCGGCGACCGCGAGGCCATCCGTGCTCGCGTGGAACTCCGCTGCGAGCCGGCGCAGCGGCAGGTACAGCTCCGGCGCGAGGATGAGCACCGTCAGCGCCGCCTGGAAGCCGAGGCTTCCTCCGTCGAGGCGCACGCCGACGGTGACCGCGACGAGGGCGACGCCGACCGTGGCCGCCAGCTCGAGCACCGACCCGGAGAGGAACGCGATCCGCAGCGTGGCCATCGTCGTGCGCCGGTAGCGCTCGCCCACGTCCGCGAGCACCCGCGCCTGCGCGCGGCTGCGGTTGAACGCCTGCAGCGTCGGCAGTCCCCGGGCGACGTCGAGGAAGTGGCCGGAGAGGAGCCGGAGGGCCTGCCAGCGCTCCAGCGTGCGCTCCTCCGTGTAGCGGCCGATCAGCCACATGAACACCGGCACGAGCGGCAGCGTCAGGAGCATGACGAGCGCGGAGGTGAGGTCGATCGCGCCGACCCAGCCGACGACGGAGACCGGGACGACGCAGGCGAGCACGACCTGGGGCAGGTACCGGCCGAAGTACGCCCGCAGCCCGTCCACCCCCTGAACGCCGGCCGCAGCGATCTCGGCCGCCTCGACCCCGTCGAGCGCCGTCGGCTGGGTGCGGAGGCGGCGCGCAACGAGCTCGCGCCGGAGCGTGGAGAGCACTGCCGAGGCGGCCTGGGCGCCCGCCACCTCGAAGCCCCAGGCGAGCACGCCGCGCGCCGCGAACGTGAGCCCAAGTAAGGCCAGATCGGTCCTGACGTCGCCGAGCGACGCGCCGTCGAACGCGCGCACGATGACCCGTGCGAGCAGCGTCGCCTGCAGGAGGACGAGCAGCGCGGTCGCGATCCCGAGCACGACGTCGA
>Ga0126383_10000767_pt1 | contig 18591 bp, 16 predicted proteins | sample PanSoiMetPlot_35_FD_96882 | JGI IMG/M metagenome (GOLD analysis project Ga0126383, IMG submission 96882) | Tropical forest soil microbial communities from Panama - MetaG Plot_35 | ecosystem: Environmental > Terrestrial > Soil > Tropical forest > Bulk soil | place: Panama | collected 2016-02-17
CGGCTGCAGAACGTCCGCCACGCGGCTGACTAGGTCTCGATCAACGAACGCGCGGCGCGGCAAACACGATGCGCAGCAGCGCCAGTAGGACCAGCGCTCCCAGAATGACAGTCACCGTGTGGTCCGACACGTAGCCGCGCAGGTCGTCTGCGGCCTGCGCAAGGGAGCGCGCCGGTGTGTTGCCCATCTGGCGGGCCGTGATGGTGCCGTACTCGGCAGCGGCCTGCGCCAGAACGAAGAACGCGGACATGCCTGGCTGAGACGGCAAGATCCGGACCGATTCCCGTGTGATCCCGGTCACGAATCGAGCACAGCTCAGAGCGCGTCCTCGATCTCCTTGTGTCCCTGGAGCAGCAGCTCGACCTCCTGCGCCGCTTCGCGCGCCAGGGTAAGGTCGGTGGTGAGGCTCTGCACGCTGCCCGCTCCGGCGTGCAGCTTCAGCAGGTTGAGCCGGATCGTTTCGAGCGCCGCTACGGCGTCTTTGAGCCGGCGCTGCACCAGCTCGCGCTCGTTCTCGAGATCGGTCACGACGCGGTCGCGCTTCTCCTTGATGTCGCCCGCGATCTGACCCGACAGGCGTCCCCGCTCTTCCGCCCCCTGCAGCGCGTCGTTCAGCTCCTCGAGCCGCACCCGCATCCGCCCCGCATCCTGCTCCAGCCGCCGCAACACGTCTGGCAGCTCGCGCAGCTCCTCGCGCGTCTCTTTCGGCAGCTCCTCGAACAGCCGCTCGGCGGCCATGCCGAGGACCAGCTCAGTGGGACGGAACGTGAACCCGGAAGAGAGCGCCGGTCGTGCATCCATCCGGGGGAGGCGGCCGAAGATCAAGCGCCCGATCGGGCCGCGCCAGATGCGCATCCAGATTTCAGTGTCGAGATCGCGCCGCCGCTGCAACCGCGCCAGGGCGAGCCCGCCCGCCGGCAGTCCGACCATCAGCCCGAGCAGAGCCGCGATCCCGGCGACCGGCGCCAGGGCGGCACTGGTCGCGAGCAGGGCCCCGACGCCCGCGACCGAGAGCCCCGCGACGGACATCCAGCGCATTACGCGCTCGTAATGCGACGGGCCGCGCCCGTACTCGTAGGCCCGCTCTTCGGACCCGGATTCGAGCTCGCTCCTGAAGGCGGTCACGACGTCATCCCGGGTGAACCCGTTGTTGGCGATGCGGGCCGCCCGTCCCACGAGCAGTGCGAACGGCACCACCGTCAGACCGACGAGCCAGGTGCCGACCCACGCGAAGAGCCCGAGGCCCGCCGGGCTGGCCGTTGCAGCGGCGAAAACCGACAGGGTCGTTATTCCCCCGAGATACAGGAAGGCGGGCAGATCGCGGAACCGTCCGCCTCGCTTGGCGAACACGCGCAGCGGCACCGGCAGCTCCTTGCGCTGCTCGAGCGCCAGGCTCATCTGTTCCGCGAGCGTCGCGGCGCTCTCCGGCCGCTCGTCTCTTTCCTTCGCGAGGCACTTGTCGATCGTCTGCGCGAGGCGGCGCGGCGTCCCGTCGGCCACGGTCGTCACCGGACGGGCGGCCTCCGTCACCTGCTTCGCCAGCACCTCCGTCGGTTTTTTCCCGGTGAACGGCAGCCGGCCGGAGAGGATGAAATACCCGACGACCCCGAGCGAGTAGAGATCGCTTTTGGCGTCCACCTTCTCGCCGAGCGCCTGCTCGGGGCTCATGAACTCCGGCGTGCCGATCACGTCGCCGCCGTCGACGCCCGCGGCGCCGCTCACCTGTGCGGCGATCCCGAAATCGGCGACCAGGGCACGGCCCGACCCCGCCTCGAGCATGATGTTGTCGGGCTTCACGTCGCGGTGAATCACGCCCTGTGCATGCGCGTAGGCGAGCGCCCACGCGACCTCGCGCAGCAGCCGGGCGGCGTCGCCCGGCGGCAGCGGCCCGCGATTGCGCACCCGCTCGGTGAGCGTCTCGCCTTCGACGTAGGCCATCGCGAAGAAGACGTAGTCGGCGACTTCATCCACCGCGTGGATCGGGATGATGTTCGGATGGGACAGCTTGGCGGCGAGCCGTGCTTCACGCAGAAACCGCTCGCGCGGCCCCGGCTGGGCGGCGAGCACCGGCGGGAGCAGCTTCAGCGCCACCGGCCGGTCGAGCCGCACCTCGCGCGCGAGATACACGACCCCCATCCCCCCGCGTCCCAGCTCGCGCTCGATCGAATAGCGCCCCGCTACCGCCGATTGGAAGTCGACGAACAGACGATCGAGGGCGGTGGTGGTCGAGGAGCGCCGCTGCACTTCCATGGCGTCAGATTCTAACCTCCACAATCCTCCAACGCCCTCCACAACCTGCCTGTCTGGACACCTCACCCCGTCCGGCAGCACATTGTCCGCTCACTCTCGAGCCCCACCGGGGACCCGATGGCCGACCACCAACCGTACGTCTCGCCGTCCCAGACGCTCGCCGAGCTCACTCCGCGGGCGCTGATCCTGGGCGTCGTTCTGGGGCTGATTTTCGGCGCCTCGAATGTCTACCTGGCGCTCAAGATCGGCCTCACCGTGAGCGCGTCGATTCCCATCGCCGTCCTCGCCATCACGATCCTGCGCCGCTTCGGCTCGACCATCCTCGAAAACAACATCGTGCAGACCACCGGCTCCGCGGCCGACTCGGTCTCGGCCGGCGTGGTCTTCACGATCCCCGCGATTTTGCTGATGGGCTACGACCTCGACATCAGCCGCGTCGCGATTCTCGCGACCGCCGGCGGGCTGATGGGAATCCTGATGATGATCCCGTTGCGGCGCGCGCTGATCGTCAACGAACACGGCAACCTGCCGTATCCCGAGGGAACGGCGTGCGCCGAGGTGCTGATCGCCGGCGAAAAGGGCGGCGTGCACGCGAAGACGGTGTTCCAGGCGTTCGGTCTCGCGTTCGTCTACAAGTTTCTGATGTCGGGCGTGAAGGCGTGGCAGGAGTACCCGGGGAAGGTGCTCACCTGGTTCCAGGGCGCCGAGATCCGGGTCGAAGCGGCTCCGGAGCTGATGGGCGTCGGCTACATCATCGGTCCGCAAATCGCCGGCTACCTCTTCGCCGGCGGCTGCCTCGCCTATCTCGTGCTGATGCCGGCCATCAAGCTCTTCGGATCCTCGATGAACGACGTGATGTTCCCCGCTACGAAGCTGATCCGCGATATGTCGGCGGGAGAGATTCGCGCCGCGTTCGTCTACTACATCGGCGCGGGCGCGGTGGCGACGTCGGGCATCATCGCGCTGGTGCGCGCGCTCCCGACGATCGGCAGCGCCTTCCGCGCCGGCTTCGAGGACATGCGTCGCAGCCGTGTCGGCCAGGCGCTCGCCAAGCTCCGGACGGAGGACGATCTGCCGATCACGATCACCGTATTCGGGTCGATCGGGCTCGCGCTGGTGCTCTCGTTCCTGCCGCAGATCGGCGTGAACCTGCTGGGCGGCTTCCTCATCATCATCTTCGGCTTCTTCTTCACCACCGTTTCGTCGCGCATCTGCGGGCAGATCGGCAGCTCCGCCAACCCGATCTCGGGGATGACGATCGCCTCGTTGCTCGCCATCTCGGTGATCTTCCTGCTGCTCGGCTGGACGGCGATCGACGACCGCGTGCGCGCGATCTCGGTCGCCTGCGTGATCGCGGTGGCGGTCGCGAACGGCGGTAACACCTCGCAGGACCTGAAGACCGGGTTTCTGATCGGCGCCACGCCGCGCCGCCAGCAGATCGCGATCCTGATCGGCGGCATCGGCTCGGCGCTGGCCGTGGGCTGGACGCTGACGCTGCTCAACCGGTCCTATCAGTACGAGGTGCCCGAGGCGCACGCCGGGTTCACCGCGCCCGCCAGCGGGCGCTCGGCCGACGGCAATGTCGTGATGCTCGGCGAGACGATGTCCGGCTTTCACGTCGGCGGCGGCGACTCGATCGACGCCAACGCGTATCCGGTGGCCCGCGTCTACGTCGCCACCGGCGGCGTGCTCCCCGGCAAGTACCTCATCGATCCGGCGACCCACGCGATCAAGTACGTGGTGGACCCCGGCATCGGCGGGCGGGTGCGCGAGTACAACGGGCACAGCCTCACGCGGCTCGACTCCCCCAAAGCGACGCTGATGGCGCTGATCACCGACGGCATCCTCACCCACCGCCTGCCGTGGGCGCTCGTGCTCATCGGCGTGGCGCTGGCGATCGCCCTCGAGATCGCGGGTATTCAGTCGCTGCCGGTCACCGTCGGTGTGTATCTCCCGATCACGACGTCGGCCGGGATGTTCGCCGGCGGCGTGATCCGCTGGCTCGTCGAGCGGCGCTTCAAGTCGCAGGATCGCAGCCTCGCCGAGATCGAATCGGGTCCGGGCGTGCTGTTCGCGAGCGGGATGATCGCGGGCGGCGCGATCGGCGGCATCGCGATCGCCGCGATCGCCGGCAAGTTCGGCAGCGCCGACAAGCTGGCCGAGCTGGCAGGGGTGGCGCGGCTGGTGGGCCATTTTGCTACCGACAACTGGCCCGCCCTGCTGTTGTTCGCCGGCTTCGGGATCGTTCTGTACCGCGTGGGCCTGCGCCGACAGTAATCCCGGATGTCGGACGTCCCGAACGAGCCGTGGCATGTTCGGCGGCTGGAAGCCGCCGCTCGGCGCCTGCGGCGACGCGTCTTGAAAGACGCTGGGCAACCGCCATTGATGGCTTGTCGCGCCAGCGCCGAGCGCGGACTTCAGGCCGCGAACCGGAAGCGGCTTGGGAGGTTCCCCTGCGCATCGTCTCCCTGCTCCCGGCCGCCACGGAGATCGTCGCCGCGCTCGGCGCGGGCGGTTGGCTCGTCGGCGTTTCACACGAGTGCGACTATCCTCCCGACGTCGTGCGCGACCTGCCGCGCGTCACCCGCACCACAATCGACAGCTCCCAGCCCTCCGGCGCGATCGATCGCGCGGTGCGCGCCGCGGGTGCCGCGGCCACGACGATTGATACCGCACTCGTCGCGGAGCTGCGCCCGGACGTATTGGTCGGGCAGACGGTGTGCGATGTCTGCGCTGTAGGCGGGGACGCGCTGGCACGCGCCATCACCGATGTGCCGGCGCCGTTGCGCGTCGTCCATCTGCACGCGCACACCCTCGAAGGAGTTCTCGCCGACATGCTGGCCGTGGGCGACGCCATCGGATTGCGCGACGAAGCCGACGAGCTCGTTGCCGGCCTGCGCTACCGCCTGCATCGCGTGCGCGCCGGTCATGCGTCACATCCCGGCCCCCTCCCGCCGCGCATTCTCGTGGTGGAATGGCTGGACCCGCCCTACGTCGCCGGGCACTGGGTTCCGGAATTGATCGCGATCGCGGGCGGGCAGGACGTCGGCAACACGCCGGGGGCCCGCTCGGTCACACGCTCCTGGGCGGAGCTGGCGGCGCTCGAGCCGCAGCGCGTGGTCGTGGCGTTGTGCGGATTCGATGTCGCGCGCGCGCAGCGCGAGATCCGGGCGGTCGCGGATATCGACGCGCAGCGGCTGTTTGCCCGGGGTGTCGTATTCCTGGACGGGAACGCCTATACTTCGCGGCCCGGACCGCGCCTGGTGGACGCCGCCGAGCAGCTGGCGTTGATGATCGGTTGAGGGTTCTCTCCTAGCGTTCGAGGAGCCGTGCTGAATAGCCTGTCGTCGGCCGTGTTGGTGTCGCTGCTGCAGCAACCCGGCGCACTCATGCCAGCGTCGATCGCACTGCATCCGGCGACTCCCGAGCGGGAGCCGCTGCACCTGTATGCCGTCGGCGATCTCAACCTCGGCCGCTCCGTCACCTGGGATTACCTGCTCAAGGGCGACACCCTGTATCCGTTCCAGGCGTTGCGCGACACGCTCGCGGCGGCCGACATCACGTTCGGCAACCTCGAGAGCCCGATCGCCGAGGCGGGCCACGCCTACGAAAAGACGGGGAGCTTCGTCTTCAGCACGCCGCCGGTCGCGGCGGATGCGCTCAGCTGGGCCGGCTTCGATATCGTGTCGAACGCCAACAACCACGCGTGGGACGCCGGGGTCGACGGACTGGTCGAGACGATTACGCAGCTCGACCGGGTCGGCGTGGCGCACGTCGGCACCGGCGTGACGCTCGACCTGGCGCATCGGGCCGCGATCCTCGAGCGCAAAGGCTGGCGGGTGGCGTTTCTCGGGGCGACCCGCGCGTTCAACCCCGCCCCCGATTCCTTTTATACGCACGCCGGCTCGCGCTACGTCGCGTGGGCCGACTCGGGATGGCTCTATCCCGAGATCCGGCGCCTCAAGGCGAACGGCCTGGCGGACCTCGTGGTAGTGAGCCTGCACGCCGGGACCGAGTTCGCCGAGGAGCCGGACCGGGGGCTGCGCCGGTTCTTCAAGGGCGCCATCGATGCGGGGGCGGATATCTGTCTCGGCCACCACCCGCACGTGCTGCAGCCGGTCGAATGGTATCGCGGCAGGCCGATCGTGTACTCGATGGGCAATTTCATCTTCCGTCAGGGCGCGCCCTGGACCGACTTGTCGGGCGTGTTCGAATTCACGGTGCGTCCGGGCGGCGCGATTTCGCTGGCGCTGCGCCCCGTGCGCGCCGGGTACCAGGCGAGGCTGGCCCGAGGCGCGGCGGCCGACAGCATCCGCCGCCGCGTCGGACTGCCCGGCGCCGCCACCGCACCGATCTCGAGAGGTCCATGAGCACCACCTCGCTCGCCTTCCTGAAGCGCCTGCTGGATTCTCCCGGCCCGTCGGGGTTCGAGACCGGCCCCGCCCGCGTGTGGCGGGAAGAAGTGAAGGGCTTCGCCGACGAGGTGCGGGCCGATGCGCACGGCAATTCGGTCGGGGTGGTGAACCCGAAAGGGGCGCCGCGCCTCATGCTCGCCGGCCACATCGACGAGATCGGCCTGCAGATCACCCATATCGACGACGAGGGCTACCTCTATTTCGCGGGGATCGGCGGCTGGGATTCCCAGGTCCTGGTGGGGCAGCGCGTCGTGGTGGTAGGCCCCACGGGTCCGGTCAAAGGCGTCGTCGGGAAGAAGGCCCCGCACCTGATGAAGAAGGACGAGTTCGAGAAGGTCAGCCAGATCACCGACCTGTGGATCGACATCGGCGCCGCGACGCGCGCCGAGGCGATCGAGCGGGTGCACGTCGGCGATCCGGCCGTGATCGACGCGCAGAGTCTCGAGTTCGCCGGCGACCGCATCGTCTCGCGCAGCATCGACAACCGCATCGGCGCGTACGTGGTCGCCGAAGCCCTGCGGCTGCTCGCGAAGCAGCGGCCGGCGCATGCCGCGGTGTTCGCGGTCGCGACGACGCGCGAAGAAATCGCCTACACCGGCGGTGGAGCGCGCACCAGCGCCGTCGGGATCGATCCGCAGGTAGCGCTGGTGGTGGATGTCACGCATGCGACCGACTGGCCGGGGGCGGACAAGAAGCAGGGCGGCGATCACAAGCTGGGCGGCGGCCCGGTGTTTTCGCGCGGCTCGGCGGTCAACAGCGCGGTGTTCGACCGGCTGGTCTGCTGCGCCGACGAGGAGAAAATTCCCTACACGGTGCAGGCGGCGCCGCGCGATACCGGCACCGACGCCGACGCCATCCACAACGCGCTGCGCGGCATCCCGACCGGCCTCGTGTCGGTGCCGAACCGCTACATGCACAGTCCCAATGAAATGGTGTCGCTGCCGGATGTAGACCGTGCGGCGCGGCTGCTCGCGGCGTTCGCGAGGAAACTCACGGCGGATGTGAGTTTCATACCGGACTAAAAAAGGTGAAGGAGGTTGTGGAGGATGGTGGAGGTTGCACGATCTACCTCCACAACTTCCACCATCCTCCATCCTCCTCCACAACCTCTCGTCAGGATTTCTGTTTCGCGTTGAGCTCCGTTAGCGCCTGCTGCACGGCGGAGCGCACCTGCTTGTCCGAGTCCGCCGCGAAGCCCTGCAACGTGCCGATCGCCGCGGGGGTCCCCGCCACCCGCAGCGCTTCGATCGCTGTCACGCGCAGCGCGCTCGGCTTGCGGTTGAACAACTTGCCTGACGGCTGGGCGAGCTTGATCAGCGCCTGTACCGCGTCGGGGCTGCCGATGCGGCCCAGGGCAAAAATCAGCTCGCGCACCACCTCCGGATCCTTTTCTTCTTCGAGCGCAACCACGAGCGGCATTGCCAGCGCGCTCGCCTTGCGCCCGCCGACTCCCAGCGCCGCCTGACGCCGCACGTCGGCCGACGAGTCGCGCAGGGCGCGCCGCAATGGCTCCGCCGCGCTGCGCGTGCCGATCTTGGCGAGCGCCAGAGCGACCTGACGGCGCACCCGCTCGTCATCGTGATCGAGCTGCTTCGTCAGCGCCGGCACCGCCGCCTCGAGTCCCAGCTCCCCCACCAGATCGGCGACGTTGCGCACCACGAACCACTGCGGGTGTCCCAGCATGTTCACCAGCTGGTCCTGCCCTTCCTTCATCTCCATCAGCGTGTTGAAGACCCCACGGCGCTCCGTGATGCTGTTCGAGGTGATGAGCAGGTCGAGCAACACTTCCACTCCATCCGGGCCCGCCCGCTGCAGTACTGTGGCCGCGGCGTCCTCGAGATGCGGAACCTGCATCATCTGGCTCAGCCCATCGAGCATCTGCTTCGTGATCATGCGACGTAGCGCGATGCCGTATTGCCGACGCATCGACGCATCCTCGACGCGCTGCTCGGTGCGCACGATGCTGTGCACGATCTGCATCGCCTGCTCGATCTTCCCCTGCCGCATCACCGCTTCGACCTGGCGGGTCAACACCGTCAGCATCTCCCCCACGTGCGGTGCAGTCGGATTGCCATCCAGCGCCATGAGCATTTCGGCGGTGTCCTTCGACAGCGCCTCTCGCAGGGCGAACAATGGCGATGCCGCCTGCTGAGCGATTTCCGGCGCCGCGGGCGGTGGCGGAGCCGACGACTCATCGAGCGGGGCGTCGAACGTGGGCGGCAGCACGCTCCCCGAATGCGTATGCACCCGGTGGGGCGTGGGCGGATGCGGCGGCGGCGGCGCGTGCGGCGCCGGGGGAACCGGCGTCGCCGGTGTGAACGTCGGCGCCGCGGAATCCACCCCACGCCTGGGAGGAGGCGGAGGCGGCGGTGGCGGCGGCGGCAGCGTGCCCGGGGCGGGCGCTACTCCTTCCAACGGCGCCGACGGGAGCCCCGGAGCCGGCGTCTCCAACGACTGCCGCGGAATGATCGCCTGGGATGGAGTCGCCGCTTCCGGCCTCGGGAGCGCCTCGGACGGCTGGGCGAGATTCTGCTCCACTGCCTCCACCCCGTCCGCGCCGGCGACCGGTGCGCTCTTCAGGTCCTTGACCGGGTCGCCGCGCAGCACGCCGCGGGTACCGAGGTCGCGCGTCCCGGGCCCTCCATCCGCGGCGGGAGGCCCCTCTTCAGGCTCATCGAGGGCCGAGAGCACGACCGACACGCGATCGGCTCCCGACGAGCGCAGCCGGGCAGCGATATCCGCCCGACCGCTCGGGTGATCGGCTAACGCCCGCAGCAGCTCGAATAAATGCGACACCGGGGCGTCGCTCGGAATGACGAGCTCCGTCACACCGTGCTCGACCATGCTTTGGACCAGCGGACGGAACTCTGGAGCGATCACCCGCTGGTCATTGACCACCAGGATGTCTTCGATGATGCGAATCGAGACATTCCCGCCCTTCAGCATCCCGACCAGGATCCGGAACTCACGCTTCTGTTCGTCCCTCTTGGCGGGGTCCCGGAACAGGTCCACGGCGCGCGCCAGATGCGTGGCGAAGACGACAGGAATGATCATGAGGCGTAAGGGAATCTAGGACACGCGGTTACGCGCGGCAACGCTGGCGAGCCCCGCCGCCACTTCCCGGGCCCGAATCGGGCGCCCCGGCAACGAAAGTGCCGTCGCCAGGCGGCTCAGCGGGGGTGGAGCGAGCCCCAGGTCCTCGAGCCGGCTGCCCAGGGCCAGGAGGTCGGATAGTGGCGCGTCCTGCGCCAGCCGCCCGTGGCCAAGCAGCAGGCCGCGCTCCAGATGCTCGGCGGCGAACTCGAGATCGTGAGTAATCACGAGCAGCGTCGTTCCTGCGGCAGCCCGACCCGCGAGTGCCGCGGCGACACGCTCCCTGGCCCGCCGGTCGAGCCCGGCTGTCGGCTCGTCGAGCACCAGGAGCGAGGGCTCGAGCGCCAGCGCTCCCGCAAGAGCGGCGAGTTTGCGCTCGGGCGGCGGGAGGTCGTAGGGATGCTCCCCGGCGACGGCCTCGAGCCCCAGTGCCTCGAGCGCGCGTGCCACGCGCGCCGCCGAATCGACGGCCGAAACCCCCGTCGCCCGGGGACCGAATGCGACGTCCTCCCGCACGGTGCGCGCGAACAGCTGCTGGTCGGCGTGCTGAAACAGCGAGCCGACACGATGCGCCAGCTGCTCGGGACGGCGCGAGCGTGTGTCCCAGTCGCCCACCAGGACGGTTCCCGCCGTGGGCTTGAGCAATCCTACGACGAGACGCATCAGCGTCGATTTCCCCGCGCCGTTGTGTCCCACGAGCGCCACGCGCTCGCCCGGCTGAAGCGCGAACGACACGTCGGTGAGCGCCGCACGCTCGCCGTAGGCGAACGACACGGCGGCGAGCTCCAGCACAGCGGTCACCGCAGCCGCTCCAGCGCTTGGGCGACCGTGAGGGGCGGCGGCTCGGGCAGTCCCGCAAGGCGCCACACCGCCGCGATCGACGTGCTTCCCGGCGCGGTATCCGCGGTCAACGCCGGCTCGACGAGCACCTCGCGCGTGGCCCCGAGCGCCCGCACCGCTCCCTGCTCGAGCCAGGCGATGCGATCGGCGGTGTCGCACAGCGCGTCGAGATCGCTCGTGGCGACTACCACCGCCATCCCGTCCTGGGCGAGGGTACGGATCAGCTCCCAGATGCGCCGCGCGGCGAGCGGATCGAGCTCGGCAGTCGGCTCGTCGAGCAGCAACACATCGGGTTCCATGGCCAGGATGCCGGCGAGGATGACCCGCTGCAGCTCGCCGCCCGACAACGACGTGGGATCGCGCTCCCGCAGATGCGGGACGTCAACACGCGTCAACGCACGCTCAACGCTGGCTGAAATCCGCTCGCGCGGCCACCCCAAATTCGCGGGGCCGAACGCCACCTCGTCGAACACCGTAAACGCCATTCCCGAGAGCTGCGTCCAGGGCGTGGGCAGCAGCAGCGCCGCTCGCCCGGCCCGCTCGACGGTCCCCGTCAGCTCACCACCCGTCACCCGCGGCGCCAGGTCTCCAGCGAGGAGCAGCAGCGTCGACGCACCGGCGCCGACGCTGCCGATCACGCCGAGCACCTCGCCGCGCCGCAGCTCCAGTGTCAGGTCCCGCACCGCGGGCGACCGGCTCGCCGGGTAGCGATAGGTCACGGAGCGCAACGCGAGTGGCGCCGTCATACCACGCGCCACACGAGGAGCGCCGCGCACGAGAGCAGCAGCAGCCAGCGCGTCGCCCGCTGGCTCCAGTGGTCCGGCGGCGGGGCCAGCGGCGTGCGGCGCGCTCCAGCCACGAGGCCACGGGTCTCGAGCGCCAGCGCGCGCTCATCCACGTCGTGCAGCGCCGAGAGCACGAGCGGCAATGCCAGCGCGCGCAGGGCGTGCAATCGCACCAGCGGTCCGCCGCGCGTAGCGAGGCCGCGGCAGCGCTGCGCCTCGACCAGTCGTTGGGCGCGCTCGCGCAGCGCCGGCACCGCCTGCAGCGTCGCCGAAAAGAGAAACGCGGCGCTCACCGGCCAGCCCGCCGCCACCATCGCTTCGACGAGGCGGGCGGGAGGCAAGATGGCGACGAGCCACACGAAGCTCGCGATCATCGTGCTGAGGCGCAGCCCTGTCGCGACCATGCCGCTCACACCGTGCAACAGATAAAGGAAGAACCAGAACGGGGCCGCGGTGAGGAACGCGGTTCGAGCGACCCCGAACCCGGGAGTGACGCCCGGGGTCAGGAGCAGCAGCGCGGCAACCGATAACGCCGCCGCTCCTCCCCGGGGCGCAGGCAGGATCCACGCCAGGGCGGGAAGCACCACGGCGATCGTCAGCAGTGTGAACGGATGGAGTCGGCGCACGTAAGGCTAGGCGCGGCCTACCGCGCGCAACGCGAGCGGGAACCGCGCCGCGGTCCGTCGCGGCAAGGCGTGCAGGATCGTCGTGACGAGGGCGAAGGTGACGGCCTTGTCGCCGAAGTCCGACAGAAAGCTGCCGAAGAAACAGGCGCCGAGCGTCGACAGGCCAAGCAGCTGGCCCAGCTTTGTCGTCAGGGCGATGCCGCCCGTCGTCGAGCATCCAAACACGAAATACGAAATCGGTGTCGAGGTGACCGACGCGATCACGCCGAGCAGCAGGCCCGCCGGCACCGCCGTCCGCAGTGAGCGAAACCAGCCGCGACTCGCCGCGAGCCACGCGTACAGCGCCACGATGATCTGAATCGCGACGAACGGCCAGAAGGTCGGATTGCGCAGGCTGTTGACGGCCGACGTCAGCACTCCCGTCAGAATTCCCACGACTGGGCCGGCGAGTGCGGTTGTGAGAATCGTCCCGGTCGTGTCCAGAAACAGCGGCAAGCCGACGGCGTCCACCGCGGCCGACAACGCGAGGTTGATCGCCACGGCGACGGGAATCAGCGCGAGCAGACGAACCGACATGCGGCAGGCTTCCTTCGGAGTCGGCGCAAAGATAGATATCGTCCTATGCTCGTCACCAGCCTCGTCGTCGCCGCGCGTGTCGTGCTGCAGAGTCCCGACACACTCACGCCCGGCGCCCACCGCGCCCTCGACGCGCTGCGCTATCTCGCCGCCGACGCGCGCGAAGGGCGCGGCGTCGGGACCCGGGGCCTCGAGGAATCGGGGACCTATCTCGCCACGGCGTTCCGGCAGATCGGCCTGCAACCTGGTGGCTCGGACGGCTACTTCCAGCCGTTCACGATCTCGCCCGATGCGCCGGCCGCGATCCACAGCACGATCGGCGGCAAATCGATCCGCAACGTGATCGGCGTGCTGCCCGGCCGCTCGAGCGCGCGTACGCCTGAGGCCATCGTGATCGGCGCCCACTACGATCACCTCGGGCGCGGCGGCTTCGGCGCGCTCGACGACCCCGACTCCACCGGCAAGGTGCACAACGGCGCGGACGACAACGCCTCGGGCACGACGGCGCTGCTCGAAGTCGCGCGGCAGCTGGCAGAGCGGCGCCTCGACCGCACCATCGTCTTCATTGCCTTCAGCGGTGAAGAGGAGGGCGACCTGGGATCGGAGTATTACGTCAAGCATCCCACCCGGCCCGGTGATTCGATCTACGCGATGCTCAACATGGACATGGTCGGCCGGCTGCGGAACGCGCGCATCAGCGCGACCGGCGCCGCTACCGCGACCGAGTTCCCCGCGCTGCTCGATTCGCTCAACCGGGTCGGCGGCCAGCCGCGCTTCGATCTCCAGGCGTCCGGCGACGGCTGGGGGCCGAGCGACCACGCGTCGTTCTACGCGGCGAAGCATCCGGTGCTGTTCTTCTTCACCGGGTTGCACGCCGATTACCACCGCACGACCGACGACGTCGACCGGATCGACGTCAACGGACTCGCCCGGGTGGCCGACTTCGTCGCCGACGTCGCGACCGCGCTCGCCAACCGTCCGGGGCCGCTCACCTTCGTGGCCGCTCCGCCGCCGCAGACGGCGAGCCGGGGCTCGGGGTACGGCGCCTACCTCGGCACGATCCCCGACATGAGCGAATCGCCGGGCGGCGTCCGCATCACCGGCACGCGCGCCGGCAGCCCGGCGGAGAAAGCGGGGCTCGCGGCCGGCGACGTCATCACCGCGATCGGCACGAAGACCGTCGGCAACCTGTACGACATGACCGACGCCCTGCGGGCACACCAGGCGGGCGACACCGTCGTCATCGTGGTGAAGCGTGATACCAGCGAGCTGCGGCTCACCGCCGTGCTCGGCAAGCGCTCGTGACCGCGCGTACGCAGAGCGACCCGACGGCGGTGGTGCGGGCGCTGCGCGCCGCGCACCTGCACGATGCCGCGCGCGTCGACCTGCTGCGCATGGCGTGCCAGCGGATCCAGGCGTGGGGTGGCCCCTACACCTCGGTCTATGCGTACATGATGCAGGGCGAGGAGCTGATGCTCGAAGCGCACGCCGGGCGCGACACCGATCACGTGCGCATCAAGGTCGGCGTCGGGGTCTGCGGCACCGCGGTCTCCGAAAAGCGCGACCAGAACGTTCCGGATGTCGCCGCCATCGGCAATTACCTGGCGTGCAACATCTACACCAAGTCGGAGCTCGTCGTGCTGATTCGCCGCGGCGACCACATCCTCGGACAGATCGACATCGATTCCGACGTCCCCAACGGCTTTGCCGAGCGCGAGCACGCCGACGTGAAAGCGGTCGCCGATGCGCTGGCGGTGCTGTTGTGATCGCCGTCGACGTCGTATTGAAGCGCTTCGAGCAACCCGACGAGACACGCACCATGGAGAAGGGCCGGTTCGAGGTCGTCCGCCTCGGCGGGATGACGATCGGCCGCGCGACCTACGAGCCGGGGTGGCGCTGGTCGGAGCACGTGGGACCGGGCGTCGGCGCGACGCGCTGCTCGGTCGAGCACGTCGGCCTCGTCCTCTCCGGCACCGCGGCGGTATCGTTCGCCGACGGCAGCACCCTCGAGCTGCGCTCCGGCGAGCTGTTTCACATCCCCGCCGTACCGCACGACAGCTGGGTGGTGGGAGATGCGCCCTACGTGTCGCTGCACTTCCTCGGCGCCGACCACTACGCGCGGTAATCAAATGCGTGAGAGGTGAGAGGTCAGACGTGAGAGGCAGGCCACTTCTCACCTCTCACTTCTCACCGCTCACGCTTTTCAGGGTCTAGCTCTCAGTCAGCAGCAGCCGCTTTCCGCGCGTGTCGTGGTCGAGCAGGTTGGCGTAGCGTCCCCACTCCACCACGGTGCGGAACAGCGCGGGGGCTTTGCTGAACGGAAAGTGAATCGTCAGGTCGGACAGCAGCTCGTCGTCGTCGATCGACCCTTCTCCCTCACGCAGCATCCCCAACACACGGCTGAAGAGCGACTGCTCCGCGATGCGGGCGCGCGTCGCGTCGCGCCGTCCACTGGCGTTCTGCGCCACGACTGATTCCCCGGCGGCGGTGAGCCGCGCGATTTCGCCTGGCGTCGTCACCCAACCGAGCTGCTCGGCGGCGCGCACGACCGCACCCATGTGGTCGAAGTCGACCCCCAGCTGTTCTGCCAGATCGAACACCGGGGCGCTGTGGTCGGAGTGCCGCACCAGATAGTCCAGCAGTCCCATGACCTCCGGGACATGCACGCGTGGGAACGGCACCAGCCGGCCTGGCGCGCCGGCCGCGGCACGCTCGGGCTCGGGCAACAGCGTGTCCGTGAGAACGGCGTGCAGGCGCTCGACCATCGCACCGAACTCGGGGGCGCGCGCGTCGCGCGGGTACGGCAGCGGATTGTCGACGATTTCCCGGATGTGGCCCGGATTTGTGCCGAACACGACGATCCGCTCCGCCAGGTATACCGCCTCTTCGATGCTGTGCGTGACGACGACGATGCTCGAAACGCTGGTCGCCGAGTCGCGCCACAGTTTCACCACTTCCGCGCGCAGGTTTTCAGCGGTGAGGGCGTCGAGCGCGCCGAAGGGCTCGTCCATGAAGAGGATCTCGGGCTGAACGGCAAACGCCCGGGCGAATCCGACCCGCTGCTTCATTCCCCCTGACAGCTCGCGCGGATAGGCAGATTCGAAGCCGGTGAGGCCCACCACTTCGATCGCGTGTGCCGCCGCGTGACGCCGCTCTCCTTCCGCCACGCCGTGTGCTGCCAGTCCCATTTCCACGTTTTGCTCTACCGTGAGCCACGGCAACAGCGCGAACGACTGGAACACCATCGCCGATGACGCCAACACGCCGCTCAACGGCGCGCCCCGGTACAACACCGCTCCCGCACTCGGGCGCGTGAGACCCACGAGCAGCCGCAGCAAGGTGCTCTTGCCGGAACCCGAGGGCCCGACGAGGGCCACGACCTCGCGCTCGTAGATCGGAAAGTTGATGTCGCGCAGCGCCTCCAAATCGTGGCCCCCGGGGAGCACGAACCGCTGCGACACGTGTTGCGCTTCGAGCATCGGCGCGGCGGCGCGCGGTGCGGTCATTGCGTCGTCCCGAAACGGGTCTGCGCGAGGTGGCCCAAGGGCCGCCAGACGAACCGGTTCCAGCTCACTACGATCACGCTCATCGCGAGGACGCCTCCCGTGAGCAGCGGGAAATTCGCCTGCGCCGTCGCTTCGCTGATGAGACTGCCGAGGCCGGTCGTCGCGTGCAGCGTGCCGCCGGCCTGGAGGTATTCGGCGACGATGGTGCCGTTCCAGGCGCCGCCCGTCGCCGTGATCCATCCGGTCACGAGTCCGGGGAACGCGGCGGGTAGGTAAAGCCCGCGCCAGCGCGGCGCGCCGCGCAACCCGAAGATGTCCGCCGCCTCGGCGAGCTGCGGCGGCGCGCTCGCCACAGCCGCGATCACGTTGAAGAGGATGTACCATTGCGATGACAGCACCAGCAGCACGACGGCGGTGGACCCGAACGGCACCCCCAGAGCCCCGAGCCCGAGGACGACGAGCGGAAAGACCATCGGCGCCGGAAACGAGGCTACGATCTGGATCACCGGCTGCAACGCATGCGCAAGATACGGCGAGCGGCCGATCACGATTCCGGCGGGGAGCGCCCAGGCGGTCCCGATCGCCACCGCGGCGATCACGCGCAGAAAAGTGAGTCCCGCCGAGATCATGATGGCGCGCCACTCCGGGCGAGCAACGTCGGCGACGAGCCGCGCCAGCTCCATGAATCCCCACACCGCCCCAGCGGCGAGCGCCGCGATGAGTAGATACACGGAGACGCGCCGCACGGCGGCGTCGAGCCCGTACGGCGTCGGCAGCGGCAGCGCCTGCCGCGGCGCCTGGATCGGGCGGATGATGCGCGTGGCCGTGCGCACGGCGCCCTTCCGAATGGCGCCGGTGCTCCGCCGCCAGCGCGATCGCCGCAGCAGCTCGAGCAGCCAATTCGTCTCGAGCGCCTCCCCCGTCGAATCGTCGAGCCGGAAGCGCTGGCCCCACACCACGAGCGGCCGCCAGAACAGGCGGTCGACGGCGACGATCATCGCGATCATGGCGAGGATCGCGAGCGCCATCGCCCCGCGATCGCCGCGCTCCACCGCCACGCTCATGTAGGAGCCGACACCGGGGAGCCGGAAATCGTGATTGCCGAGCTGGAACGACTCGTTGACCATGAGAAAGAACCACCCGCCCGCCATCGAGAGCATGCCGTTCCAGATCAGCCCCTGCGCCGCCGCAGGCACCTCGAGCCGGCGAAACGTCTCCCAGCGCGGCCACCCGGCGAGGCGGCACGCCTCGCGCAGCGGTTCGGGGACGGAGATGAGCGACTGGTAAAACGACAGCGCCAGATTCCACGCCTGGGCTGTGAAGATCATGAGGATCGCCGCCAGCTCGAGGCCGGTGTTGCGCCCCGGGAAGACGGCGACGAGCCCGAGCACGAGTCCCGGCAGGAACCCGAGCACCGGAATCGATTGCAGGATGTCGAGCAGCGGCAACAGCACGCGCTCCGCCGCGCGCGAGCTGGCGGCGGCGAGGCCGAACCCGAACGCAAACAAATACGAGATGGTGAGCGCGGCAACTCCGCGCACCAGGGAGTACAGCACGTAGTGCGGCAAGGCTCGAGGGGCGAGGTCGATCTGGATCGCGGGGAGGTAGGGCGCGCGGAACTCGCGCGCGAAGCTGACGATCGCGGCGACGGCCGCTCCCACCAGGCCGAGCACCAGGAGGTCCGCGACGCGCCAGCGCGACGCTATCTTGCCACCGCCATGCTGCACGTCAACGGTGTGGATCTCTTCACGCGTCAGGTTGGAAGCGGGCCGCTGGTCGTCGTCCTGCACGGTGGTCCGGGCGCCCATCACGACTACCTCCTCCCGCAATACGATCGCCTCAGCCACGCGCGGACGCTGTTCTACTATGACCAGCGCGGCGGCGGAAAGTCACCTGTGCCGCGCGAGACGCCGGTGGGATGGCGGGAGCAGGTCGCCGACCTCGAGGCGCTGCGCGCGCACCTGAAGATCGACCGGCTCACACTGTGCGGCTACTCCTGGGGCGGACTGCTCGCGGTGTTGTACCTGCTGGAGCACCCGGACCGGGTCGCCCGGCTCGCCCTGGTGTCGCCGGCCTCGATCACGGCGGCGTATCGTGAGGAGTTCGAGCGGCGTTTCGCCGAGCGGATGAACGCGCCGGCGATTGTAGCGGCGCGGGGGGCATTACGCGCAAGCGGGCTGCGGGAGCGCGACCCGGCGGCATACCAGCGGCGGGCGTTCGAGCTGTCGGTCGCCGGTTACTTCAGAGATCCCGCGGATGCGAAGAATCTCACGCCGTTCCGGGTGACCGCGCGGACGCAGCAGGAAGTGTGGAAGAGTCTCGGCGACTACGACCTGCGTCCGCGCCTTCGCGAGCTGCAAAGCCGACACCTGACACCCGGCACCTTTATCCTGCACGGCACCTACGATCCGATTCCAATCGAAGGCTCCCGGGAGCTGTCAGCACTCCTGAGCGCCGAGTCTCTCGAGCTTCCCGTGGGACACTGCCCCCACGTCGAGGC
>Ga0126383_10000768_pt1 | contig 18569 bp, 22 predicted proteins | sample PanSoiMetPlot_35_FD_96882 | JGI IMG/M metagenome (GOLD analysis project Ga0126383, IMG submission 96882) | Tropical forest soil microbial communities from Panama - MetaG Plot_35 | ecosystem: Environmental > Terrestrial > Soil > Tropical forest > Bulk soil | place: Panama | collected 2016-02-17
GATGTAGCGCGCGACTTCGCCTCCGCCGGTGGAGTGACCGACCAGCGTTACATCCTTCAGATCGAGCGCCTCAATGACCGCTGCCAGATCGTCGGCATATCCATCCATGTCGTTCCCGAACCAAGCTTGGCTGGAGCGGCCGTGGCCGCGCCGGTCGTGCGCAACCACCCTGAATCCATTCTGGGCGAGGAACAGCATCTGGCCGTCCCATGCATCGGAAGATAGCGGCCATCCATGCGAAAACGTGACGACTGGGCCCTGGCCCCAGTCTTTGTAGTAGATTGTCGTGCCGTCTTTCACCGTAATTGTGCTCATATAAATTTTCTCCTTGCGTTCTTGTGAAACAGAAATGCTTGCGTTTTGATTAGTTGGCGGGCACGAACACGGGAGCGCCCTTGTCTTTCACCAAGAAAACCACGAATTTCGCCGGTTCGGTTTTGCTTGCGTTGCGCCCGACAACGTGGACATCGTTCGGGCCTTCGTAGAAAGTCTGACCAGGTGTAAGAGTGACTTCTTTCCCGCCCCTCACCTGCATCACGATCGTACCTTCCAGCACATAAACAAACGCATGTGCATTGTGACGATGTATTGGGTCCACGCTGCCCGGCGGATAATCCACGGTGATCATCAGACCTTCCTTGCCAGGAAGGTTTGGCAGGTCTTTCGACAGAAGGTCCGTTACCTTAGCCTCCTGTGCCAGCAGCATGCCGGACATGAGACACGCCAGCACCAAAATCAGTCTTGGGAATGCCATAAATTAACCTTTCGCTAGATCGACGCCTCTCGATGCGTCGTGTGTTTGGTCCGTGTTTTGCCCTTACGCAGCTTTCTGAGCTTGCGCTGCGGGCTGAGTCAGCCAGGTTTCGAAACGCGTCTCGCCGAGTCTTGCGTTATTGCCCGGAATGAGTGTTTTCTCGCTGAGTTTCGCTCCAGAGTAACGCGCGTTTGGATCAGCAATGACCTCGCGGAAATCTTTGAGCGCAGCCAATCGCCGCCGGACTAGTTCATCCACCCGAAACTGTTCGGGCCCGCCGATTTCGACAGTGCCATTTATCGGCGCCTCTACCGCGATTCTGCCCACTGCACTCGCGACATCATCGGCGGACATCGGCTGGAAAAGCACCGGAGGCAAATGCACCTTGTCGCCGACCATGGAAATATCGGCAAGGCCCTTGAGGAACTCGAAGAACTGGGTTGCCTGCACGATGGTGTACGGTATTGAGGATTCTTTAATCAGTTTCTCCTGCGCGATCTTCGCACGGAAGTAACCGCTTTCAGACAACCGGTCGGTTCCCACCACTGATAACGCAACGTGATGTCCTACTGCCGCGGCATCTTCGTAGCTGAGGAGGTTGCGGGTCGATGTTTCGAAAAAGTTCAACACAGCTGAGTCCTCCCATGAAGGAGAGTTTGATACGTCCACGACTACCGAGGCGCCTGTCAGGACTTCGGCCAGCCCTTCGCCCGTAAGGGTATTGACGCCGGTGTTGGGTGCTGCCGGCAATGCTTCGTGCCCGTGCTCGCGCAGCTTGTTGACCAGCTTTGATCCAATGAGACCGGTACCGCCGATCACTACGACTTTCATGATTGTCTCCTTCACTCTTGACCGACGCATTTTTTGAATCCATCGGTCTCTTATATTCGCTAAGACAGAACATCCCGGCGTTTTGTGACACCATCCTCATTCGACCTGGTCCGTCGCTATTCATCGAACGGCGCGTTCATCAAAAGGTCAACCGTTGACACCGCTTTGTAGCCAGGCACGAATCGCTCGCCGAAGTCGCGGAGGAAGTTGTCGTGGCTCGTGTCCGGCTTCGCCGTGACGAGCCGACAGCAGGCCTCGGAAAATCGTTGCTTCATCATCAGTCGGGGGAAAGCGCTGAGGATGCGCTCAACATCGGCTGTCGGAAGTGCCTCCTTGCCGAAGCCACCATAGTCGAGTCCGATGCCCATCGTGCCGACCGCCACTTCCGGCTCCTTGTGAAGGGCCAGCGATGGCGTCGAGTTAAGCGCAACCAGATCCCAGATCAGTTGTGCTCGGCGATCTGATAGGCCCTTGCCTTTGATGAACGACAGTGCTGCATCGGCGCCATTCACTTCGAAGCGATTGGGCCCTGACACACTGGCGGTCAGACCGATGTCGTGGAGTATCGTGCCAATCGCAACGACTTCGCGGTCGTAGTCGATTCCCTTTATGCGGCCAATCGCTTCAGCGAACAGCCACGAACGCATTGCGTGATTGAACAGATACGGTTCGGAGAGTCGTTGCGCATGCTCGATCACGGCCGTGATGAGCGGACCATCAGGTACGCTGACGCCCGCAATCAGTCGAGTCTGCGACGCGTCCCGATTGACGAACGTCTTTGCTTGCGCAACCGTCTCCTGCTTGTAGGCAACCGTTTCATTATTCATTGAAGTCCTCCTCTGCTTTCACGCTGCTCTCACTTTTTTCGTCGTGAACCGCTTGACGAACTCGAGCGCCGTCTCGGCGACATCCCGCCAGCCGGCGTCGATTGTCAGCGCGTGCCCGCGGCCCGGCATCTTGACGATCTCGGTCACGCCCTTGTTGCGTTTCTCCTTTTTGTAGGACGCGTTCGCGATCGCCCAGGGGACCGTATGGTCCGAGTCGGCCGAGACGATCAGCATGGGACCTCGCTCCGGGTTCGTCGAGTTGACCTTCGCCTCTGACCACGGATTGACGTTCGCGGCCGCAGCCTGGAAGAGAGGCTCGCCAGCGCCGGGGACGGAGTAGCCAAGGTACAGTTCCTTCGCCTCGTCCTCGCCGACCGCGTTCGCGAAGCTGTAGCGGAACTGCTCGTAGGTAAGCGGGACCGCGCGGTTCCAGTTCGCGGGGTTGCCCAGGGCGACGCTGGCCGCGCGCAGCGCCGAGATCGGCAGCGGGAGCACGCCACGGAAAGGAGCAGGGCTGATCGCGACCGACGCGGCGGCGAGCCCACGCCCCGCGAGAATCATGGTCAGCAGACCGCCGAAGGAGTGGCCGATGATCACCGGCTTCCGATCCAGGCGGCGAATGATCGCCTCCTCGTAATCGGCGATCTCGCGGATCCCCTTGCCCGCGAACACCTCAGGGCGCTCTCTGGCCTCGGCGACCGTCTCGGGATCGTCAGGCCAGCCCGGTGTCACCCCCACGTAGCCGGCCTCCTCGATCAGCGTCACCCAGCGGTCCCAGCTTGAGGGCAGCAGCCAGAGACCGTGAACGAAGACAACGGGTGTGGCTTTCGAGGCGTTCGCGCGCTCGACCTGGGCCTTCTCGTGCTCAGTGATGGTCGATTCGGTGGTTGCGATGGTCATCTCATCCTCCTAGTCTCTCGTGACAACAGAACGCTAGTAGTGCGTTCGTGCTAGCTAGGACCAGGCAGCACGTCATAATGTGACAAGGTTTCTTCTACGACCCACATCCGTCACATTTCGACGCGTGGTCCGGTCTTGGTTGCGAGCAGTTAGCCATGGAGTTCGACGCCGATGGTGCAGACACGCTGTTGCGTTTTCTCAACCGTTTAAGTTGCAAGACGTTTTTCGATACGCCGATCCGGAATCAACCAGATCAGTGCAGCTATCGCAAGGATCCCTTGCGCGAGCCAAGCAAAACGTAACGCCGCAACGATTGCTAGGACATACAACAGCGGCGACAGCCTGCCTTTCCAATCGCGGCCGACTGCCTTCTTGAGGATTGATTCCTGCCCTTGTGCGCGGATGATCACCTGCTGGAGCAGGTAGTAAGCGATTGCGGCTAGCAACAGTACGATTCCGTATAGCGCCGTGGGCACCGTGGTGAAGTGATTTTGCCCCATCCACCCGGTGGTAAATGGAAATAGCGACAGCCAGAACAACAGATGCAAGTTGGCCCAGAGCATTGCGCCCGTCACCGCGGTGCAAGTATGGAGCATGTGATGATGGTTGTTCCAGTAAATGCCGACGTATAAGAAACTCAGAACATAGCTGAGGAATACCGGCAGCAGAGGCCTCAAATCTTTGAGTGCATCGCCATGCGGGACCTTCATCTCCAGCACCATAATCGTGATGATTATCGCGATCACTCCGTCGCTAAATGCCTCCAGGCGTCCCGTCGCCATCTGTGCCTCCTTCCCAAGGAGTTAACGCGAAATCTGACGAGAACGAGAGTGTTTCGGGAAAATATCATCCTTTGTGTAGAGCAAGGCAGCCCACCCTTTCATCTTATGCAGCGGCCCGCCGAATTGGTCCCCCTTGTGCGACCTCCGCGCACGTAGCCGCACATTGACGGCACGCTTGAGCACACTTCCTCATCGTTTCGCCATCGTATTTTCCGCACTCTGATGCACAGGCTGTGCATAGCTCCGAACAGATACCGCATAACCCGTGAGCGAGCGCAGAGCTGCCCGTAAGCAGCGCTACGCAGGTTCGGCACAATTCAAGACATTCGCTACATAGCCGGATGCAGTCCCTCATCATGATCGGATCTTCGTTCAGGGACTCAGCGCGGCATTGAGCGCACCAGCGTAAGCACTGCAAACACTCCTCTATACAGCGCTCGACTGTTTGATTTGACACCGTCATCTGATCCTCCATCCTTTATCGAACTTTTGTGCATTTTTTGGGAGCACCTAAACCGTGTCGCTCGCCCCAATCAGCCTTTCTCTACGCGGCTGGTTTCCCCTTCGACGACGACACGGTACGTTTTGACCGGCTCTGTGGCCGGACCACGCAGGACCGCGCCAGAGCACACGTTGAACTGACTCCCGTGCCATGGACAAGTCACGGTTGAACCGTTGAGCTTGCCTTCGTTCAATGGTCCTCCCCGATGTGTGCATATAGCCTGTGTGGCACAGAAACCACCCGCGACATTAAACACGGCCGCATCGCCGACCAATAAAGCCGAACCCGGTGGCACTGCGGCTACAAGAAATTGGTTATCTTTGAGGGCCTCGGATTTCAGAGAAGAATCAATGTTCCCTTGCGTATTCATCTGCATAATTTCCCTCTCAGTTTCTAATCGGGGTGTTTGATTCCGCCATTCGTATTCCAACAGAATTGTGACAACCCATCTCATCTTGTGACGCCACTTGGCCGTTCCTGTGAGACAGGGATTACGAAAAAACGCGACCCGCACCTCGTTGTTTGCTATGACAGGGCAACCCTTCCGAATGTGACAAGTGAGATATCGAAACGATTGTCACAAATCGGGGTCCTGGTTGGTCTTTAGAGCATCACCTGCGATGGATCATTCCATGAATGAGCCTGATTCGACATCCCTCGTCGCCATGGAAACCGAATCGACGACTTCTCAGGCAGGCGTGCAAACCGCCGCTCCTATGCTTTGGGAGGATCACCTCTTTGGAGAGCCTCCGGGAGCATCTGCAATGCGCGATTGAGTTGGAGCACTCGACAATACCTGCAAGTGGCGAAAGATGCCTGACCAACAATCATTGACGGGGGAAATAACAATGGCAATAAACACGAATGAGGACAAACGCATTCCATCCGATACAGACGCAGACGCCGAGGCAGTTGCGAGTCAAGAGGAAATATATCTCGAGGAGACGGAGGAAGAAGTACGCGCGATATTGTCCTCCGACGGTCAAGTTTCATCACGAATAGAAGCTGAATTTTGGCGCAGGAAAATTGAAAAGCTAGAATTTGATTGGAAGTAGGGAGATCTTATGACCGATGCTAAGAACTGATCACCGGCGATGCCGACGATCCTCCACTCAGCGTAGAGACGGTCATGGATATGCTTACGGTCACACACATGCCCGAACAGTCGTGAGTTGACTGTGGTATGGGATACCGTCAGGTCTGCGGGATCAGTTTCTTTGACCATTCACAAAAATTCACCCTTATCGACCGCCGGCAAGGATAGAATATGCCAATTCCCAATGGCAGAAGAGCCGCTACGGCAGACGCCTCCGCCCCTTGGTCCTAGCGTAGAGACCGGCGAAGGCGACGATGGCCTTTCAGCTTTTGCGCCGGTACGCCCACGACTGTTCGGCATCGCTTATCGCATGCTCGGAAGTGCCACAGAGGCCGAGGATGTTGTGCAAGACGTATGGTTGCGGTGGCAGTCCACCAATCGGAAGGCGGTTGAGAACCCGCCCGCATACCTGGCAACGACAACCACACGGCTGTGTATCAATGTAGCCCAGTCCGCCCACACACGACGTGAAACCTACATCGGGACGTGGCTTCCCGAACCGGTAGACACCAGCAACGATCCCGGACTAGGTGCCGAGCGCGGTGAAGCAATCAAACTTGCGGTCCTGCTGCTCCTTGAGAAACTCTCTCCCTCCGAACGGGCGGCGTATGTCCTGCGCGAAGCATTTGATTACTCCTACGAGCAGATCGCGGACATCCTGCAAATGCAGGAAGCAAACATCCGTCAACTCGTTTCCCGTGCCCGAAAACACATCGCAGATGGTCGGCGCACTACTGTGAGTCCGGATGAGCAGCGGCGACTACTAGAGGCCTTTGTCGCTGCCGCACAGAAAGGAGACATGGGTGCATTAGAACGCCTTCTCGCAGAGGATGTCGTTTCTTACGCAGACGGCGGTGGTTTTGTGCGCGCAGCGGGAGCCCCAGTGTCTGGTCGCGAACGTGTGAAAGCGTTTGTTGCCGCGGTCTCTGCATATTTCTGGAAGGGCGTTGAGGTTGAAATTGTCGAGACTAATGGACAGGCAGCCCTTCTAGTATCGCGCGATGGTGTCCCCGCGACCCTCGGAACGATTGATGCCTCGGCACAAGGCATCGATCAGATCATGTGGTTCCTGAGACCAAGCAAGCTTGCTGGGATTTCAAAGTCCGGCCAAAGATTGAGCCAGGTGAAGTAATTGCTTGTATTCGCCCAACCGTGCTCAGTTCACCACTTGCGGCTTCATCATCGCTTCCATGACTTGATTCTGAGCAACTGCGCTAGCCGAGGGGTTCCAGCACGACAACAGGGATTTCGCGTTCAGTCTTCTTCTGGTAATCAGCGTAGGGCGGCCAGAACATTAAGGCCTTTTCCCACAGTTGTGCGCGCTCGGCACCGGTGGCGGTCCTGGCTCGTGCCTTTAGCTTCTTCGTCCCGACCTGGACCTCGACCTCAGGATTGGCGAGAAGATTCCGATACCAGCCTGGGTGCTCCGGCGCACCTCCCTTCGACGCAACGATAATGTAGCTGTTCCCGGTCTTGCCATAGAACAGTGGGAATATGAATTTCTCCCCGGATTTCCTGCCCGTAGTGGTTAGTAGCAGCGAAGGGACCGTCATCTCCGAGTATCCTGGCGGGGTCAGGGTGTACATGTGCCCGTCCGTACCGCCGCTCGAGGTGTAGCGATGGACGTGGTCGATCATCCACTGAGGCAGGTTCGGGGCGACCTTCGCTTCGGCCATCGTCCGGATCTCCTTTTAAGTCTGAGCGAGTCTAGCACAGCCGAACCTAGCGTTGATCGTCGGCAACGGTAACGTTTCCAATCCCGCCCGGGCACCCCACAATGCGATCTCGGGAGGGACAGGGCGCTCCTTCATTTCACCTCGTCGACCCAGGTAACGGACTCGTCATCTCTAGTTGCCTGATGTTTTTTACTCATGCCACCTCTTTGCTGGTGTAGCGAGTAGGCATGGCGGTGATCCTGATTGTAGGCGAGGGCGTGGCGCTAGGCACAAGGAGGTCTTTCACAGGGGGGGCACCATCGTCTTACTGCTTTGCAGCTTTGCGTTTCTTGGCGAGGGCGCGTCCGAGGTCGGGGAGGAATTCTTTGACGACGCTGAAGCCGGTGTTGCCGGCCATGGTGAGTCCGAAGCTGACGGCACCGTCGCCGAGGGAGCTCTGACTCTTAGGTTGCCAGAGACGGGAGAGGAAGGCTGCGGCGGCAACGCCTCCGAGTTGGGAGATGGAGACGTGGCGGCTGGCGTCATCGTGGCGGGCAAGCATGCTGCTGGTAAGCGCGTATTCGGTGCGGCGCCAAACGCCCTGCTTGCCGGAGTTGAAGTAGCGGTTGTCTTCATGCAGTGCGCTACTGAGGCCGAAGGTGACGGTGCGCTGAATGGAGTATTGGCCCTCGATATTCAAGAAGCGTTTGCCGTAGCCAGAAGCTCCCTGGCTCCACTCTGGAGGCTTGTCCTTCCATTGATCAATTCCAGCGGAGAAAGCCGCCTTGAAAAAACCCAGCGGGTTCACCATGGTTTTGAAGTAGAGGTGCGTGCGTTCGGATTGGGTGAGGGGGCGGAAGTCGCTGGCTTTGTGGGTTCCGGCCATGTTGAGGTAGTTGAGGAGGTAGTCGACACCCTTGTCGGCGGCGGTGGGTTTTGGGAGCGATGCGGGCTGAGTTTGAGCAGACAGGAGCGAGGCGGTGAACAGAAGCGCGATCCCGATGCCGCGTAAGAACTTCTTCATATCGGTATCCACTCCGCCAGTTCGCGCAGCGGATTATCGTGCTTTTACAGGTTGGTCGGGTCTGATTGCAATGTAAACCGTAGATTCTGACAGGGGGGTGGCGTGGGTGCAGAGGGACATGGCCGGAAAGACGATCCCTTTGGGTCCCTAAGTGGGGCGCGAGGGGGGCCGATACTGAGATCAGGGGCTGGGTTGCGAAGCCCGCCTGTTTGCAAGAGGAAGCGAGGAAGTAAATTGACGATTGGAGCAGTAACGACGAATGTGCCAGCCGGGACGAGCGGACAGTTCCGGCCGGAGTGGCAGGACATGATGCCAGACCAGCCCTGCCTTCTGGGTTCACGTCTTCTTTCAGTCTTGGACTCGCAACCGGAGTACACCGCCTCCAATTCGTGTTCACATTTCAATTAATGTGGACAGTCCTGAAGACTGCTTGTCCTGCCTCAAGTCGAGCCGCCCTCGCGAGGGCTTCAAGGCGATGGAATCTTCGTTGCCGCTCCACGACTGTTGAGTAGCACGGTAACATTATTACTGGTGAAATTCGCCGTGGCGAGATCAGGCGCACCGTCCCCGTTGAAGTCAGCGATCGCGATTTCACGAGGAAGCAAGCCAGTGCCGTAGTATTGGCGCCGCTGGAAAGTACCATCGCCGTTTCCCAGGAGCACTGCCACACTGCCGTTCCCGTGAACGCCGGTGAACGAGACCGACACGACGAGATCCGGCTTGCCATCGGCATTTACGTCACTGATCGACACGAAACCAGGATAGTGTCCCGCATCCTGCCCCACTGGTGCTTGGAAGGTACCGTCCCCGTTTCCGATGAGGACCGCAACTTTGCTGGTCCCGAAATCCGCGACTGCCAAGTCCATCTTCCCGTCACCGTTGAGATCCCCTGCGGAGATCCAGCGAGGAGCACTTCCCGCCTGATAATTCACGGCGGGTCGAAAACTCCCGTCGCCGTTGCCGAGCAGCACGCTAATGTTGCCCGTGACGAAGTTTGCCACTGCGAGATCGAGTTTTCCGTCATGATTTAGATCCGCAATCGCCACTGACTTTGGCCGTCCATCCGCGTCGTAGGCCGTCGGCGACTGGAAGGTGCCATCGGCATTCCCGAGCAGGATGCTCACCGTTCCTTGCGCTCCTACAATATCGTTTGTCACGACCAGATCCAGATTTCCATCTCGATTGAAGTCTGCCACACCAATCATTCGCGGGACTGCCCCTCCCGGATATTCAGAGGGTGACTGGAATGTGCCATCACCCTTTCCTAGAAAGATGAGCACGCGATTGCCCTCCGCACTCGACACCGCTAGATCGAGCATGCCGTCGTGATTGAAGTCTTCTTCGGCAACATCATCGAAACTGCTGATGTCCTGATAGCTGAACCCGGTGGCGAAAAAGCCGTCACCCTGACCGAGCAGAACCTTAAGGCTCCCAGTCGTTCCGACCACTGCTATATCGGCCTTGCCGTCCCTATTGAAGTCTGCCGAAGCAATACCTTGTGCATCACGCACTGCAAGGGAATTCCGCCCCGATAGGAAGGTTCCATCACCATCACCTATAAGCAGGCTCACATTGCCGGGTGAGAGGTTCCCATTGGCACTGGTCCCGATTCCGTTGTTTGCGACGACAAGGTCGACTTTGCCATCCCGGTCGAAATCTGCGGCAGCAACCGAAGTCGATCCGTCTCCGGTTACGAACTCGCCCACAAAACGAAAGGTACCATCGCCATTCCCAAGAAAAATATTCACACCGTCCGTGTTGTCCGCCGCCACGGACAGGTCTGGAACACCGTCGCCATTCAAATCGGCAATTACTACCGATTCCGAGTTCTGGCCGGAATCGTAGCTAACCGCTGACTGAAACGTACCGTCTCCATTCCCCAAAAGCACATCAATGCTTCCCAAATTGAAGCTTCCGCCATAGATATTCGCCAGCACCAGGTCAACACGCCCATCTTGATTGAGATCGGCTGCCGCGACCGCATTGCTCAGAATTCCGACTCCGACCAAAAAGGCTTGCGCTGGCTGGAACGTTCCATCTCCATTACCGAGAAGGATGTTAACCTGACCATCCCCGCCAACTTCTGCCAAATCGGTTTTGCCATCCCCATTCAGGTCCGCAGCAGCAACGGAAAGCGCGGAACTGACCGAATAGTTCTTCGGCCCACGGAACGTTCCGTCACCGTTGCCCAGCAGCACACTAACATCGCTGCTGCACCAGTTTGCGGATACGATGTCTTCGATGCCATCGCCGTTGAAATCCGCAATGGCAATCGAGTGCGGTGTTTTGTCGACGTTAAAACTCATGGGAGACTGGAAAGTGCCGTCTCCGTTCCCTAGCAGGATGTAAACCACACTTGGAAGGCAGTAGATGTAGTCAGCCACCGCGATGTCAGGTTTGCCATCACGATTAAAGTCACCCACCGCCACGAAATACGGCTGAAATCCCACGGGATTCGGTCGTGGTGGCTGGAAAGTGCCGTCGCCATTGCCTAACAAGAGTGATACGCCCATCGCTGGCGGGTTGGCGGTGACGACATCCATCTTGCCATCCAGGTTGAAATCGCCCACCGCTACCGACATGGGATGTTGCCCATCGAAAATGCTGGGTGCGGAAATGAAACAACTTTGGGCAGATGAACTCGTGCTGGTTAGTATTGCTAATCCAAGCAAAACGCCGAAACCCACGTTAATGTGAAAACTGCGAAGGGACAGGAAGGCTAGTCTAGCTGTCATCGTTTCCTCCCGCGATCCGTACCTGTACAGAGAGAGGCATTGGCAGTACGGTATGTCGCCCCAGTCGGGATGGAATTCTCCCTCACGAGCATGCTTGAGGGCAAGCTGCAAGAATTTGCATCAGCGATTGCCAACAATGCTCCAAGTGGACACTTATCCGAGGTGTCCCCTTCACGAGAATGGCTCTCACTTATGCACGTGTCCACAGGCCATCGGTGTGCGCTTACGAACACAAATATGACGAACCGGGCATGATTGAGAGGTTGTGCGAAGCGACTGCTGATTATTGTCTGCGCCTCGAAAACAGAGAAGAGTCGACGAATTGGAGGCTAATCGATCATCGTTGTCCTCGCTGACCCGGTCGCAGCATTCACTTCCGGGCCGAAGGATCAAAGCACGGACCTGGCGCTCGCAATGTTATGTCTTAACCCCTACGCGAAAACAACGTTATTTTGTGCATAATTGCGGTGCCCGTAAACGTAGTGAGTGTGCTGCATCTTCAGGACACCGAATCCCGAACCACATTCGCATCACGGGCTGTACAGAAGTACACCTTAGTAACCTTCGGTTACATTACCCGGCTAAGCTGCTCGCTTAAGTGTGGCATGAGAGCAGAGGCCTCGCGCAAGCGGGTTGCCACAATTGCACAGAAGAGCCATCACCTAAGGACAGTGGCCCCCTGCACTACCGGTATCTCCGAAGTCAGACTGCAAAACTGCTAGGCTTTCGAGGTCGGCGGTTGTTCACACCTATGGAGAAAACCTTCATCCCGAAAGGCGAGCGTAGGTATCTCTCTCGGCCCTGGAAGTCAGCCATATGCCCAGGCAGGGGCCGGAGCGGGTTTTCACTCATTGAGCTGCTGATCGTGTTGAGCGTCGGGCTGGTGGCCGCGGCAATGGCCATGATGGCGTTCGAAAGTGCCGCGCGCAGTGTCCGCCTGTCCGAAGCAGGCGCCGATTACGCCAATCTGCTGCAAACAGCACGAGTTCGAGCCGTTCGGGATGACAAATACTACAGTGTCCTGATAACCATTAGCAGTATTGCTCCACCGACGGCCTTCGTGGACATTGCGGGCACAGGCACCTATACGACCGGCGATCCCCGGATTGTGTTTCCGGAGGGGGTGACCAACATGCCGTTTGCCTCCGGGCCCGCACTTGCGAACCTGGAGTCGCAATTCCTGCCTCCAGGCGCAAATTCGCTGATCACAATCAACACTACAACGGCGGGGCCGACGTTTGGTCCTCGAGGACTGCCGTGCAGCCCGATGCCGGGAGCGGCTGGATCCGTTACGTGCCCTTCTACGACCCCAACCTCTTACATCACCTTTATTCAAAACCGGGAGAACACGCAATGGGAGGCCATCACGGTTACCCCGGCCGGCCGGGTTCGCGAGTGGACGTATGACAACTACGGTGCCTGGTCGCCGAGGAACTAATCACATGCGCGCCAAAAAACAATTTCGGAGAAGGCCACGGCGGCTTGACCGCGAGTGCGGCTCCATGTTGATTGAATTGCTGATCGCGATGGTGGTTCTCGCGGTAGGGCTCGGGGGAATAATGGTGCTGCTGGTCGCGTCTGTTTACACCAACAACACGGCGGGGAAGGACACAACGTCGACCATGGTCGCGGAACACGTGCTGGAGCAGATCAGCGCGCAGCCAGCGAACGCGGTCTCGTCGCTTACCCTTACGGATTGTGCCGGGACAGGATGGTCGATCAACACAGTAGGAGCTAGCCAGGGTACGGGCAGTGGCGGCAGCCATGGAGGGAACGGCGCAAATCTGACGACCACGGGGATCGTCGACTGGACCCAGAGCTACGCCGCAGTTCCCGCGAATTACGCGATGAAGTACGCGGCTTGCGGCACCGGGGGCAAGCAAACTGTCTACGACATTCGTTGGGATATTCTCACCATGAGCAATTACAGCCGCATGGTCGTCGTATCGGCGCGACCGTCCGGGTCCCCCGTCGTAGGCGGTGTGCGGTACATCATTCCTCCCAATATGCGGACGATTGGAGGAATGTGAGAAAGCAGATTTCCAAGTCGGAGTGTCGGACCGCACGATCGGCGGGCTTTTCGCTATTGGAGATGGTCCTAGCGCTCGCCATTCTCATGATTGTCCTCGGCGTAGTCTTTCAAGGTGTCTCGCAACTTCAACAACGCAATTTCGCAGAGAGTTCTAAAGTCGACACGATGCAGGAAGCTCGCGACTTTGTCGATCAGATGGTGCGGGACATCCACGATGTCGGATATCCGCCCAGTCGCGTCGAGGCGGGAAATCCTTCCTGCGCAAATAACGTCAATGTCTCGTGTGGGCTGGTTTTTTTCAGCAACACTCAGATCAAGTATGAAGCTGATTTGGATGGCACAGGCACCGTGTACCAGGTATGGATGCAGTTACTGGCGCCGGCCTCCGGAAACTGTCCCTGCATCTTGCAGCGCGGCGTTATCACAAAGCAGGCAGCTCTCGGCGGTCAGTCGCCAACGTATTTCACGGAGGTCAACGGGGTTCTAAACAGTGGCAACGGGGCAGGCGCGGCGACCTATCCAGTAAGTCTTTCGGGAGCAGGAACGTATGCGGTATACGGACCGGTGGATGTGTTCGATGCTTACGACGTCAATGCCACTCCAGTCACGGGTTGTACCGACGGGCTTTCGTGCTCCAGCATCCGTAGTCTACAAATTACCGCCAATGTGGTTCCCACGAGTATGGACATTGTCACCAAGACTTATCCTGTGGTTTCGATTACTTCCAAGGCTCGGCTGAACAACTAGGGGTCAAAGGGGGTCAGAGTATGCGAAAGACAAATCTCGAGAGAGAGAGAGGTAGTTCGCTGTTGCTTTCGATGCTTGCGCTACTGCTGATGACAGCCATCGCTGCCGGCATGATGTTCATGTCTTCGACAGAGACGTCCATCGATAGCAACTTCAAGGCCGAAGAGACTGCTTTCTTCGCGGCGCGCGCTGGAGTCGAGGAAGTGCGCGACCGTATGCTCCCCGCCAACCCCAACAGCATCGCTTCGCTCCTGCCTACAACTCTGCCGACGGCTGGTGGCAGCGTTCTCTACATCTTGCAACAAGGGGTCACCATGGCCAACGTGACTAGCATTTCCTCATCTAATCCGCTGGCTGATGATGAACTATGTCACGACTGGGGACAGCAGTCCTTCGGCGGGATGACGTGGCAGCCCGCGAATGTTCGCTGCGTTGACCTGCCCGCCGGAACGAGCTGGTACACGCCTCAGCAACCAACTTGTGCAGTTGGCAGTCCTTGCACGGCAAGCGTGGCGCCGATCTCGCTCGAGTACAAATGGGTACGCGTTACCCGCAAAGGAAACTTCAGCGGCGCATACCTGGTCGACGCCAGTCAGCCCGCGGGGAACGAAGCGTGTTGGAACGGAATTTCGGAAGTGGTTCGCCCTAACAGCGTCGCGTCTTGCAATGCCTTGATGCCCTTGGCGAACCCGGTCTTCCTGGTAACTTCGCTCGCGGTAATGCCGAGCGGCGCCCGTCGTCTGGTCCAGCAGGAGATCGCTCAAACACCAATTGCGGGGTTCCCCTACGGAGTGTTTGCTACGTCGACGGGGTGTGGTTCTCTCACAATGGGTGGGGGTGCTCAAACCTTCAGCTTCAATGCCGCTACGCAGAATCCGCCTACCAATCCTCCCAGTAACGTTACCAGAAGTGGAGGGAACGTAGGGTCAAACGGCAATCTTGCCTTCAACGGCAGCAATACCGCCGTGAACGGAACAACATCCTCAGCCGTGGCTGGCGTCGGAAACTGTAACCAAGGCAATGGAATCACGGCCAGTGGGGGCGCAAATTACGGCACACCGGGCCTGATCCCAACCCAAACGCTCCCCGTGCCACCGATGCCCAACCCCCTTCCGCCACGCACAAATACCAACATCAACTCGTCCACGACTCTTCTGCCCGGCAGCTACGGCAACCTTGGCATTCAGAGTGGAGCAACAGTTACCCTGCCAGGAGGAACACCCAGCAACCCGGCAGTTTACACCATGAATAGTATCAGCCTGGCTGGTGGCGCCACGCTGGCAATTAATGGCACGGTGGTGATAAACATTGCGGGGGTGGGACAACAGAATCCGGTGAGCTTTTCAGGTGGCTCGTTCCAAAACAACACGTTCGTTCCGAGCAACTTCACTATCAATTACGGGGGTTCCAACAACCTTAACGTGGCTGGTGGCTCAGCCGCATATGCGGTGATCAACGCGCCCAATGCGAATATTTCCTTTACCGGAGGATCCAACTTCTACGGTCAGGCGATTGGTGGCACGATCAGCAACATGGGCGGGACAAATATTTACTACGACAATAGCTTGAATACGCCAGGGCCGAACAACAATGCGTTTTTTGAAATCAGCATGCGTGAACTAAGCTACTAGGTCCTTGTGAAGGGTTGGGCTCATAGGTTCCTGAAACGGCCTTGGCGAGTGACACCATCCATACCCGCGCCTTCAAAGCGCCGAAACCAGTAAGAGGCGATGCTGCGGTCGGCGGTTGCCGGCGTTACATGGATTGGCGGCATCGCCGATGAAATCAACGATTCCAGCTTGCGGCGCCGGGCTTGGAATGGCTCGCCTTGATAATCCTGATCCTCGACACGGACCAGATAGAAGAACACCAATGAAGACCGAGTTTGTGGGACAGAAGATTTACTCGCGAGGCGGCTGGATGGAGGCGCAGCTGCACTGCGTCGAAGTCGAGTTCATTATTCTAACCATGACAGGCTGTCCGTCGAGGAGGTGTACGATAACCGCGACTGAATCTCAGGGAACACACTCGCTCTCACCAGGGTTGTCAATCGCGTCATTCTCCCGGTTCTGAACCGCTGTGTCGTTTGCCGGAATGCGCAAACCGGTCACGTTGGACAAGATCACAAGTACGCGCGTGACGACCAACTGCCTCAATGGCGGGGGCCACGCAGCACGGCGCGGCCTAGGGAGCAATCTTTACCGCCTTGGCGTGCCCGACATGGTGATCCAGCGAATCTTGAGACACGCGAACCTGAGCACCACGGCGACACTACATCAAGACAGCCGCTGATGATTTTCGCACGAAGTTGGAGAACGTTATTCCCAGCATGCCGCAGAAAGCAGTAGAAGAAAAACCGCTGGTTGCTTAGGCTTCAACGCTACGGGACACCCAACCTCTATTCCACGACCGTACCTCTACGGTGAATTGAAATGCTAAGTGATTGGGTTTGCAGGTATCTGGCAGAGAGAGGAATTCGAGCCCTCGTTACAGGTGTTAGCCCGCATAACGGTTTAGCAAGGCATCGGACCACTTTCTCGCCACGTGTATTCAGTCACTTGACATTCTCGTAATGCTTCCTAGTCGTAGCAACATTTCCTCAAAATCACCTTAACTGACACCCAAGGTGACACCCTGCAAATGGATCGCGATGCGCTCGCTCCACGCGCTTTTCTCCCGCTCGAAAGGCTCTTCAGGAAAAACCGGATGCTTCGGGTGAAAGCCTATGGCCCAGACCAAGCATCCCCGGAGCTGTGCTCATTTCGTCTTAACAGTGCTGCTCTTCTTTTTTGCCTTTTTGCGCTTCTTGCTCGCCTTCGGAAACTGCCCATTCATCGCTGCACTGCCCGAGCTGGTGACGTAATAGGCATCCTTTTCGCCAGTGACCCGGGCAATCCAGCCACTTCGAATGCTCTTGTTTATGTCACGGCTCAAATTACCTGGAACCTTCTCTTTGGCACTCTCAAATGCCTCTCTCAGCTCGTCCTGACTGAAACTGCGCTTGCCTGACGCAGATGCGAGCAGGTAACTGCCCAACGCGGTAATCTTCTGCTCGCCATTTTTCGCGCCGGTCTGTTGCAGGAACTCCTGAGGAGAGGTCCCGTGTGGCCGCTTCGCTCCGTGCTGACCAGGAGGAGCCGCACGTTGTCCATGCTGCCGTCGGAAGGTATTCGGTTCAAATTTTCCTTCTGACAGCACGAACACCGCGATTTCATGTGCCAGCTGTTCGGATATCTCCTTGTCTATCGATAAACCATTACCGGACATTTTCAAAGTAAACTGGTTGGGGCTATCGGCCATAGCGTCCCCCTTAAGGATCGCAATCCGTGAACGGGATCTCGAACCTCATGCGAGTCTTTCCCATGTTAGCGATGGAAGGCTATTTGGATTAGGGGGAGAAGCTGAAGTTTATCGAATTTGGTCGACCTTAATCAAGCTGGAGACCTAAGCCCGCCAATCGCTGTAACGCGAGTTGCGGAGGAAAAAATCCCGACAAAAGGGTGGGTGATCGAAGGCTATCTACACCCCCTGACGCGCCCCTGTTTACGCGAAAGGCGGAATCTGGCGGGCGGTCACGAAGTGAGCCTATTGCTAGGGTTGGATTCCCAGTAGGGTGTTCACGGTGAAGGGTGATCCCCCACCGTCCTCCTGGAGCGAACCGTTGGGACCCACCACGAAAAACCCGGCCGCCGATGTGACCGTTATATAGCCGTAATTGTCCGCCGTGATGGAAGTCGGAATCTGAGAAATGATGTTCATCGGGCTTACGGCATACGTCTTTTTCGCGACCTCGACCGGGACCGCGCTCATGCTCGTCCCAATCAACAGATAACCGGCGTTTGCGCCTGCATACACAACAGCCGAACTTCCACCCATCAACGGAAGCGAGACTATCTTCGCCAATGTGAAGGTTGTCGTGTCTGACGTGGATGTAATAGTATCGACCCTTTTGTAAGCGTAGAGTGCGACTCCGTTGCTGGCAGAGCCGTACTCCTGATCCACCACGTACAGATAACGCGTGACGGTACCCGCCGAGATGTTATAGGTTTTCCTGCCTTCCACGATGGAACCAATTTTGACGAATGGGCTGACGGCTCCCGAGCTGTAGCAACCGGTGCCCATTCCGATGGAGCCGCAAACCGTCCAATAGAGCGTAGCCTTGGCATTGTCGGTGGTGTAAGTCGTGTATAAGCCCGAATCGATGGTTGCCGCCTCACAGAACATGGTGCCACACACAAGCAGAAAAGAAGCCAAAGCAACTCGCCGCATGGACATAGAAGAGTCTCCTCCCCAAAATCAGTGAATCCTAACATGCCTCGCAACCGGTGTCGTGAGACAAAGGGCTCCATGCTCGCCCGCAATGCCCGGCACCACCATGAGCACCTGGCGCAGTGGTCGTGCGTTCGCGTAAAAGCTGCTTGTCCCGCTGACGCGCTCCTGTTTACGCAAAAGCCGGGATCTGGTAGGCAGTCACGAAGTAGGCTTGGCGTCTGTGCTTGCGCACGTGCTAGGACTTACGCGATACTCACAGCCCCTGCCGCTGGCTGGTTTTCAAACGTTTGGTGATACACTTCGTTCGGGAAGACGACGAATCCATGAAACCACCATCGAACGTCAAGACGCCAGCGCAATACATCGCCTCACTCCCCGCCGATCGTGCGAAGACGATCGCGACGGTGCGCGC
>Ga0126383_10000769_pt1 | contig 18565 bp, 15 predicted proteins | sample PanSoiMetPlot_35_FD_96882 | JGI IMG/M metagenome (GOLD analysis project Ga0126383, IMG submission 96882) | Tropical forest soil microbial communities from Panama - MetaG Plot_35 | ecosystem: Environmental > Terrestrial > Soil > Tropical forest > Bulk soil | place: Panama | collected 2016-02-17
CATACGCCCGGCGCGGGCCTTTTCGTCAGTAGCTTCGACTTCGAAGCGAAACGGCATGAAGGATGATTGTAGCGGGAGAAGTAGCGAATATCAGAAAGGAAGCATGAGCCAGATCGCTGCCCATTGACCGTATAATCGTCGCTTCAGTCTTTCCCTTGTCGATCCAATTGCCGTATAGCCAATCGGTTGCGGCAAAACGTCAGTCTGCCGACACAAATCTCTGACATTTTTCTTTGCAAGTCCGTGACAATTCCTGGGCATAGCTGGCCACTATCTGTATCGAGGACGCCACCTCGTGGAGGAGCGTATGGGACCTGTAACAAGGCTGCTGAAATCAGCCTGCGTCCTGGGAATTGTGATCGGTGGCTTTCTCTCGGCCATTGCGCAGAACAGCGTATTCAACGATCGCCGCAATACCCTGATCGCTGACCAGTTCAACAATCGCGTAATTGAGGTTGACCGCAAGGGCAACATCGTGTGGCAATTTGGGTTGGGACCCGCCGACTTCACGCCAGCCTCAATCATCGGCACCAACGATGCCGAGTGCGTTGGCACTCTCACCCTGATGGCGGGGACCGGCACACCGGGCGGTCAGCCCGAAGCGCCTAACTGCACCAATCCCAGCGGCTGCCCCGATAACCGCGTTTTGCTCGTCGATCGCGCAGGCAACATCGTTTGGCAATATGGGCAGTTCGGCGTCGCCGGCAGCTTGCCCAACCAGCTCAACGTCCCGGTGCAAAACACCTGGCTCCCCAATGGCCACATACTCATCACCGATCAGGCGAATGAGCGCATCATTGAGGTTACGCTAACCAAACAATTTGTCTGGCAATACGGCACCACGGGCGTCAGCGGCAACGGTCCGAACCAGCTCGTCAATCCGACCTGCGCCCTGCTGCTGGAGAACGGTCACATCCTCATCTGCGACGAGAACAACAACCGCGCTATTGAGGTCACACACACCAGCCCGAGCCAGATTGTCTGGCAATACGGCAGCGGCGACCCGAACATCAACGATCCGGTAAGTGGTGTCGCTTTTGCCAGCCGGCTGGAGAACGGCGACACGCTGATCACGGATTCGAATCACTCCCGTATCGTCGAAATTGATTCCAACAAGAACGTTGTCTGGGAGTGCTTCACCTGCACGGGCACAGCCTGCAACTTGCCGCGAGGCAGTGGCCCGTTGCCAACGCGTGCGGTACGTTTGAAGAACGGCCACACCCTGATCAGCGACCAGTACAATCACCGTGTCATCGAAGTGAACCACGGCAAGCAGATCGTGCGTACCTTTGGCAAACTCGGTGTCCTCGGCTACAACACGCAAAGCGTCGCTAACGGCGGACTGAACTCGCCCTACGATGCCAAGCGAATCGGCGACTTCACCGGACTCACGCCACCTTCCGGTTTCGATTCCGGCGACAGGTGACCAAGCTGGCCATTGGAACGAATCACTGAACGACACGGGAGGCCCTGAACACCCGTAGGTGTATCGCCTCGCCATGCGACACCGAACCTCTCCAGCACATCCTGTAGCGCAGACCTACTCGTCCCAAGTGCGTTCTCCGAGATGAACACCGGCGTCTCGATTACGCCACGCGCCGTAACCATGCAGGCCGGCATGGGCTTTGCCATCGGTGGCCCCTGAGCTTAAAGCGGAAACGACATCATCTCGATTGTAGTGACAGCCTCGCCAAGGCCTATGTCTCGCCTCTTGCGATCTAGCTCTCGCTGCCGGCGCGCCACGGGTATTCCAATTCGCCGTGAAACTGAGCTATTGAGCAACCATCGCGCCCGCCGGAACTTGGTAACGGCGCACCCGCCTGCAAACAAACAGCTGTTTGTCCCAAAAAATAACTCTAGTATTTCGATCGACTTTATGGGAGTATTAGGGATGATGATTGAGCAAGACCGCCTTTCCAGGATTATGGATAAGGAATCAAATGAAGATCTCTCAGAAAGGTCTTTACGCGTTGAAGGCGATGACCATGTTGGCTCGTCGCTTCAACGACGGCGCTATTCGCATTCGCGATATCGCCTATGAAGAGGAGCTTCCGGAGAAGTTCCTGGAGTTGATCCTCCTTGAGCTGAAGAACGCGCGCATGGTGGAAAGCATGCGCGGAGCCAAGGGCGGCTATCGCCTGCGGCGTCCTCCCGACCAGATTAACCTCGCCGAGATCATTCGCCTCATCGACGGTGCGCTCGCGCCGTTCGGTGACGCCGAGCAGTTGCGCAGCCTGATCGAGACCGAGACGAACCACCGCGCCCTCTACCAGGTCTTTCTCGATGTGCGTAATGCCGCCGCACGGATCTTGGAAAACACCTCGTTAGCCGATCTCATCGAGGAAAAAAAGCCTGCTGGCGCGCGCAAACGCAAGAAAACGGAACACCGGACTGCCGGTCCAGCCGTGGTCCACGACATCTCGAAGGGTGGGAGCCGCAGGTCATGAAGCGTCTGCTCGCAGCTGCGTTTCTCATCGCTGTTTGGACCACGGGTTCGGCTCGAGCCGAGTCCCAAACAACTGTGATCCGAGTTGGAGCGTTTCCGAACATCACCCACCCACAGGCCATGATTGGCAAGGCCAATGGCTGGTTTGAAAAAGCAATGGGCCCGAAGGTGAAGATCGAATGGAAGACATTCAATGCCGGACCTTCAGCAATCGAAGCTCTGTTCGCCGGGGCCATCGACATGACCTATATCGGTCCAAATCCGACCATCAGTGGATACGTTCGATCGCAAGGCGAAGCCCTCCGGGTTGTGGCGGGTGCCGCCGGTGGCGGAGCATCGCTGATTGTCCGCAACGACTCGGGCATCAACAAACCCGAGGACTTCCACGGCAAGCGTGTCGCCTCGCCGCAGTTGGGAAACACACAAGACGTAGCGCTGCGCGCATGGCTGCAAACACATGGTATGAAGCCGATGAGTAAGGGTGGCGATGTGCAAGTATTGCCCATGGCAAACGCTGACCAGCTCACTTTGTTCGTCAAGAAGCAACTCGATGCGGCATGGGCTCCCGAGCCATGGGCAACCCGTCTGATTCGAGAAGGCAACGGACGCCTGTTTCTGGACGAGCGAACGCTTTGGCCAAACGGCCAGTTCGTGGTTACCAATCTTATCGTTAGCACGAAGTTTCTGCGCGAGCACCCCGACACCGTCAAAAACTGGGTGCGTGGGCAGGTAGAGCTCACTGACTGGATCCGCGATCACCAGCCCGAAGCCAAAAAACTGATTGACGAGCAAATACAGCGCGAAACCGGCAAGGCGCTGCCTCCGCAAGTCATCGATGAGGCACTAAGACGCATGGAAATCACCGACGACCCCATTCGCAGCTCGTTGCTCAAGTCGGCGCAATGGGCGTTCCAAGCCGGATTCCTCGGATCGAAGATGCCCGATCTAACAGGCCTGCACGACCTCACACTGCTGAATCAGGTGCTGAAGGAAAAAGGCAGAAAGGCGGTGCAATGATTTCGTCGTCTAAATCGCTGACCGCGAACGAGGGCCAATCGCGCGGCGACCGATTGAAGTCCAATCTTGCGCTCGTTCGTCCGGAGGCCACTGCCGCTGAGCCGAAGGTCTGGGTACGTGACGTGTCATTGTCGTATCCGTCAAGCAATGGAGATCGACTGCTGGCGCTCGACGGAATTGAATTGAATGTGCGAGCTGGCGAGTTCCTTTGCATCGTCGGTCCCTCCGGCTGCGGCAAGTCCACGCTGTTGCACATCATTACCGGCTTGCATCGCCCCACCTCGGGCAGCGTGCGAGTTGACGACAAGATTGTCGACGGCCCCTCTCCCAGTCGCATCCTCATCTTTCAGGAGCTCGGACTTTTCCCGTGGTTGACGGTCACCGAAAACGTCGAATTCGGGCTGAAGATGGCGAGCCTCTCTCACGAAGAACGCGAAGAACGAGCGGCGCACTATCTCCGCATGGTGCACCTTTTGCAGTTCCGCGACAGTTATATCCACCAGCTCTCCGGCGGAATGCGGCAGCGCGTGGCCTTGGCGCGCGCTTTGGCTATGGAACCTGACGTGTTGCTGATGGATGAGCCCTTCGCGGCGCTCGATGCGCAAACCCGCGACCTGCTGCATGACGAGCTGGAGCGCATCTGGGCAGAAACCGGGCGCACGGTTGTCTTCGTCACCCACAACGTGCGCGAAGCAGCGCGTCTCGGCGATCGAGTGATCGTCATGACATTCCGTCCCGGCCGTATTAAGCGTGAGTTCTTGGTTGACCTGCCACGCCCACGGCAGATTGAAGACAGTTCGGTGGCAGGAATGGCACGCGACATCCTGGAAGAAGTGCGCACGGAGATCAATAAGAGCCTCGAACAGGAGTACCACCCTCATTCATGAAGCTTGCATTCCGCCAACTCATCTTCTACGCATTGTTGCTTGCTGTCTGGATTGTGGTGGCCCGGCTGCGCATCTGGCCGCCCTATATGGTCCCCTCTCCGCAAGGAGTCTTCGAGTCACTGCGGACCGGCTTTGTAGACCACAGTTTCTGGATTGCCATTGGCGTCAGCATGAAACGAATCGCTATCGGTTACTCTCTTTCGGTGGCCATCGGCGTCGCGCTGGGCCTTCTTCTCGCTAGCAGCGAATTCCTGGAGCAAACCTTAGGCGGTTTAATGGTCAGCCTGCAAAGCCTGCCCAGCATCTGCTGGCTGCCGATGGCAGTGCTCTGGTTCGGGCTGTCCGACAAGGCAATTCTGTTCGTCGTCGTATTAGGTTCGGTTCTCTCAGTCACCATCAGCATGGAAGCCGGGCGCAAACAGATGCCGAAGATTTATGCGCTGGCCGGCCGCAACCTGGGAGCGAATGGTCTCAAGCTCTTTTTCTATGTTCTTTTCCCAGCCAGTCTTCCTTATCTAGTTTCGGGACTGAAGCAGGGCTGGGCGTTCGCCTGGCGCTCCCTGATCGCTGGCGAAATGATCTTTGTCAGCCTGGGTCTTGGACAGCTACTCATGACGGGACGCGACCTGAACGACATGAGCCAGGTGGTCGCCGTCATGATCCTGATTGTTGTCATCGGCTACATCGTCGATGGCCTGATTTTCAAGACGATGGAGCGCCGGCTGCAAGACAAATGGGGCTTGAGCCCGGCGACGCAGTGAGTTCACAGGAGCAAGCATGAGACGCTCATTGAGCCTGGTCGCTTTAGGGTTACTCGCCACCAGCGTTTTCGCGCAAACCGACGCTACCACCTACGCAAAGACTCCCCGCGTGCAAAGCGGCAGATTGGGTTCTAGTGCGAGCGAGATCCAGGAATTGAAGGACATCATGGCGGTGCAACAGCGGCAGATCCAGCAGCTGCAGAAACAGGTACAGTCGCGAGACCAGGCGCTCGAATTGCTGCAGGAGCAGGTGAGCCGCGTCTACACAACAGCCAGCGAAGTCCAGCAAAGCGTGCAGTCGGCGTTGAGTGGGGAGAAGAAGGAAGGCGAAATCACTGCCAGCGAGTTCAATGCTCTGCAGCACGAGGTCACTGACCTACAAGCAGCTAGCTCCACGACCGCAAGCTTGCTCAGTGATACTCAAAAGCGCGTCGCGAATCTCCAGAGCCCGCTAGCGATCCATTACAAGGGCGTCACCATCACGCCGGGCGGATTCTTCGCTGCGGAAACCCTTTGGCGTTCCCGGGCTCTTTTGAGCGATCTCTCCACACCGTTCAGCCAGATTCCGTTCTCAGCCTCCGGGCAAGCGCGAGCCTCGGAGTTCTACGGCAGCGGCCGCGCATCGCGCATTTCGTTCCTCGTCCAAGGTCAGTGGGGAACGACCCGTCTGACCGGCTACACCGAGGCAGACTTTCTCGGTGTCGGCGTTACCTCGAATAACAATCAAAGCAACAGTTATGTGCTTCGCCAGCGCGAGAATTGGGCGGAAGCTACTTTCCACAGCGGCTGGAGCGTCATGGGCGGCCAGATGTGGAGCCTCGTAACGGAGTTCAAGTCCGGTCTCGATCCCCTCACCTGGCTAAGCCCGCAAACCATCGACCGGCAGTACAACGTGGGATTCAGTTACGCGCGTCAGTATGCCTTCCGCGTAATCAAGAATTTCAACAACCGAGTCTGGCTGGGAGTGTCGATCGAAAATCCCCAGACCTTGTTAACCACTTTCGGCAACCCAGCCTTCGCGCCCACGCCTTGTCCCAACGGATCGCCCCTTGTGTCATCTACCACCAGCCCAAAGGGCTTCGTTGCATCGTGCCCCGGTTCGTTCAACTTTTTGATTGGCGGACCTGGCAACTTGGGTGGTCTCTACAACAACCAAGCCACCTATTCTTCCAATGCCTCGCCTGACTTCGTTGTCAAGGCAGCCTTTGAGCCAGGTTTCGGTCACTATGAGATTTTTGGCTTGGGAAGCGTCTTCCGGAACCGAATCTATCCGCAAGCAGCAGCAACGCCTCCCTCGGCCGCCGGCGCCTACAACTCTAGCGTAGTAGGCGGAGGTATAGGCGCCAACGCTCGTTGGCCCTTTGCACAGAGACGCGTCGAGTTCGGCATTCAATACCTTGGTGGCAACGGAGTCGGCCGTTACGGATCGCAATTGCCGGACGCAACAATCTATGGTGACGGGACAGAGCACCTGATCCGCTCATATCAGGGCCTCGTGTCGCTGGTATTTCACAACCCCAAGTTCGACTTGAACCTTTACGGTGGCGGCAGCTATGCCGGCCGCCAGGCTTCTCTGTACAACGGCAAGCCTGTTGGATACGGGTCGCCGTACTTCCTCAACAAAGATTGCGGGACAGAGACCCTACCAACGTTGCCCAACGGCTATGGTCCGGGTGCCCTGAATAACTGTGTTGGCAATACGCGTGTGCTGTTCGAGGGCACGGCGATGTTCTGGTACAAGTTTTACAACGGACCTAGGGGCAGGTTGCAGGCGGGCATGCAGTATTCCTATCTCACTCGTGATGCGTGGTCAGGTATCGGCGGGGAGCCTGAAGCGATTGACAACATGGTCTTCACTTCTTTCCGTTACTATCTGCCGTAAGTGACCCGAGGGGCTGGGTATTCGCTCCGCCCTCGCAGACAACAAAATCGCAAAAACACGGATATCCCGGTCACCAGAGTTCAGGCTACGGCAGCCTTGCAGTGTCCGTCAGTCATACAATCACACCTTTCGCAGGGAGTATCACCTCGTATGTCAGCTCGTCTCGTGGGCAGTCCGGCGATGGCCACCCTGCCTTTGCCAACCCACCCATGCTGGTCAGCCAAGATGGGAAGCTCCACGTTGATGTGGTTGGCGCTCCCGCGGTTTACACGATCGCCGGCCACGCGTTTCAGGGCATGCTTTACAACGGGCAGTACATCCCGCCCGTCTGGCGCTTCCATAGCGGAGGCAAGGTGACGGTCACCTTGCACAATCAGCTCACCGAGCCGACTAACCTCCATTTTCACGGCCTGGGTGTGTCGCCTGAAGAGTGGACAATCCTCAACCAAGACACGCAATATCACGACTTCCACATTCATCAGACCCGCTTCCTTGTGACTGAAGTGAAGGGCGCGCCAACCCAGTTCGATCTGTTGCGCGATACCTTCCGCGTTCCCCCGATGCAAAATGGCAAACCGGGCAGGCCAAACTCATCATCCCGTTCACGAATTCTGAGATTGTCGGCCGCTTCGTCTTTCATTGCCACGTAGTGAAGCACGAAGACAAAGGGATGATGATGACGGTGGAAGTGGTGCGCCCGTGACCGCCAAAGCAGGGGAAGGCGGAGTACGTCGACTTCATAGGCGCGAGCGAGGCAGTAGTGCACCCAGGCCGATAGGGGATCCTCCGATCATGAGATCGCGATGGGACAGTATCTTTTCGTACTCCCGAGCTGCATCGTCAGCTCTGCGTGCGACCAGATCAGCATCGCCAGGAACGAATATGGGGTACAGCGACCCGAAGTACCAGACAAGTGCGCTTCGAGGCGAGCCCAGTTCGTAGGAGGTGGCGGACTCAAGCAACTCGACGGATTTCAGAGGATCACTGGCATTGATGCCCACAATCCGCGGATCACCGGCAAGTAATTGAATCGGACTGAGCTGTCTTAGGGGAATCCCCTTCCGGTTCGGCAGCAAGAGCTTCGCGTTTTGCTCATCGCCGGCCATGGCCAGCGCAACGGCCGCCTCGTATTCGACTTCGCGGTTCCAGGCGAGGGCAAGCGCCGAATTCGCATCGGCCGTAGCCGGAAGTTTCCTGCCGCGATTCACAAAATCTCCACTAGCGACTGTCACGTAATGTTTAAGAGCGGCGAGCCGCCAGGCAAGGTATTCTGGCTGTCATCACGAGTGGTGTATCCAGCGTCTTGTTTTGTGGATGCCCTGACGCGAGAAGACATGAAATGAGCGTTACTGACCTGATATTCGGCCGGCCCTTAGCTACTGAGGAAGAGAAGGCCGAACGCATCGGACCAGTCAAGGGCGTTCCGATTTTCGGCCTAGATGCCCTGAGCTCCGCTGCGTACGGGCCGGAGGCCGCCCTGACGCTCCTAATGCCGCTGGGTATGGCAGGAATCGCCTATATCTGGCCGATCACCGTCGGTATCGTGGTCCTGCTGAGCATCGTCTACTTTTCCTACCGGCAAACCATCTCGGCGTATCCTCAAGGCGGCGGCTCCTACACTGTCGCCAGCGAAAATCTCGGCGATGGTGCCGGGCTGCTTGCCGCGGCCGCGCTGATGATCGATTACGTTCTCACCGCGGCAGTTGGCATCTCGGCGGGAGTAGGCGCGCTGGTCTCGGCCGTACCAGCTTTGCAACCTTCAACCGTCCGTCTCTGTATGGCAATTCTGATCCTCATCACCATCGTCAACCTGCGAGGCGTGCAGGAAACGGGTGGAGTCTTCCTTCTGCCGACCTACATATTCATTGCATGTCTTTTGGGGTTGATTGCAGTTGGTATCTACAAGATGCTGTCAGCAGGCGGCCACCCGGTTCCGGTTGTCGCGCCTCCACGCTTGACCGGCGCAGCCGCCACCGTAAGCGCCTGGATCCTGCTGAAAGCCTTCTCCAGCGGCTGCACGGCAATGACCGGAGTGGAAGCCGTGAGCAACGGAGTGATGGCTTTCCACGACCCTACAGATCAGTATGCCAAGCGAACTCTGACCATGATTATTGGGATTCTGATGGTGATGCTGCTGGGAATCGGATACCTCGTTCCCGGATACGGGATAGCGGCTACCGATCCTGGCGCACCGGGATATGAAAGCGTTCTTTCGCAGTTGCTGGCTGCTGTGACTGGCCGAGGTACGTTTTACTGGCTCAGCATCGGTTCTATCCTCTTGGTTCTGTCGCTTTCGGCAAATACGGCGTTCGCGGACTTTCCACGCCTTGCCCGCGCTATAGCGCAAAACAGCTACCTGCCGCATGCCTTCGTGATCCGGGGTCGCCGGCTGGTCTTTGCCCAAGGGGTTTATGCACTCGCGCTACTTACGGGTGCGCTTCTCATCATCTTTCGCGGTGTTACCGACCGGCTGATTCCGCTGTATGCAGTGGGAGCCTTTCTGGCATTCACCCTCTCGCAAGCCGGCATGGTGGTGCATTGGAAACGCGTCGGCGGACCAGGCGCCAAGCGCAGCATGCTTCTGAACGGCTTGGGCGCTACGGCAACAGGTATTACGACAGCCGTTGTACTGATAACGAAATTTGTCGACGGTGCATGGATTACCGTCTTGCTCATCCCCTCTCTGATTTTCATGATGCGTTCGATCAGACGTCACTACTTACGGGTGGCGACCGAAATTGACCTCAAGCGGCCCATCAACACGCAAAAACTTTGCGAACCTATCGTGCTGATACCGATTGACCGCTGGAGCCTGGTCGCCGAAAGAGCCATTCGCTATGCCTGGACCCTCTCGCACGATATCCACGTGCTGCATGTAGCCTGTGGCGACACAACGGACGAGCTGCGCGAAAAATGGACAGAGATGGTCGAGCTACCCTCTAAGGCGGCCGGACTCGAGGAGCCAAGGCTGATCGTCCTCGAGTCGCCCTACCGCTTCATCGTCAAACCAATTGTCGAATACGCGATGCAAAAGCAGAGCGAACATCCTGATCGAGACGTGACCGTGCTGATTCCGGAATTGGTGGAGACACACTGGCACCACTACCTACTGCATAACAATCGTCCCGAGGCGATTCGCGCGCTACTGCTGTTCAACGGCAACCAACGCATCGCCGTCGTGTCAATCCCCTACCACTTGCGAGCTTGATCCAAGGTGCGGATTCCGAGACCTCGCCTGATCGTGTTAATCGCGCTAAGCCGTGGCTGCTTTCTGTTTCTGCTTTTGTTTCTCTTCGAATTTCCCTTTGCTGACGATGGCGCGCCCGATTGTCCCGTAGCCGATCACTTCGACGCCATTGCTCGCGCTGACTCGGAAGGTGTAGAAGCGGCCGTCAAAAGATTCGAGCACTGCTTCCGCGGTGATCTTCTGACCTTCCACGGCAGGAGCGCGATGCACAATGTTGATGGCTGTCCCGACGCTCACCTCGTCGCCCTCGCAGAACGGTTCAAGCGCGTGGTATGCGGCGGCTTCCATGATGCCAATCATGTTGGGCGTGGAATAGACCGGCGGCAGATGGTCTTTCCAGGCCGTCAGCGTGTTCTTGAATTGCACGGTGATTTCGGCCTCGCCACGCGTGCCGAGAGGAACAGGTTTGGGCATGGTTTGAGACTATCGCGCGGGTTCACAAAAGACAAAAGCAGCTACAGACTTACGCAGACGGCCGAGCATTCGGCAGCTGCATGTTAGTTTCGACTCTAGCCTGGAACCGCCGAAATGTGGCTGTGAGCTTATCCCGCCAAGGCCATGCGGTGAGCTTGCATCCCGTCGAGTACTACCCAAAGCGCTTTGGCGGTGCTCTCGGCGGAATCAAGTGCCGCCCCAACGAGCTCGGGATGAGCTGCTACCTGTTGCAACAGCAACTCTTGCCATACGTGGGAGTGCTCCACATCGGCGTGCTGATGCAATTGGAAGTAGCTGCAAGTCTTTCGGTCGGCTCCGTAGCGTTCGGTCAAGCCCGTGGCCTTTTGCTTGGCGATTCGCGGTACCTGGGACTCATAAGCATAGAAGGCCGCCAGCACCTCAGCCGTGGTGGCTTGGCTGGCGACAAGGCGAAAGTGCTGCATCAGCGCGCGAATCTGATCCATCGGCTCGTTGGCCCGCACGGCTTCGCGATCGGCACCCATGCCTTCGGCAAAATCGAGCCAGAGCTCACTATGCGGACGTCCCTCGATTTCCTCCTCGCATAAGTTGCGCAGCACAGCACGACGGGTGGCACCATCTTCCAGTCGTGTGTGCAGCGAGCTCAAATAGGCAGGAAACGCCGCCACGTGGTGATAGTAGGCGACCGCGTAGTGGCGAAGATCGTCCGGTGTAAGCTCTCCTGCATTCCACGACTGGTAATAGGGATGGCAAAGAAGGTCATAGCGCGCGATGCGCTCTTGGAGCGCCACAAGAAACGTCTGGCTGTCCATGAATTCACCCCAAAAATCGCAGAAGATACTCTTACCTGTCGCTCGACTATATGTCACCGCTCGAGCTGTTCACAAGCTGACCACCCTGGGCGGATGTTCTGGGATAATCTCCCAACCGATGGTGACGCTATTTTTGTCCCAATGGCCTCATATGAGGCTTCGAATTTGGGCCGCTCCCCTAGACCTGTTTTGGATTTCCCCCGTAAGGACAGGTCGTGAACCACAGTCGAGATTTCTCGCCAAAAAGAATTTGCTTGACAACTATACTGTGTGATACACACTATGTATCAGCTACTATGTTTCGCACGGTGGACTATCCGACCCCTGAAATCCTCGAAAATCTTCGCTCCGAGCTTCGTCGCGGCTCGCTGATCGTCGCCGTACTCGCTGAGCTGCGCCAGGAGCAATATGGCTATACCCTGCGCAAGTCATTGGAAGTATATGGGATATCGATGGACGAAGGTACCCTGTACCCTCTACTGCGTCGGCTCGAGAGCCAAGGCCTTCTTGTCAGCGAATGGCGCGAGCAGGACAAGCGCAACAAGCGGTTCTACCGACTTTCGCAGCAAGGCGAGGTAATCCTGACCCAACTGCTGCTGGATTGGGAGGACCTGTCGCAATCACTCGAGGCCATTCAGCGGTCACACACGGATCCCAAACAAGAATCGAGCGCGGCCTCTGCCGAAGCCGCTCCACAGGACTAATGCCATGGAACTCATTGATCGTTATCTGCAAGCCGTGAAGTGGATGCTCCCCCGCAAGCAGCAGGATGACGTCGTCCGCGAACTCAACGACGAGATTCTTTCGCGCGTGGAAGAGAAGGAGTCGGTCCTCGGTCGCCCGCTGACGGAAGACGAGCAAGTCGAGCTCCTCAAACAACTCGGGCACCCGATGCTGGTCGCGAGCCGTTACCGATCGCAGCGCTACCTAATCAATCCGACGATCTTCGCCATCTACTGGATGGTACTGCGCCTGATCCTCGCAGTGGTCTTAGTCGCCATGTCCATCGCCGCCGTCGCAGTTGCGGCCACCGGACAAGGCCTGGGCAAGGCGCTAGGCATCCTCTTTCAGTATCCCTTTGCCGCGCTCTCGGTCTTTGTCTGGTTGACCGCGGTCTTCGTTGTGCTCGACATCATTCAGGTAAAATTCGACTTCTTCAGCAAGTGGGATCCGCGAACGCTTCCCAAGCTGAGTAAGAACAAACCTCGACACTCCATGCTCGAGTCTGTTGTCGGCCTTATGTTAAGCACGATCCTGGGTGTGTGGTGGCTGGTCGGCCTGAAGCACCAGTTCTGGATCTTCGGCCCCGGCTATGCCGCTCTTCATTTCGGCCCGGTGTGGCAGACCATCTATCCGCTCTTCGTAGTGCTGGTGGTATTCAGCATCATCCGCGGTAGCGCCGACGTCGCACGGCCCGGATGGGAGCGCGGACGCACCTGGTTCCGCCTCATCTATCGCGTACTGAATCTGCTGGTGCTCTATTTCCTTTATAAAGCGACAGAGCTGTTTGTGCCGGGCAGCGCGAGCCCCGCCAACATGAACGAAGTGATCAAGGGCATTAACAGCGCTATGCACATCGGCGTGCTGGTTGTCGCCATCATCACGGTCGTACAGATGGGACAAGACGTGTACCACCTCATACGCGATCGCTTCGACGGCGGACAGCGTGCGATCGCCTGTTTCTTCTAACGAAGCCCCCGGGAGCAGCATGAACTCGGTAATTGTCGCGTCCCTCGACCTTATCTTTTTCCCGCTAAAATAGAGGGATGCGCTGCCAACGCGGTGCCCGTGGGGAATCTGTCCTTGTCGTCGATTTCATTCACCGAGAACTATGACATTGTGGTAGTCGGCGCCGGCCATGCCGGATGCGAAGCCGCCATGGCCGCGGCCCGCATGGGGCTGAAGACCGCCCTCTATACGCTCAACCTCGATCTCATCGCGCAGATGTCATGCAACCCCGCCGTCGGCGGCATCGCGAAAGGGCATCTGGTGCGCGAGGTGGATGCCCTTGGCGGCATCATGGGAGAAGTCACCGACGCGGTGGGCATCCAGTTCCGACTGCTGAATACTTCCCGCGGCCCAGCGGTGTGGTCCCCACGTGCCCAATGCGATAAGCAGCAATACCGCCTCAAGATGCGTGAAGAACTGGAATCCGAGCCCAACCTCCATATCAAGCAGGCGGAAGTGGCTGACCTGGTGGTGGAACAGTTGTCAGTTGCCAGTGGTCAGTTGTCAGTCAATAACATCACGGCCTCGGCAGATGGTTCGGAACTGACAACTGACAACCGACGACTGACAACTATTCGTGGCATCAAGCTGCGCGACGGCCGTACTGTAGGAGCTAAGGCCGTCGTCATCACCACGGGAACATTCCTCAACGGCCTGATTCATTGCGGCGAGCAGCAATATCCAGCAGGACGCAGCGGCGAACCACCAGCAGTGCTGCTCGGCGAAGCTCTCAAGGCACTGGGGCTGCGCGGCTGCCGTCTGAAGACCGGTACGCCGCCACGTCTGGACGGCCGCTCCATCGACTGGTCAAAGTTTGCTGTGCAGCCGGGCGACGACGATCCCACGCCCTTCAGCTTTCGCACCAAGCGGGTCGCGCACCACGACAAGCAGGTGCCGTGCTACATCGCCTTTACCACGCCCGAGACACATCGCATCTTGCGCGAGAACTTGCTGCGCTCGCCAATGTATAGCGGACAGATTCAGTCCATCGGCCCGCGCTACTGTCCGAGCATCGAAGACAAGATTGCCAAGTTTCCCGACAAAGAGACACATCAGCTCTTTCTCGAGCCGGAAGGATTGAACACGCACGAAATTTACGTCAACGGTATGTCCACCTCGATGCCGATCGAGGTGCAGCTCGCAGTCATTAAGTCTATCCCCGGCCTGGAGAACGCGGACATGCTGCGCCCGGGATATGCCATCGAGTACGACTCCATCGACCCAACAGAGCTGGAGCGCACGTTGGAAACGAAGAAGATCGCCGGCCTCTACCTCGCCGGACAAATCAACGGCACCAGCGGCTACGAAGAGGCAGCCTGCCAGGGCATCATGGCGGGAATCAATGCCGCTCTGAAGGTGAAAGGTGAGCCGCCGCTCATTCTTGATCGAACGGAAGCCTACACCGCCATCCTGATTGATGACCTGATCAGCAAGGGAACAAACGAGCCGTATCGCATGTTCACCTCGCGCGCAGAGTTTCGTCTGCACCTGCGCATCGACAACGCCGACCGTCGCCTCACACCTCATGGCCGTCGCGTTGGACTTATCAACGATGCAGCCTGGTCCGACTACCTCGCTAAGCTGGAACGCATGCAAAACATGCGCGAGCTGCTGGAAGGCACGCGGGTGAACGCAGTGCTGGTCGAGCGGGCCGGTGACGACGCGCCTGTTCGTGCTGTTGTTGATCTACTCATCGGCGAATGCGCAGGTCAGACGTTGTCGCAGGTCCTGAGGCGACCCGAGATGCAAATCGAGCAGTTGGTACCGCTACTGGTGAAGCTATCTCCGTCGTTCTTCCAACATGAAGAGCTCACGAGTTACCAGCTACCAGTAACCAGTGACCAGACTGATCCAGCCGCTAGCCACCAGCCACTAGTCACTGCCATCCGCAACGAGCTCAAATCCGTCGAAACCGAGATCAAATATGCCGGCTACCTCGACCAGCAGACCAAATCCATCGAGCGATTGAAAAAGGCAGAACAGCGAGCCATCCCCCAGTGGTTCGACTACAGCAAGGTTTCAGGTCTTTCGCGCGAGATGAAGGAGAAGATGACCAGAGTCCGCCCCCGCACGCTGGGCCAGGCCAGCCGCATCCCCGGCGTCACTCCCGCCGCGGTCTCGCTCATCAACGTGTATATCGAAATCCAGGCGCGTCAGCAGGCCAACGCCGCGGCTCCCTCGCGATAAAAAAGCGTCCAGACCAGAAGGTCCGGACGCTTCTCGCAATTCAATTAACTCACAAGTGATGCAGCACCTTTGCCGCTTTGGTTGGTACAGTCGGAGCCTGGTTGTTTGCGGCCGGCGCCTTCGAACTGCTTGGCGGTGGCACGGTACCGTTCTTCGGCGGATTCAGAGTCGTACCTTGGATATGGTCGAATGGCACCGTCTGGGCGAACGTCGGCAAGTTGTTTGCCCGCGTATGCGTAAACGCCTCGAAGCCTGATGCCAGCTTGATCAGTGTGGGCTCACTGAATGCAGTCCCGATAAAGCTGATTCCCATTGGCGCCCCGAATACCATGGAAGCCGGAACCTGGATGATCGGATAACCCTCCGGTGCCGCCAATCCCGAGGTTCCAAAAATAAAGTGGTCACCGAAGATCAAGTCGGTTGACCACGCCGGGTTATCGGTAGCCGTAACCACCGCATCGAGACTGAACTGGCTCAGCGCGGCGTCAACACCGTTCACTCCAAAGGCCTGGTCCGCGGCCAGCGCCTGATTGTAGGTCATTCCCCCGAATTGCGGTTGAGGATCATCCGGCCCCGGAGCCATCGATTCGCAAAGCTCCCACAGGTCCTGGTTGAAGAACGGCATCTCGACATCGGCATGGGCATCGTTGAAGTCGATGGCGGTCTGCAATGTTCCTCCGGCGACTGGAACTCCCTTGCGGGTTGCAAAATACTTCTGCACATCGTTGCGGAAGTCGAAGCACAGCACGAGCAGCTCGCCCGGCCCCGATCCGCCGTTAGGCCACTGGAAACCCGCCGCATCGATGTCGATGACCGTCGCTCCCGCTGCTGTCAGAGCCGCGAACGCACGCTCGAACGCATCCTGCACCGGCTGCGGAGTCACGACAAATGGATCGAACCCTAGCAGCCCAATCCGCGTCAGGCCCAGACGAGCGCCTTGCAGTCCCTTGGGTTTAAGGAACTGTGTGTACGTGGTGGGAATGTTGGCCGGGCGAGGAAAACGCCCCTGCCATCCCAGAGGCACACCACAAGTCGCCGGGTCCCGCGGATCACAGGTAAGGCTCTGGATCACGCCCAGCGCCACTGCTACGTCGGCAACGTGACGACCATGTGGTCCAAATGTGTCCTGCGTGTGCGAAATCGGCACAATGCCTGCACGACTGGTCAATCCTACGGTCGGCTTCAGTCCCACCACACCGTTAGCGTTCGCCGGACACACAATACTGCCGTCCGTTTCGGTGCCAAATGAGAGTGCAGCAAAGTTCGAAGAAACCGCTGCACCTGATCCGGAACTCGAACCGCAAGGATTACGCGCGATGCCATAGGGATTGTTCGTCTGTCCGCCGCGGCCCGACCATCCGCTCACCGACTCAAACGAGCGGAAGTTCGCCCACTCGGAGAGATTGGTTTTGCCTAGAATGACGGCACCGCCATTGCGCAATTTGCCGGCGACCGTGGAGTCCTGTAGCGCGGGTTGCCCGACGAGTGCGAACGAGCCCGCGCTGGTCTGCAGTTTGTCACCGGTGTCAACGTTGTCTTTGAGCAAAATCGGAATACCGTGCAACGGTCCGAGCACGATGCCTTGCTTGCGCAGCTTGTCCGCCTGCTTAGCATCGTCGAGCGCATCTGGATTCAGCTCGATCACGGCATTCACGCCCGGCCCATTCTGGTCCAGATCGAGAATGCGCTGAATATAATACTTTGTCAGCTGTACGGAGGTTAGTTTTCCGGACGTCATCATAGCCTGCAGTTGCTGCACAGTCATTTCGTTGAACTGGGTGGGCGGTTTGCTGTTATTAGCCGGTTGTACGGCCATGCTCGTACCCACCAGCACGAGCGCTAGCACATTAAGTAGAAGCGAAATATTCGTCGCACGGGAAATCATGTCGATTCTCCTGATGAAATTCGCAGTTGGTTTTGTTTCTAGCTGGATTCGTTGTCGAACTGGAGAAGGAGCGCAGCGGACGAAGCAGGAAACGGTTGGCGCGCTGGCTCGCGTATCCCGACAAGACGCTAGAGCCGGAGAAATCTTTCTATACAGGTGAGTTTCATGTCAAGCGCGCGTTGATGATTCTTTAACAAACGGCAGAACTTATCCCGTGATCGCTCGCCCCCGACTAGCACTTTGGTGACAATTCGGCTGTGTGGGCGATCCCTAGCCACTAACCACTTTGTTTTCACTCCATCGCTTCCAGCGCAGCCATGGTCACTATGCCGTCCCACAAATTCTGCAGGCGGATGTTCTCATTCGCCGAGTGCTGATTGTTGTCGTAATTCGCAATCGGTACCGTGATGGTATGCGTGCCCAGCGTTCGGACGATCATCTCCAGCGGCACGCTTCCGCCCATCGTCGGCAGCTTCACCACCGGCCCGCGCGCACTCTCGACCGCGGCAATTACCGCCTGCGCAATCGGCAAATCCATCGGCGTGCGCACCGCGTTGTAGCCCACCGGATCGCGATACACGTACGCCACCCGCGGATGCCTCATCAGCGTCCCCTTGTCTGCCGGAGCATTGACAACGAAGTATCCTCGCGATGTGATGTAGTTCACCACACGCTGCTGCTGCGTCTTCCAATCGAGTCCCTTCACCAGGCGCATATCGATGTCGACAATCGCCGTGGACGGCACGACATTGTTCGCCTTTGCCCCAACCCGCGCCGAAGCAAAGCCATCAATGTTCAGTGTCGGCTCATTGAGCAACTCCAGCAGCGGCTTTCCTCCGCCATTCGCGCGCCCCAGCCCAAACTCCTTCATCAGCATCTCTTCATTGCGCGGAGCCTCGGCGATCGCCTGCTTCTCGAGCGGACTGAGCGGCGCGACGCCATCGTAGAAATGCGGCACCAGCACGTGCCCGTTGGCGTCTTCCATGCCGCCCAGGAGTTGTGCCAGCATCATTGCCGGATTCGGTGCCCAGTTGCTGTAGTGTCCACTGTGCAACTCGCGGTGGGGTCCGTAGAGCGTGATCGCGATGTGGGTCACACCGCGCGCGCCGAACACGACACTCTGACGCCCACTTTGGTCCACCGGCCCGTCGCAAATCAGCCACACGTCTCCGCCAAGCGCGTCGCGATACTTGTTCAGCACCGCTTCGAGATTCGTCGAGCCCGCTTCTTCTTCACCCTCCCAGACAAAGCGCAGGTTCGCCTTGAACGGAATCTTTGCCGCCTGCAACGCGTCGAGCG
>Ga0126383_10000770_pt1 | contig 18565 bp, 29 predicted proteins | sample PanSoiMetPlot_35_FD_96882 | JGI IMG/M metagenome (GOLD analysis project Ga0126383, IMG submission 96882) | Tropical forest soil microbial communities from Panama - MetaG Plot_35 | ecosystem: Environmental > Terrestrial > Soil > Tropical forest > Bulk soil | place: Panama | collected 2016-02-17
GCCCATTAGCAGGCCCCAGGCATCCCAGAGGCTCCACAGTAGGACCACGACGAGGATGAACGCGAGGATGTAGAGGCCGGGGCCTACCCGGAAGCTGATGCTCAGGCCCCCTGCGATGGCGGCGATGGCCAACAGGTATCCAAAGCCTGACCGTTGGAGGGTTGATCTGCGTGTGCGCCAGGCGCTCCGCCGCATCGACGCCAGCTCGTAGGCGCCATACACTGCAATAAAGGCGGCGGCGATGCCGACGAGCTCCAGACCGAGCCACCCTGCAGGCTGGGGGACCAGGGCTACCAGGCTGAGAACCAGCACGTTGACCAGCCCGATGACGCTGCCGCGCGACGTGTTCCGGTAGACGGCGTCGGTTGCGATGTACCGAATATGGAGGGAAATCGCCACGAACAGCAGGCCCGCGAGGGCCGCCGAGGCGCCGGAGGTGGCGAGAAAGTAGTCATGCCACGGCTCCTGCTTGTATAGATCCATCGCCGCGACTAATTGTCAGGCCGAGACGGAACTCTCCGCCGCTTCGCGCATGCCCCCAGATGGACGCATTCATTGCGTCCGTCCTGCGGCGGACTTCCCAGGCGGTCCCTCGGAAGCTCGGGCCGCCGCTGCCGCATGGCCTCGAATGCCTTCTCGCGATTGAACTCAGGGGTGCCGTCCTGGACCAGGCGCATCATCACCACCGCCTTGCCTATCGCGTAGAGGCGCGCGAGGCCGAATGTGAAGTCGTGGTTGAACTGCTCGACATCCTCGAATGCCCTCAGGCGATCCAACTCTGCGGCCATCTCGTCCTCTCGGAGGCGGGGCCCAGAGCTCCCACCTCACCGTCCGCAAGGTGCTCCGTCGCCACAACCTACCTCCTGCTCCCCGTCGCGGCCAGCGCTCCTGGCGCGAGTTCATCCGCCAGCACGCCGACCAGATGCTGGCCTCTGACTTCTTCTGCGTGGACACCGTCTGGATGACCAGGCTCTACGTTCTCTTTTTCATCGAGATCGGCAGCCGTCGCGTTCACCTCGCCGGCTGCACCTACAGTCCCAACAACCAGTGGGTGGTGCTGTAGGCATCGACATCAAGGGGACAGAGCCATACGATCGACAACGGTGGACCGCATCTCCACCACCGACCCTCCCGGAGTCTTCACCTCTTGGAGGGTCACCTACTTCAAACCCGTCAATCCTCTCCCATCACGGGCCTCGCCGTCACCAATCAGTGCCGCCATCATCGGCGCGATTGTGACCGGACAAAGCCGCCGTCAACAGACGCCGTGCTCAGCGCTTTGCTGGTAGCCGGTCTCCACCCCTCCGGGCTATTCTGGCCGCACCTCTGCGTGCGCCGTGCCCCATGGGGGCAGGCTTGTGTCCCGGCATCCAGGCGAGCGTGACCTTTGTGCGCTCCTCCATCGTGCGCAGCTTCGCCAGCTCCCTCACCTGGCCTGCGCCACGACTGCGTCCGAGTTTCCTGAAGAGGTGATGCAGCCAGGGCAAACGGAGTAGTCAGCAGCAAAGACGTTGGCCCGCATCGCGCAATCGGTTCCGTGCGCGGAGGATTGGAGTCTCTACTGGCCGTAGATCGAGCCGGAGCCGAAGAACTCTTCCCAGCGGTGCGGATAGGCAAGGGTTACCCAGCGGCCGTTCAGATGCTGCCCGGCCAGGGGGCCCGTTGTGGCATTACCCTGCAGCAGGTCCCAAGTGTTCCCGCTGTCGTCGCGAGCACTGAATGCGGCCCGACCTGGCTGGAATTTCAGCTCGCTATCCCCGACCTTGCGGTCCCAGACGAGGCCGAAGCCCTCGTTCGGATTGTACGCAATCACAATGGGTACTCCTCCCAACTCATCGTTGAGGACCGGCCTCCGGTCGAGCAGCGGCAGGGGATACGCCCGGGTTGCGGAGCCGACCCTCGTCCCGAGCACGAATCCGCGGTGATCCTCGGGATTGCCACCAAGCGAATAGTCAGGACCCAGGAACCCAAGGACCGAGCTATCTCCCGCATACACGGTCGTGTCCGGATGTATCCGACTCCAACTCTTCCACGGATAGATGTTCGTGGGGATCAGCTCGAGGCGCTGGCCCATGAGCGGACCCTTGATCACATTGCCGTTCAGCTGGCTCCACAGGCTGTTCGTCTGGCGGTCGCGCATGATCAGGACACCGCGCTCGAGCCCCGGCCAGAGATCAAAATCGAGGGTTCTGTCTCCGACGTTGCTGGCGTACACGACGCCGCTGTAGCACAGCGGTCAAAACGTGACCACGATGGGCTGACCGCCCACCTCGTCGTTGACCACCTCAACTCCCAGGAGCGAACGCAGGGGATAGGCTCGCGACTGACCGTTGATGGTGACCCCTAGCACCGCTGCATTTCGGTCAAGGTTGGCCAAGGCCTCCGGCGATCGTGGGGCCGGCCTGGGGCTAAGGTGTGACCAGGCGAACCATGCTGCGGGGGCTGCCAGCAGCGCCGCAGCGAGCACGACGAAGCCCCGCGGCCGGGCCTGCAGCGCACGCCTCCCAAGCCCCATCGCGCCTGATCAGGGAACGACCGTTATGCCGCGCCAGAGTGGAACGTGGTCGTTCATGATGTTCGCGGCGAGCTCAGGGGTGGGATAGTACCGGGCCTCGTTCCTGTTCTTCACACCGTCGACGGTGCAGTCGCTGGCCAACGCCCATCCAGGGCCAAACCGTTTGCGTCGGGCTCCCGGCGAGGTACTCGCGCTTGACGGCCTCGCGGGGGAAGTAATGGCGGTCTCCTAATGCGCAGTCACTCTCCGCAATCACGGCTCCGTTCCAGGTCGACTTCGCATCATGACCACCTCGAGATCAGGACTCAGTATCCCAGGCTACACAATCACCATCGCGTCGGGCGGTCTCCTCAGGGGCAAGAGTCGCTGCCGGTCGCGGGAGAGCGTCAACGCCGCCGTCGCTGGTGTCGTCAGGTACCGGCCGAGCGTAGCCTCGGCGCACGCCGGCGCGGAAAGCGGACTCCGACAAGTCGTTGGACTGTCTTGGACAGAGGCGGCGCGGTTCGGCGGGGTGACGCTAGCCGACCATCCGGTAGATCGAGAACCCCGCGAATGGGAGCTGAAAGGTTGGTCGATTCACCCTCTCTATGTGTCGGGTGTTCGTCCTGCGCAAAAGGACGCGGATCACATTCGCACCCGAAAGGGGCATCATTCGATGTGCACGCTCTTGATATCGTGGCGAAGTAGAGGTGGGTCTGGGTCTGGAGACTCCCGTGGCCGAGCGAGTGGAGATCGAGGCGCTGGAGACACCGTGGCGGCTCGCGCGGGGCAGCCGGACATGGAATCGGTCGGCGCGACGGAATGAGGAGACGTAGCGAACCGGCGCTGGGCTGGCGTCTTTGGCGGCTCCGGAGCGGTCGACTCTGGTCGTGGGTCCTCGACTACGCGTGGGAGCCTAGACTGCTGGAGGCCCGCTGCATGATCGACCAAGCCTCCTCCCGGGCGGCGCTGTTCGTCCAGCGGGAGCCCTGCGTCTGTATTCCCGGCCAGTACTGTCAGTGCGGAATCTGGGCTCTTTGGGATCTGGGACGCTGCGTTGCAAAGGGTCGCGATCACCTGTCTTCGGTGCGTGGCACGCTGGTGGTCGGGCTCATCGCCGGCTGGGGCAAGGTCGCCATCCATGGCGACGAGGGCTTTCGAGCACAGCGCGCTGCCATCCGTTGTCTCCTCATGGATTCGATCTGGGACAAGTCGATGGATCCGCTCTGCGGCCAGCAGGCGTGGTGGCTGGCGGCTGGTCGCCGGCTCAGGCTCTGCGCCAGGCCCCGCTCAGCTGCCTCCTCGCTGCGACGCGTCGCCTCCGAGTACGCGGTCCTGGCGCTGCCACTCGCTGACGCGGTGCAGGGCGGCGTCCTGGCCGAGTTTGGCGTATCGGATCAGCAGCTGGAGCGTGCCAGGAGCGTGCTGGTGCGTTAGGGGCGCTACGCCGGCGCCCCGGGCTTCGCCTGCAAGCGGTGTGCCCGTCGGCCAGGCCAGGTAGAGGCGCGGTCGTCACAGCCGCTTAGGTATCAGTGACGCACAGCCGGGCCGGAAGCCTGCTGAATACAATCGAGTGCGGGCATCTTTCCCCTATGGGGCCGGCGCGACACCTCGACCGGCGTGCCGAACAGCAATCGTGATGTGGTGTCGAGGATGCTGCGCTGGTCGCCGTCGCGCCGGCCACGCCCGCCCGCCACACTGACGCTCGAGCGACTCGGTGGCGGCGTTCGTTCGCCTCCAGCCGTGGCGAAACGGCCGAGCAGCCAGGAGGAGCGCCAGTGCCGAGGCCCACGAGCACACACCTGAGGGTCGCGCGCGCACGCGCGAGGTCACTTCAGATGCTTAAGCGACCCACGAGGGCGCCGAGCGGCTCCTGGCGGCGCTGGAGGGCGCACCGGCTGCGCCTGCGCTCTGTTCGCCTCCGGCATGGCCGCGGCAACCTGATCCCGTACACCGTCACCCTCTCGGCGTGCAAGCACCAGACAACGTATATTGTCTTCATGCGGATCGGTGAACCCGCCAGAAGGCACGGCCTCGCCGACGAGGACATGCAGCACGCCGTCCGCAACGCGTTACGCAGAACGGATATGGATGAAGGCCTGACGATGTTTATCGGACCGGCGAGGGATGGGACTCTCTTGGAGATCGGCGTCCTCGACTTCGAGGGCGATGACCCGGTCATCTTGCACGCAATGCGGCTTCGGTCGAAGTTCTACCCGCTCCTCGGCAAGCACAGGAGGAAGCGATGACGAGGCATAACACGGATGAGGAGATTGAGACGGCGGCCCGGCGCTTCGAGCAACTCGCCGAAGAATTCGATCCCGAGTCTGCCGAGGTGGACGACACCGAGGATCTGCGAGCCGTAGCGCGCGCGTCTGACGCGGAGCGAGCGGTAAAGGCTCGCCTGCGTGAAGCGGTCGAGATTGCACGTGCCCATGGCCGCTCGTGGAACCAGATCGCCGTGGCACTTGGAGTTTCCCGGCAGGCGGCCAGGCAACGTTTTGCCGAGTAGCTGACGTAGTTGATGTGTTCTGTACGGGGCGGCGTAAGGGCGCCATCTGGGCCAGGGTCGGCAGCCGTATGCTCGGAGGCTTCGTTGCTGAGCGGGGTCACAGAATCCGTAGCACGGACCGTAACAGCTGAGCATTCGGCGGACTTGCCAGGCCCGCAACCCGAACGCAACGGCATTCTGTGACACGCAACAGACTGACGTGGATCACCCGATTCGGGGCTGTTAACCACATGCTTCACGCGTCCGCACTGGCGCTTCGCATGCGGTGCCTCATCGTGTCCGGTCTGTGCACAGCGCGTGCACTGCATCCCGAGATCACAAGGCACCAATCGGCACGAGCCATCACCTCGGACCCGTGCCCCCAATACACCGCGGCACCCATTCGGGTACTGCCGGACGGCGCCCGCTAACTCCGAAACCGTTATAGGGGCAACCCTATCGTGGGTTCGAATCCCACCCTCTCGCCATGAGCCGCGGCCACTCTCTCATGCTAGGGCAACCCTACCATCGCAGATCGGGCGCCGGACACCTCGGGTCTCCAACGCTGGCCGGTTTTCATCGGGTGTCTTTACACAGCGTCGGCCGCCTCGGTGTGCGGCCCAGCTGTACACGTGGATCAGGTTGCCCAGCCGATTTCCGCGCTCAACTAGCCTGCCGCCCTGGCAGCGGCCGGCGTCCGCCTCCTACCCTGGTGGGGCGGCCAGCTGACAGGGGCGCACGGGAATCGAAGGCATTCGACCACGACGGCCACCTTGCGCAGCCCATCGAGTCCCGCCTCCGCGAGGGCGCCGCGAGTCAGCCTCCGCCGAGCCTCAGCCGATCGCGCGTCGAAGCCGCGCCGGCCCGTTAGCCGTCCTCCCCCGGCCGGAAGAAGACGCCGTTGCGCTCGCGACCGATCTCCGCGAAGCTGCTCTTCGAGGGATCAGCCGGTCCGGACTTGAAGTGGAAATTCTTGCTGGGCACGGTTGCCGACCACTCGACCGTGGCGGTGTCCTCGATGAACCGTCCGGCGAACCGCCGATTCGTGGTCAGGTCGGTGGTCTCGAAATCAGTCACGTCGACCCGTGCCTTCACGCTGGACCAGCGATGTACCAGAGTGATGGTCGCGTCGACGGGCGGGATGGTGTCGGCTGGTGGCGGCACTATGGCGTTGAGGAACGCATTCTTGAGGGTGAAGAAGTCCTTCGTGGCGAAGTCTGTCAGCCTCATGGAGGCTGTCGCCTGGCCGAGATCGATCTCGATGCTGTCCATCGGCACGTGGGCGGTCCAGAACAGCCCGGCGGACGGTCCGCTGGTCGGGATGCCCGGGTTGAAGTCGTGGACCTGGGGCCCTTGTGAACCATCCTGGTTCACGATGAACAGGTCCATTCAGATGAACCCGAATGCTCCTCTGTGGACCTCGCCATCCACGCCGAGGAACTCCCCGATCATAAAGCGGTTATCCATCCCAAAGAACATCGGGGTCTCCGCTCCGGTCAACGTATTCGTCCCGACGCCTCTGCCACCCTCGATCTCGGCGAGGCCGATGAACCCGTTGAAGTCGGTGATGGTCGAGGCTTCGATCCCGCGCGCCGGACGAAAGTGGTGGGAGATGACGCCGAACGGCGTCAGGAATCCGCCCGGAATTGGGCGGGGCATGACGCTACTGCCGGTCTTGTCGTCCGCGAACGCGATCGGTACCGACAGTAGGCCGGAACCAGCGGCGGCACCAATCGCTGAAGCCCTGACAGTACCGCCGAGGAACTGCCGTCGGGAAAACGCGCGATGCGTAAGGTGCTCGTGGTCGAAGTTCATGGCGCCGTCAGCTGACGGCGATTCGAGGCTCCCCATATCCCCACTCCTTGCGTCGAAAAGGCGGGCTCGAACCCAGCTCGCCTAAAAGGTTCAGCCCATCCTACGCCGTCTGAGGCTATTGTCAACCGCACACTGAGCAGCTCGTGTGCCGTGACAACTTTCCAGTCAACTCGAACCTGTGCGGTTAACCCCCTCGGAGTCAACTCGATTTCGAGGCAACTGGCGAGTACATCTTTACGGCTGACCGGGCTCAGCAGTGCCTCCAGGCTCTTTGTGATGATGCCCCGACCGTGCTCTTCATCCTCCTCTACGCCGCCGCCCACCTCCTGCTCGAGATCCTGATCGGCCGCAGCCGGTCCAAGGCCAGACTCGAAGCCGAGGTCCTCGCCCTACGCACCAGCTCCGTGTCCTCGAGCGGCAAGTCGGCCCACCACGCTGGCAGCCGGCCGACCGCCTCCTGCTGGCTGCCATCAGCCGCGTCTTGCCCAGGCCGGATTGGCAATCGCTGCTGCCCAGCCCTCAGACGCTGCTCCGCTGGCACAGAGAGCTGGTCCGGCGCAAGTGGGCCGCTTACCGACGACGACCCCGCCGCCAGCGACCAGCCCAGGGAAGCGATCTGCGCGAACTCATCTTGAAGCTCGCCCGGAAGAACGAACGTTGGGGCTACCGCCGCATCGCGGGCGAGCTGCTCAAGCTCGGTCACCAATGCTCCCACCTCACCGTCCGCAAGGTGCTTCGTCGCCACAACCTACCTCCTGCTCCTCGTCGCGGCCAGCGCTCCTTGCGCGAGTTCGTGCGCCAGCACGCCGACCAGATGCTCGCCTCTGACTTCTTCTGCGTGGACACCGTCTGGATGACCAGGCTCTACGTTCTCTTTTTTCATCGAGATCGCCACCCGACCCGCTGCTTCGCCAAACTCGACCAGTACGTGGTCGAGCGCACATCGTTATGTCGGGAAACCGCCTGGGTCTTGTTCGGCTGGTCGGAAACGTCCGGTTCGGTGCAGCGAAAAGCGTCGGTGAAGGACGTCGGTGCGCCGGGTGACCGAGAAGGTCATGCCCGGATCGATGGGGGGCGGCTGGAGACGGGCGGGACGCCCACGGTCTCGGAAATGAGCGCCAGCGTCGGAAACGCCTGGGATGTGCGCCGCTGACCTAGCGGCAGACCGTATCGCGCCAGTCGCCTACCCTACTTCGCACCGGGAACGCTTCCGGGCGGAGGTTCATCCAGATCGACCGGTACGTCGACGAGCGGCTCGCGCTGTTCGACAGCAGGAAGCGGCGCAAGAGTGGGCGGAACTGGGGCCGTATGCATGACACCGGGTGGTATCAAAGCCTGGGTCTGCTTCGCCTCTATGAATCGACTCGGAGTGCCGCGTGGGCGACAGGGGTCACGTGAACACCGTCGGAAAGCCGGATGAGGTAGCACCTCATGTCCGGTTTGATGAGCGGCGGCTGGGGAGGCTCCGGCTGCACCAGTCGTCGACTCTACTCTGGCTGGGCCGAGAGGGAGTCGAACCCCCAAAGCTTTCGCGGCGGTTTTACACGTTCTTTGTCGAGCCGCCCTATTAGGGAAGTTCTTTGTGGCCTACCTTCACGAGCGCAGTGTCTCGGCGATCCGGGTAGCCGGAACTTCGGGGCGACGCTTTGTCGCGTCGATCCAGCGAAGCCAGGCCTTCCGATAAAACGTCGCGCTCACACTGGCCCGACCCGAGCCTCTTCTCAAGGACTCGCCCCCCAGCCGGGTTAGCCGTCAGCTCGACACCTCGCCTCTCGGAGGGCTCGGCCTCTTCGTTCCGAGCCAGCCGTCTAAAATAACTCAGCTCTTGCCGCGTGGAAGGTTTGAGTTCCCCCGCTAAAGGCTCGAGCGCCCCAAGGCCGACCTCCGCACCGTCACGCCTCGCTGGCGCGTGAGCTAGTTGACGCCCCCGCGAGGAGGGCCTTGGCTCGACCGGTGACCTCGGCCAACGTCCGCTTCGTGGCCGCCAGGTCCTCGGCAGGTAGTCCGCCCCACAGCACCTCGTTGACACGAGATACCTCTGATTGCAGGGGCCGGTAGACAGTCTGACCGGCCGAGGATAGTTGAAGGATCGGGGGAGCCCCGCGTATATCCCCGCTCCCGGCAGCCGTCGCCTCACTAGCCTCGACGAGGAACCCCTTCGCCAGGGGACCGTCAACGGTCGCCTCCACCTCACCCTGCCGCGCCCTGCGGCTCTCACGCTGTTGCTCGATGAGCGCGGTGCGGGTCAGCGGCTCGGGGCCGAGCATGACCAAGATGGTCCACTCCGCGTACGAGAGGCCGGGCCGTTGGAGCACGCGGGCGAGCAGCGAGCGCAGGGCTTGCTCCAGCTGGCCTATGTCGCGGGCGGTGGGTCGCTGCAATGGGCCGGGCTGGACAGCCGCGAGACTGAGTCGGGGTCCCTTGGCCGCGACGGCAAGGAGGGCAGTGGCTGCGATGGTCTGGACCGCCGCCATCAGAGCGATGGCTGAGAACGCGTCCGCGAATGCGTTGCGGGCCGCAGCCAGGAGTGCGGCGCCGGTCGCGCGAGGCAGTAGATCAGCGATCGCGACCGCGCTCCCAATCGTGCCTTGAGCGAGAGCGGCCATATCCGGTCGCAGCGTCGGCGGGATTGCCTGCGCAATAGTCGCGCGGTAGATGACGACGCCAGGGCTGCCGAGGGCGGCAATCCCCAGGGAGCCGGCCAGATCGATGCTGGATTGCGAGATCGCCGCCGCGGATCCTGCTCGCTCTGGCGGCGCAGACCCGATCGTTGCGTTGGCAGTGGTCGAGATCAGTCCGGCGCCGATGGCGACGATGATCGAACCCCCGACCAATACGGCCAAGCCGGCTCGCCGCGCCTGGGTGAGGACCACAAATCCGACCGTCGCGATCAGACCGCCTCCGACCATGAGTGCGGCCGGCTGGCCCATCGAAGCAGCCGCGGCGCCAGCTGTGAGCTCGCGACGACGGCAAGCGCTAAGGGCGTCGTCAGGAGTCCGGCAGCAAGCGGTGAAAAGCCCAAGACGAGCTGCAGCAGCTGGGCGGTGTGAAAGGACAGGCCGTGCATGACAAAGGCGTTGACGGCGAGCATCACGACCGTCGCACTGAACAGTGGAACCCGGAACAGTTTGAGATCGATGAGCGCATGGACCAAGTTCCGCTGGCGGCGCAGGAAGACGGCGCCAAGCACGACACCGGCGGCGACGAACGCGGCCGCCGTCCAGGTTGGGTGGCCTGGGCGACGATCTTCATGCCATAAACCGCGGCGAGGACCGCCGCCCCTGACAGAGCAGCGCTCGTGAGGTCCAGTCGCCCGGCTTTGGGATCGCGAAGCTCGGGTAGGAGCCTCGGACCGATTACAAGGAGCAAGGCCATCACCGGGACCGGAACGAGGAAGACGGCACCCCACCAGAATGTCTCAAGCAGCACGCCGCCGACAAATGGGCCTAGCGCAGCTCCTACCGAAAAGCTCCCAATCCAGATCCCGACGGCGACGGCTCGCTGCTGCTCGTTGAGGAACGTGTTGCGAATAAGGGGCAGCGTCGACGGCGCGAGCGTGGCGCCGGCGACCCCCATGACGGCCCGAGCGGCGATCAGCATCTCGGGGGTCGTCGAGAACGCCGCCGCAGTCGACGCGAGGGCGAACGCAGCGGCACCGATGAGCACTAGCCGTCGACGACCGATGCGGTCGCTGAGCGTACCCATCGTGATGAGCGAGCCCGCCAACAGGAAGCCGTAGATGTCCACGATCCACAGGAGCTGGGAGGGCGTCGGTGCCAGCGCCGCGGTCAGCTTCGGGACGGCAAGGTGCAGGATGGAGATATCCATCACGACGACAACCGCCGGCAGGGCGATGGCCACGAGGCCGAGCCACTCGCGCCGTCCGGCGCGCGGGGCGGATGCGTTGCCCATGCTGTCCGTCCTCAGTGACATCGTTCAGGTGGATGTCGAGGCGCCGTCTCGCGGACCGAGCGACGCTGAGACCGGAACGGACACGCTCGACGCAGAACTCACGCGATCCTGGCCAGCAGGGCATCGAGCGCGGCGTAGCTGCGATTGAGGCCGTCCGCGGCATCGGAGCCCAGCATCGCGTCCCGCTCGTCCGGACTGTGAAACTGCGACACGGTCACGAGGTTCGTGCGAGCACCGAGGTCTTCAAGGACGATCGTCTCGATGACGATCCGTCCGGGCATTCCGTCCCACTCAAATGTCTGGACGAGGCGTTCCGGAGCGGACACGACCGCCATAACCATGCACGCCGTCGGGAGCGTGCTCCACGAATCGCCAATGCCCTCCGTGGATCAGCTCAAGCCGCTCCACGACGAGCTTGTTGCCACGGCACCACCACTGCGCGACAAGGAGCGGTTCGGTCATCGCCCGCCACACGCGCTCGCGCGGGGCGTCGAAGACGCGCTCGGTGCGGATCTGACGATCCGAGGGCGTCGTGACGATCGCCGATCTCAAGGCGTTTACTGACCGCTCCGGACCGCGATGTATGGTGCCGAGTGCTGCTCGTGCGAGATCCACCACTCGCCGTCGATCCTCCGCAGCCCGACCGTTAGCCGAACCTGCCCGGTCCGAGACTCGAACGCTCCGCGGACCCGCAGAATCGCGTGACCGAAAGCGACGTCACCCGCCGCTACCTCGAGCTCGCTCAACTCGAACGTCCCGTTGTCGCCGATGTAGTCGAAGAACGGCGGCCACGAGTCGCGATAGCCCGCCAAGCCGCGAACCTGTGTGGGCGGCGGGACGTCGAAATACACGAAGTCGTCGACGTGGTAGGCGATCAGACGCTCGAGGTCGTGCGAGCGGACCGCTTCGGCCCAGTCCTCCAGCCGTCGGCGCACCATCACTGCTGCGGATTCGGTCAGGTCGACTCGCCCACGGCTCACTGGGCGCCTCCTTTGCTAAGGAACCGACCGAGCCGGTCAAGGCGTGCCTCGAGTATCGCCTGGTACGTGGCGATCCACGTGGCCTCCTCGGCGAGTCGGCGCCGTCCCAGAGCGCATTGTCGGATGGCGGCACTACCTGGGCGGCGCCCGCCTCGCAGTACGCCGCCCCGGCGCGGGCCGTCGATCTGTCCGGCCTGCCACCCGCCTATATCGCCACCGCGGAGTTCGATCCGCTCCGTGACGAAGAAATCACCTACACGTCGCGGCTGCTGCAGGCGGGCGTGTCGGTCGAGCTGCACCAGTGGCCTGGCACCTTCCACGGGTCAGAGGGGGTCCTGTCCGCCGAGGTGTCGCAGCGGCAAGTCGCCGAGTTCACCGCAACGCTGCGCCGTGCCCTGGTCAGCGAAATGGTTGCGGCCGATCAGGCCGGCCACCCCTCACGCCACAAGCCACCAGATGAAATCACCACAGGAAGGACGTCTCGGCATGACTCATGACGGTTACCCCGATCGATCTCTTCGCGTCCCCTATCCACCTCCACCAAGCGACCTGGTCCGGCTGCTGGGCTTCGGCGCGATCATCGCCGTGAACCGCATCGAAGCGTCGATCCGCACTGAGGTCGCGGTCGCATGCTGAGCTCGCTCTATCCCTGGATCGTGTTCGTGCACCTGGCGGCCGCCTTCGCCTTCGTCCTCATCCACGGCGTGGCCGTCTTCGCCGGCTTCCGCATCCGGCAGGAGCGCGACCGAGCCCGGATCGCGGCCCTGCTCGATCTCTCGACGGCGAGCCTCAGGCTGATGTACGGGGCGCTGCTGGTCCTGGTCGTGGCCGGCCTCTCGGCGGCAGGCATGGGCGGGTGGCTCGGACGCTTGTGGCCCTGGACGTCGATCGGCGTCCTGATCGTGGTGGCCGCAGCGATGGACATCATCGGCACCCGCCACTTCCTGCGCGTCCGGCAGCCGGTCGGCGCCTCCATCTCACCCGGCCGAGCCCGCCGCCTGGCACCCGCCCCGGACCCGGAGACCGCGGAGAAGGAGCTGGCCCTCCGGCTGCGCTCGGGGCGCCCGGAGCTGCTCGCCGCCATCGGCGGCGGCGGCCTGCTGATCGTGATCTGGCTGATGGTGCTTAAGCCCTTCTAAGGCGCACGCCTGCTGGGGGGCGCCGGGGACGCCTGTGGGGTGCCAAAAGTCCATCCGAACTCAGCAGTGGCCCTGCCAGACCGGCTACGATCAGCCGCCGTCCATGCTCCTCTTCGTCCCCTACGCCTGCCTCCGGCTCCTCATCGACGTCGCCCTTGCACCCCTCCAAGACCGCGCCACTGATCAGGCCGAGTTGTTGGTGCTGCGTCACCACGTCCGCGTCCTCGAACGCCAGGGGAAGGTTGTCCGCTGGCGCCAGGGCGATCGTCTCGTCCTCGCAGCCCTGGCGCGCCGGCTGCCGAGGCCCTCCTGGCCTGCGCAGCTGGTGAAGCCGGAAACGGTGCTCGGCTCGCACCGCGAGCTGGTCCGAAGGAGGTGGGCGAGCTTCGCAGGTCGTCCTCGCCGCGGTCGACCCTCAATCAGCGAAGAGTGCCGGGGGCTGATCCGCCAGCTGGCCAAGGAGAGACTGGCCTCGATTAGGGCGAGAGCCTGCGAGCGGCCCAGCTGCCGTCCTGGTTCCTCGAATGCGTGACACGGCTGTGACACGGATGAGGCACAGACCCGGGAGTGTGTCGCTGGCGAGCATGGTCCCCCGAGGCACCGACGGATCCTCAGCCTGATGGTCAACGGATGAAGGGGTCACCACGAGAAACGCAGCAATCATCTGCTCACTCGCGAGCAGAATCGACAGTCGGCACGATGAGAACGTGAAGAAGCAAGCCCTGTTCATTCAAGGCGGAGGCAAAGGAGCTCATGATGAATGGGACAACAAGCTAGTCGATAGCTTGAGGCGAGAACTTGGGCCCGACTACGATGTCCGGTACCCGCGCATGCCGAAGGAGGCGGATCCCAGCTATACCATTTGGAAGGCGGCGATCGCGGAAGGGATCGCCGGCCTCGATGATGGCGCGATACTGATAGGCCACTCGATTGGCGGAACCATTCTGATCAACGCCCTCGCGGAGACGCCGACGAAGCGGAAGCTTGCCGGCATATTTCTCATCGCGGCGCCCTTTGTTGGCCCTGGCGGCTGGCCGAGTGAAGACATCAAGCCAACGGCAAACCTCGGCGCGCGACTGCCTCCAAAGACGCCAATCTATCTATATCACGGCAGCAAGGACGACACTGCGCCGTTTGCGCATGTCGATCTTTATGAGAGAGCGATACCCGGCGCGATCGTTCATCGCCTCCGCGGCCGCAATCACCAGCTCAACGACAATTTAGCCGAGGTTGCAGCTGGTGTCCGGGTTTTGGCATGAGGCTGGCCTGCAAAGCCGAAGCCTGAGCGGCCGCAGGTTATGGCCTTGGTGCGACTGCAGGATCGTACCCCCGAACGGAACTACGGCAGCCTGGCCTAGCAGAGCGGCAGCTGCTGGACTGCCCAGCCGTTGCTGTCGTGCCGTGTCCCATGATCGGTGGCCTCGTGTTGGGCGGCCTGATTGGGGACAGGCTGAAACGGCCCAAAGCCAATGCGACGACTCCCTGGGCGTCGGTGCCCTGGATGATCTGCAAAATCAGGCCCCTGCGCCAATCTGCGCGCGCCGTGTCAACGCCGAGGCGCTGACCAGCGACAATCCGCCGAGACGCCTCATATCCAGGCTCCGAGTGGCGGTTCGGCGCCGTCGACCGACAGACACAGAGCCGGATGCGTTTTGGCATCCCACACGGCAGAGAGTGCGCGCATACGAAACCCAACGCGCACTGCAAAAATGAGCTAACATGAGCCCGGCGGGAATCATATGCCGATGCCGACACCTGTCATCCCCGGTCTGAAAATCCCTACGTAGCCACGGTCTGAGATACCCCACCCACCTCGGGTTGTGCTAGCTGGGAGGAACTCCTGATCCGTCGCCGCGGGCGTTCAATACCCGATAGTCCAGGACCAACACACCCTGAGGGAGAGTCTTGGTCTCAACGAGGTGTAGTTCCTTCGGTGTGGTCCCATCGGGGAAGAGGTGCAGCCCAGATCCGACGATCACGGGAGAAACCTGGAGGCGAAGCGAGTCCAGAAGGCCGGCGGACAACATGGTGCGTACAAGAGTTGGGCTGCCCGCGATATGCAGATCGCCACCTTTCTGGCTCTTGAGTTCCTGGATGGTCGCGACAACATTGTGGTTGATCACCGCTGTGTTATTCCAATCAGCAGACCTGAGCGTCGTTGAGACCACGTACTTGCGAATGTTGTTATTGACGTCCGCAAAGGGTACTTCGCTTGTCTGCTGAGGCCAGTAGCCGGCAAACGCCTCGTAGGTAGTGCGGCCCAAGAGCATAGCGCCGGCGGACTCCAGGTGGGCACTAAGATCCGCACCCATTTCCTGGCTGTAGCGTGAGAAATGCCATCGTTCCGGCGACTCGATCACCCCATCCAGCGACATGAACATATACGAGTAGAGCCTCCTCATCGGTGCCGCCTTGCCATCGCGCCGGCGAGGTGCGACTTAAGATCAGCGAGCGCAATGCGCATACCTTCGGTCAGCTGATCTACCTCGTCGCCCCAGGTGTCTGCGGAGCCGAAACCGCTCATAACCATACGCACGATGCAAGTGCCCCCGGACCTGGCGCGAATCACCCACTCGGTGGCGAGCTTCGCGGTTCGACCGTCAGCTGCTCGCCACTCAACGCCTCCCGTGGCAAACCGCCGTGGCGGATCCCACGCGGTCACCTTGCCCGACTCGTTCATTCCGGCGCCCATGTCGAAGGCGAACCTCCCGCCCTCGCGCTCTTCGACGTCCGTTGGCTGGAGCCAGGCCGTAATCCCCGGCCCTGTCGCAATCGTAGACCAGACCTCTTCAGGACTGCCATCAACCTCGATCTCGAGATCAATGAAGCGTGGAGTTCTTCTCTGGGCCATTCAGACCACCTCATCCTTTGGAGCCGACAACAACGGGTACGCACCTATGACGACGCGATGCCACCGGCCCCCGGAGCTCGCGGCGTCGTGATAGCGCGCCGCGAGGGACCGAACGGTGGCTGCGAGCTCGTCGGCAAAAGCAGATCGCTGATCAGCGTTCCGAAAGCGGACGGCCGTATCGATCGAAAGTGTCGCGACGTGCTTACGCCGGGAGCTCCCGTGGCGGATCAGGTCACCGACTTCTTGCACAGTCCGCGCTGCAATGGCAATCAGGTATGCGGCTGACAAGCGATCCGACGCCCTCACCGGGTCACTCCGTGCGTCGCCCATCGCGCCGGGCGCAACGATGTACGAGGCCGCGGTTGAAACGAAGAGGCGCTCGGTCAGTCCGCCCCATTGACGCTTGCCAACCGTCCGGATGAGGCCATGCTTTTCGAGCGCATTCAGGTGATAGGTCACCTTCTGGCGTGTGAGTCCGACCTTTTGGGCCAGCATCGCCGCGGACCTCGCCTCGGTCAGCGCGCCCAGGAGCCGTGAGCGAACCGGGTCCAGGGCGACGACCGCGACAGCCGGACTCTCGATGACTTCCACGTCCACCATGGGCCCAAAGTCTAGCCTTTGACAACATTTCTTGTCAAGGGCCGGTCTCCGCGCCCAAACGGAGACGTTCAATAGCTCTGAGCCTCCCACCACTGCCACATTGCCGATGGCAACACCGGGGACAGCCAGACCGGGACCAGGGTGTCGGGTGCCGAAAGTCCATCCGAACTCAAGCGGCGGCCCTACCGGGCCGGCAACGATCAGCCGCCGTCCATGCTCCTCTGCCTTCTTTTCGGCTGCCTTCCGGCTCTCATCGGCCTCGGGTTCACACCATCGAGATAGCAGGGCCGTACCGCACGTCTGCACCCCGACACTTCCGGAGTCAGCATCCACCTGGAGGCACGTCGGGCGGATTCAACCGGCCGGCGCAACACCCTCCGGATTGACGAGGTTGAGTTCGCCATCGGCGCACCTGGCAATCTGAGGACGCGCGCATAGACGCGCAGGTCCTTTTTTGATTACGGCACCGTCGCCCGGGGCGGCTGACACCTGGGCGACGCTTGCGAGGTTGAGCCGCACGGTGCCGGTGGGCTTCAGGAGCCAGGGTGGCAGCGGCGGGAGCTCGCCGGGTCTTCCCTAGCCGAATTTCCTGTAGGCGCCCGTTGCTGGGCTAGGCAGAGTGCGCATGGCTCTCGTCAGGCGCGACCAGGGTCAACAATGGCAGGTCGACGTGCTTGAGGTCGAAGCCTGTTCCCGCTTTGAGCAGTCAGATGTTTGTCGTCGACTCGTCTGGACGAAGATCGGACTATTCAAAGCCCAAACGTGTGTTTGGCGGGCAGGTGGCCATCGCCCGACCCTAGCGCGAGCACCCCGCGACCTCGCGGACTCCTCCGGACAGCTCTGTCCCCCCGAGACTCGCGCCCGAGCAAGCGCCGTGGCCGGTGCGATCCGTACCGACGGGTGCGGCCGTCGCCGCGAAGCTGCTGCTCGCCGCGGTCAGCGGAGAAAGGCCGCCAGCGTCCGCGTGAACCACGCCGGATCGTCGAGCCACGGAAGGTGCCCGGCGCCGGGCTGCACCGCCAACTCGCCATGCTCGAATAGACCGGAGTTCTTAGAAGACAGGTCCTACGCCGGTTCCGAGACTGCGCTCGAAACCGGTGGCCCTGCGGGCAGTCCGGCTGACGGTAGGCGATGACACGCTGAACCGGTGGTTGTGACAGGTCTGGCGAATACGGGCCAAGGGGGCGCAGGAGCACCCCCGGCCAAGAGAGCCTGGGTGGCAAAGACCAGGCGTTAAGGGCTAAACCCTCCGGGCGCTCTTCGAGCGGCCTGGACGCCCTCCACCTGGGTCATCGCCAGGCACCGCTCGTCTACGGTTCCCAGGTGACCGATAGCTTCAGCGAACGGTACGGCGACCTGCTGACCGGCGCTTACGACTGCGTAGATCGAATCGTCCTCAACGCCTACTTTCCGCTGGGTCACGGTCCAGGCGGGTTCCGGAGCTGGTGGCGGCAGCTACACGATGGCTCCGATGAGCTGCTCGACAACACCCATCTGATGCGGATGGCGGGCCGGTTCGTTCGCCGGCTGCGGGCGGGGGCCGAGGCGAACGGAATCCCGGTGATCGACTGCGGCCGCGGCGAGCGCAAGCACCTGATCGCCGAAGAGTACCTGGCCACACACAAGGTGGGGACCGGGGTCTTCCTGATCCTGGTCGCGAAGGCGCCGGCACCGGTGTGGAAGGTGACGCGGTCGGCGCAAGGCAAGATCGTCAACCTGGAACCCAAGATCGAATACGTCAACCACTACTCGTTCCACATCATGGACGCGACCTGGGGGCACCTGACCTTCAAGATGTCCGGGCGCCCGCCATTTGGTGCCCAGGTCATCCTCAATGGGCACGAGTACGTGGCCTGCGCCGCGCGCTCCGCCGGGGTTGCTTTCACAAAGGAGGGGAATTGCTTCACCTCGGTGTATGATCCGCCTGCCCTGGCTCAGATCGCAGACACCTTGTCGCAGCAGGCGGCTGTAGGGCGTCTGAGCCAGGTCTGCAACCAGTGGATCTACACCGCCTGCCTGTGCTTCGGCCTCGACCTCGATTAGCAGGCTCGCAGCGGCTCCACTACGACCACTCAATCCATCAGATGGAGTACAGCCGCAACCTGCTGTTCGGCAACGGGGCCCGGATGGAGAGGGTCTTCGACGCGGTCGTCGACCGAACCCGTTCCCGCCTAGACGTGCCCAAGCTCCGGCACCTGTTCGGCGCCAAAGCACGGCCTCACCGAGACCGCGCCGGCGGGCCTCCCCGGCTGGCAGCCGTGATCGAGACACCTACCTACGACC
>Ga0126383_10000771_pt1 | contig 18564 bp, 14 predicted proteins | sample PanSoiMetPlot_35_FD_96882 | JGI IMG/M metagenome (GOLD analysis project Ga0126383, IMG submission 96882) | Tropical forest soil microbial communities from Panama - MetaG Plot_35 | ecosystem: Environmental > Terrestrial > Soil > Tropical forest > Bulk soil | place: Panama | collected 2016-02-17
TGTCGACGCCATCCACCTGCCGGTGAGCACCAACATCACGACGCATGACGTATTTTACCAGGGCGGCAATGCCGCGCTGCGGGTGAATACCGGCACGGGGATCGCCCTCTACCGCGTGCTCGAGGACCCACTGCAGTTCGCCGATGCCGGCCTTGGCTTCCGTGCTTGGGGATTTTCGTCGAGGGTAGCGCTCAACCCTGGTCTGCTTCCGGGTGTGAGCGTGAACCCCAGCGGCGGCTGGACCGATCCGCTGATCGGCGCGCGCTATCACCGCGACCTCGGCAATGGTTTCGGGCTGACCGCCTATGGCGATGTCGGCGGGTTTGGGGTCGGCGCGCATACTGATTGGCAGGTCCTGGGCACGGTCGACTATTCCCTGAGCCCATCGTGGAACCTCCACCTCGGCTATCGCAGCCTCAACTTCAACATTACGGGAAGCGAAGGCCGTTTCGGCTTCAACGTCCACATGCGGGGCCCGCTCTTCGCGGGCACGTTTAAATTCTAGCGAAACATCCGTCCTTCCGGAGGCAGGCCCAAGAGGATCTGGCCGACGGTTTCGAAATGGACCGGGCGGCCCTGGCCCTGCTGCGTGCCGGCGTGGATGTCGCGCAGCCGGCGCTCGAACGGGTTCTCGTTGAAGATCGCGGTCGAACCGGCAGCATTGTAGACCGTCACGACGACGTCGCGGGCCTGCTGGATCGCCCAGGTCGCGGCGAGGCGCAATTGCCAGTGCCGCTCGGGCAGGAAGTCGCCGTCGCGCTCGGCGTCTTCCCACATCTCGCGCAAGGTGGCATGGATCGAGGCGCGCGCCGAGCGCAATTTCGCCTCGCACTGAGCCACATCCGACTGGATCACATTGTTCTCGCGCAGCGTCTTGCGGGCGCCGCGGGGGATCTTGTCGCGCGCCAGCTCGATGAAGGCTTCGAGCGTGCCGCGGGCAATCCCCAACGACACGTTCGAGAACCCCATCGCGTAGATCATGCCGCTGGTAAACCGGTAGAGCAGGCCCGGCTCGCGCCGCTCGGCTGGGTTGTCGCGCGAGAAGGTGTATTTCTGCGGCACGAACAGATCCTCGACCCGGTAGCTGTCGCTGCCGGTGCCGCGCAAGCCGATGACCTGCCAGTTGTCGATGATCTCGGCGCTCGATTTCGGGAAGAGCACGGTGCGGACATGCGGCCGGCCGTTCGGGTTCATGCGCTGCGTGCCGTCCGGCTCGAACACCGGGACATGCGCGCCGAGCCAGGTCGCATGCCGGCTGCCGGTCGCGAACCCCCAGCGCCCGGTGACGCGGATCCCGCCCTCGACCGCGACGCCGCGCCCGGCGCCCGGCAGGTCCGGCCCCCAGGCGAGGATGCCGCGCGGCAGTCCGAAGATCTCGCGCGCCACCGCAGGGTCGAGATAAGGGGCCGACATCGAGCAGCCGGAATTCTGCCCGAGCGACCAGGCGGTCGAGGGCTCGGCCTTGGCGATCTCCTCGAGCACCTGCACATAGGTCAGCGGGTTAAGCTCGGCGCCGCCCAATGAGCGCGGGATCAGCAATTTAAAGAAGCCGGCCTCGATCAGCGCCTCGACAATACGCTCCGGCAGCTCGCGGCGCTCCTCGATCTCGTCCGCGGCATCTTTCAGCATCGGCGCGAGCCGACGGGCGCGTTCCAGGTAATCGGGGCCGCGCGTTTCGGCGCGGGGGAGGTCCAGCAGGGTCGACGACATCTTCTTCTCCCGCAATGCGCAGCCAAAATACATCGGGCGCAGCGGGTTAGCGATGACTTCCGCGCAATCCTCGTTGCGCCGTTACGCCGCGATGTCGCGCCACCAGCGGCTTGTCAAAAGCATTGCCGCAATTCCCGCGATGCCGGTCACCGCCGTCGCCCACGCCGCGCCCATCACACCGGCAAGCACGCCGAGTTGAATGAAACCGACCATGCCGACCCCGATGCAGACCGAAAGCACACCAAAAATGCGGCTGCGCATCTCGGGCGGCGCTGCGAGAAAAACGAGCGTCGCCTGCATGATGCTGAAGCCTGCATTGGCGAGACCGGTAATCAGGAGCACCGTGCCGGCGAGCAGCGAGCCTGGCGCCAGCGCAAAGACCGGGAGCATCAGCAGGTAGACGAAGACGCCGCCGACATAGAGGCGCGCGAACATCGCCGGCTTTGCCAGCAGCGCGATCAGGACGGCGCCGCAGAACGCGCCGACCCCATCCATGCTGGCGAGCAATCCGATGCCGACCGCGCCGAGGCCGAGGTTATCCTGGCCGATCACCGGGATCATGCTGGTAAACGGCCAGCCGAAGGTGTTGTAGATAACGGTGATGACCAAGGTGCCGATCAGGCGCCGGTCACGTTTGACGAGCATAAAGCCCTCGATGATCCGCTCGAGGATGCTGGCCGCGCCCGATGGCCGGACGGGATTGCGATGCACGATGCGCAGCGCAGCGACGACCGCAGTGACATAGCAGGCGACGCTGACGGCAAAGGCGCCGCCGATCCCGACCGTGGCGAGCAGCACGCCGCCCAGCGTCGGGCCGAGCATGCGACTGGCGTTGTTGGCTCCGACATCGAGGGACATCGCCGCGCTCATCCGGTCCGGACCCACCACTTCGCCGATCATCGTGCGGCGCACGGGGTTGTCCGTCGTCCAGGCGATGCCGTTGACAAGGCTGGCGAGCGCGACGTGCCAGACTTCGAGCGTGTCGCTCCAGGCAAGGAGCGCCAGAACCAGCGAGCTGAGCAGCATCGAAACGACGACAACGATCAGCGCGCTGCGCCGCTCGAGGCGCTCGGCGATGGCACCCACAACCGCGCCGAACAATGCCATCGGCAGCATCCGCAGCATCGTCAGCAGAGCGACGATGAACGGCGACCCGGTGCGCTGATACGCGAACACGGCAACCGCGAGCATCTCCAGCCAGCGCACCGCGAAAACGACGACCCCGACCAGCCACAGCCGCCGAAAGTCGGGTTCTCCGAAGAGCCACACCCTGGGCGCGACGCGGACGGCGGTTACCGTCATGGCCTATCGGCAGAGAATATGCGGCCGGGGGCGTGCCCCGCTTGCCGTCGCCGCTTGCTCCCCACTTTTCCTCCGATCGGTATTTTACGATTTGAACCTGCGTGGAGCGGTCAGATTAGCCCATATCATCCCGGAATCACTTGGGCCAAATCCTTCGCCGCCGGTGGCGCCCCAGGGAGCACTGCCTCGAGCTGGCGGTCGCCGAGGCGCATGTGGCGTTCGAGGATCGCGGCGAGCACGCTGCGGAAGTCGGTGGTAACGGCGAGGTCGCGGCCCTGATAGAGCTGTGACGGGGCAAGGCCGGGCCAGTTCCCGTAAACCCGGCCGCCATTGATGTCTCCGCCCAACACCCAGATGACATTGCCGTGGCCGTGATCGGTACCCCGATTGCCGTTTTCCCGAAAGGTGCGTCCGAATTCAGACAAGACGACAACGACGGTATCGTGCCAAGCCTCGCCCGATGCGCGGACAAACGCTGCGAGACCCACGCCGAGCGGCCGCAGGCGATCCGCCAATTGCCCTTTGTGGTTGCCCTGGTTGATGTGAGTGTCCCAACCTCCGAGCCCGATCGCCGCTATTCGGAGGCCGGGGTGGCGCCGGACGAGCAGCCCGAGCCGGGTGGCCTGCCCGGGAAAGCCGGTCGGGAGTGGCGCGCCATTATCCGCAATCCGCTGCTCCTGATTGAGGGCCGCGACCAATTGGGCGCGCGCCACCCGGCCTTCACGATACGATCTGGCGAGGTCGTCATTGCCGGAATAAAGCCGGTCGAACGCGTTGGCGATGTCCGGCTGGTCGATCGGTAGCGGCTGGGCGCCGTTGGGCCCGAGCGTCAACGTTGCGACGGGCGCCTTGCCGGCCAGGATGCGCGGCACCGTCGGGCCGATGCTGATCGCGTCGGTTGCACCGCGCGGGCCGGGCAGCGCCAGCAGCAGCCGGTTCATCCAACCGTCGCGGATGGTGCCCTGCCCCGGAATGCCGCTCTCTATGTAGAGTTGCGCGTCGAAATGCGAGCGCGTCGGGTCGGGCGAGCCCGCGGCGTGCACAAAGGCGAGCTTGCGCTCGATCCATAGCGGCATCAGGCTCGCGAGCGCCGGGTGCAACCCAAATTGCCCGTCAAGCGGCAGAGCCCCGTCCGGCTTGCCCGGCGGCGCGATCGCGATCGATTGACGCGCGCTGTAATAGGGTTCGTCGCGGTGGGGAATGACGACATTGAGGCCGTCGACCGCCCCGCGCAACAGGACGACAATAAGGCGCCTCGATCCCTCATTGGACGTCGCCGCCCAAGCGTCTGGGCCGAGACAGGCCGGAGAGAGCGACACCCCTTTGATAAAATCTCGCCGATGCACGGACGCCGCCTATCGACGCATAAAATCGGGGCTGCCGAGGATCAAGGCGGCGCGCAGCCCCGGCGGCGCTCCGTCTATGGCAGCGCGGGTGGCATCGCTTAAGGTCGAGCCAAAGGTCGCTTCGAGCCGGGCCGCATCGACCGGCTGCGCCGCTCCCGTCAGTTTTATGGTGCCGCGGGCCAATGCCGTCGCGAAACCGATCCTCTGGGTCGTCGCGTCAGGGCCGAGCCAGGCGTCCTCGGTATTCTTGTAGCCGTCGGGTGTCAGGCAGCCGTAGAGGGGCATCCCGAGCTGATCCATAGCGCCGAGCAACGGGCGGATATTGCCGATTGGGACAGCCGCGGCGCGCACTGCCGAGATGACGAACTGATACGGCGTCTTATATTTCTCACTCCTGCTGTTCCAGAATTCACTGCTGGCAAACAATGTCCTCAACACCTCTCGGATGTTGCCGTCGGTTTCGAGAAATCGAGCCGCGAGCCGCTCGACGAGAGGCGGGGGCGGCTCGTCGGCGACAAAGTATTGCGCCAGTTTAAACGCGATGTGGCGCGCGGTTGCCGGACTGCGCGCCAGAATGTCGAGCGCTTCCTCGCCCTCTGCCTTGCCGCGCGATCGCAGCGGATGGCCGAGGAACACCTTGGGACGGTAATCGTGACGGGCACCTTCAAAGACTGCAGCGTATTCCGGAAAAAGGCGAGCATCCGGCGAATTGACGCCCCACCCGGTCAAGGCGCGGGCCAACGTGACAATGTCGTCCTGTGTGTAGCCGCCATTGACGCCGAGCGTGTGCAATTCCATGACCTCGCGCGCGAAATTCTCGTTCAGTCCCTTCTTTCCGCCGCGTGCGCCGGGGCTCTCCGGGGCTGTGCTGAGCGCGTTGTCGAGATAGACCAACATCGCCGGATGCTTTGTCGCGGCGAAGAGCAGATCGCGGAAGCGGCCGAGCACAAAGGGCCGGATCGCCTGCTGCTCGTAATTTCCGATCCATACGTCGTCCAGCCCCTTGCCGGAGAACACATTGAAATGGTTGAACCAGAAATCGACCATGACCTCGTGAAGCTGGCGTGTACTGAGCACCGCTCTGAGCATGCGCGCCTCGCTGGCGTCCCGCAGGATGATGCGCACCCGTTCGCGTTGTGCCTTCTCCAGCTCCGGATTGGGCTTGAAGCCGCGCAGAACCCGCGGCGGCCCATAAAGCCGGCGCAGCTGCATCGGGTCGAACTTCAGAGTGTCGAGCTGGGCAAGGCGCCATCGCAACTCGATCGGTTCAGGGAGCGAGTCGGGATCGAGCTGCTGGGCAATATACCGTTCGACCCCGACCGTCTTGACCTGCCGGACCTCGCCGAGAGTCGGACCGAAGGCGAGGCGGTTCAGCAAATGGACGACCGCTTGGTCGGAGATTGCCTCAGCAGCGGTCGACAATACCGGCGGCAGAGCAATCAAGAGGCTCGCGGCGGCGGCGAGCCGCATCGCGACGGACCGGTAAAAACCCGAGCGCCCCGGCATCCTTCGATTCATATCGGGCCCGCCCTACCCCCATTGCAGGCGGCTTCAAGGATAGTCAAACTCGGCCCCGGTGCAAGCTGGCGGCCTACCGCCCGGCTTTCATTCATGGCGGCGAGCGAACGGTAAACTCGTCTCCGGCGGCTGTCGGCAAGGCAGATCGGGTAGTGCGAGAGGGCCATGGCCGGCGCATAAAGCCGAGCAGGCGTGCGAGGCTGGCGATCGCTGCCAGCGTCGCAAAAAAAGCCGCCAGCAGAATCGCCGCGGTCGGGCTGCTTCCGCCGGCCGGTCCGGCAAAGCCGAATACGAGCGCCACCAGGGCGGCGCCGATGGTCTGGCCGAGCAGCCTGGCGGTCGCCTGTATGGCGCCGGCGCCGCCGCTGCGTTCGCGCGGTGCGCTGCCGATAATGGCACGGTTGTTCGGCGATTGGAAAAATCCAAACCCGAAGGCGCAGACGCCGATGCGCCATATGATGTCGGCGTCGCCGGGCTCGGCGGGCAGAAGCGCCAGCAGTACAAAGCCGAGGCTCAGCACCATAAGCCCAATGCCGCCCAGAATCCCGGCGTGATAGCGATCGGCCAGCCGGCCGGCGATCGGGGCGATCATCGCGACGGTTACCGGCCACGGCGTGATCAATAGCCCAGTTTCGACCTGCGAGCGGCCAATCACGTCCTGAAAATAAAAAGGCAACGCGACAAACACGATGCCTTGCGCGACAAACGCGCACACCGATGTCGCCACGGAAAGCGCGAAGATCGGGCGCTTGAACAGATCGATCGGCAGCAGCGGCATGCTCAGCGAGTCCTGCCGGCGCACCAGGACATAGCCGATGAATAGGGCACCGGCCAGCTCGATAACGACAAAAAGAGGCGAGTGATGATGGCCGATGCCGTTGATGCCGCTGATCAGAAACGCAAAAGCAAAGGCGCACAGCAAGGCGCTGAGGAGGTCGAAGCGGTGATCCGACGGCCGGTTGTAAGGCAGCAGTCGTAGTGACATTCCGAGGGTGACCAGTCCCAGCGGCACATTGATCGCAAAGAGCCACGGCCACGAGGCGACCGCCAGGATCGCCGCGGCGACGCTCGGGCCCGCCGCCGACGATATCGAAACGACGACTGAAACCATGGCGATGCCGCGACCCAATTGCCGCCGCGGATAAGTGAAGCGAACCAGAGCGGTGTTGACGCTCATCATGCCGGCCGCGCCGAGCCCCTGCAGCGCGCGACCGAAGGTCAGCATAAGCAAGGAGTGCGACAGCGCGCTGACCAGTGCGGCGCCGGTAAACACCGTAAGGCCAATGATGTAGATGCGGCGATAACCGAAGATATCGCCTAACGAAGCCAGCGTTAGCAGCGAGATCACGACGGCCAGCTGGTAAGCGTTTATCACCCAGATCGAATCCGCCGGGCTGGCGTGGATCTCCTTGGCAATCGCCGGCAATGCGATGTTCGCGATGGCGCTGTCCAGCACCGACAGTGCTATCCCGACCGCCAGGTTCAGGATCGCCCAATACCTGTGCGGCAGCGCAAGTCCGTCTTCAGCCGTGTTCATCTTGTGGGGTGTCGGCCATCCGGCATGAAGGATCGAGGCACGCCTGACTTATGCACTAGCCGCGAGCCTGCCAGACCCGGCAATACAGCTGCCGCGTGCGCGCATAGCAGCGACCAAGGACACCTTGCTGCCCGGCGGCGGCCCTGTTTCTGCAAGAAATCTACAGGCATCCGCTCTCCGATAAGAGCGGCGGGCACCATTCCGACGCGGGAGGGACATCAGTAAAACATGAATATGGCTATTTTATAGTTGCCCATATCGCAACCATCCGAAGTTCCACCGCCCCTCAACCTCTTCCGGCCCGCGGAGGGCTGTCCGGAGATTTTTGACCATGTTGAACAGATACCGTCGGCTCAACCGTAGAGTGCTCGGGCCGGGCGGCGAAAGAGCCTCTCTCCGCCCTTCAGCGGGGAGAGGGAGGGGCCCGCGCAGCGGGAGGGTGAGGTGGGCGACGCCGCTCATCGGCACGTCGGCCCCCCTCACCCTGCGCCGGCGGGGGAGAGGGTAAACTTGGCGTCGTCTTAGAGGATCGCGGGCGAGTCGACGCGTCGTGGTCCTCCTTTTGGTAACCCGGCCCGGCGCAACGCGTTTTCCAGCGCGACTCTATGTTCCGGTTTTGCGTAACGGGTCTGTAGGATTGCGGTGCCGCAGGTGATACCGGGCTGCAGCTCAACGAGCCGCTCGACGACAGCTTTGGCGTCTTCATTGCGTCCGAGACTGGCCAGCGCAGCTGATCCCCATGCGGAACTCGATGCGGCGATCGGACGGCACATCGGCATTTCGCTCCGCCATCTCGCGCTGCACCTCGACTGCGCAGCGCACCGCGTCGACGACACTGCCAAACTCCACGAGCAAGCCATCGCCGGTGGTTTTTACAACGCGGCCGCGGTGCTCCTTGACTTTGGGATCGGCCAGCTCGCGCCGCAGCGCCTTCAGCGCGGTAAGCGTACCTCCTCGTCCGCCCCCATCAGCCGCGAGTAGCCTGCCACATCCGCGGCGAGGATTGCGGCGAGGCGGCAGGTAGTTGTCATTCTTCCGGCAATCCGGCGGCGCGGATACCCGGGAAATATGTCGTTTCCCATCGGTCGCGCAGCGCCGGGGTGTAGAGGTCGCCATTGGCCCGGGTGCGAGCGACGCTCGAATAGCGATCAGAGCCCGTCAGCCTCTGCGCTTCTGCGAGTTCCGCGCGGGCACGTTCGAGGTCGCCTTTTAAGCCGTAGGCGGCCGCTAGAAACCAATGCGGTGGATTGGCTTTCGGCTGCGCACTCCGTCCTTTTTCGAGCCAGGCGATCGCCTCGTCGATGCGCGATTGCAGCAAATGCACAAAGCCGATCCAAGTATATCGCCACCAAACGAAATCACCGCGGGGGTTAAGCCGAATGGCCTGCTCGGTAAGGGAGATCGCTTCCTGATCCGAGCCGCCGCTCAGAAACTTGCATATACCCAGTTGGGAAAGGGCGCCGGCATCATTGCGGTTGGCGCCGAGCACGATCTCAAACTCGGGAACCGCCTCACTGCATCGGCGCTCGTGGCGCAGCAATAGACCCTTGGTAATGTGCGCGAGCGGGTCGCCCGGAGAGATTGCCAGAGCCTGCGCAATCAACCGCTCGGCGCACTGGAGATCAGCAGCCGCGGCAACAGGGTCCTTTGGCGCAGCGCGGTCCGCTAGTACGCCCGCCAGCTGGCTCAGGGCCTCGACCGAGCTAGGGTCGAGCGCCAAGGCATGCTCGAACAGGTTAATGGCTTCCTCGATATTCTCGCGGGTTGATCCCTTTCGCATAGCTGCGCGTCCCCGCAGCAGGTAATCCAGCGCGTCGGGTCGGTCAGTCGGGCGGGTGGCTTCCGCTTCGATCAGTTCCCCACCGAGTGTATTGGCGATGCGGGTGGTGATCTCGCTCTGCATGGCGAAGAGATCGCCGATATCGTGGTCGAAATGCTCCGCCCACAGATGCGTGTTGGTTGCTGCATCGATCAGCTGGGCGTTGACCCGGACCTGGTTGCCAGAACGTCGGACGCTTCCTTCGAGCACATAGCGGATCCCAAGGTCGCGGCCGATCTGCTTTGCGTCCACGTGCTGGCCTTTGTAGGTGAATGCAGTGTTGCGAGAGATCACTAGAACATTCCGTAGCCGCGACAGATCGGTCGTCAGGTCCTCGGTTATCCCGTCGGCGAAATACTGCTGCTCGGGGTCATTGCTGAGGTTCGCGAAAGGCAATACAACGATCGACAGCCGGGGCGCCGGTTTTCTGTCGAGGCTGGCGGGTGGTGAGTCTGGAACTGCCGTGGCCATTGTCGCTGGTGGGCTCAGACGAGGCCAAGCCCACCACGCGGTGGCCCCGATCACGGCGGCAAGGATGATTGCGGCGACAGCAAATCTGCTTGTGACGATCCGGTGTCGGCTATGTCGCGTCGGCGACGCCGCTGCGCCGACTGCGTAGGCGCGCACAGGCCGCGCGATGTTCTTGAGCTGCTGCTCGCCCAGATCGCGGAAGGCGAACTCGAGCTTGCCCGCGGCGTCCTCTCGCACCCGCGCCGAAACGCAGATGCCGCCCGGCTCGGCCAAGCCTTCGAGCCGGGCTGCGACGTTGACCCCGTCGCCAAAGATGTCGCCATCCTCGACGACAATGTCGCCGACATTGATGCCAATGCGGAATTCGATGCGCCTGTCTGCTGGCAGCGGGGCATTGCTTTCGGCCAGCGCAGCCTGGATCTCGACCGCGCAGCGCAGTGCGTCGACGACGCTCGCGAACTCGACCAGCAACCCGTCGCCGGTGGTTTTGACGATGCGGCCGTGATGTTCTGCAATTTTGGGGTCGATCACCTCGGCGCGGAGCGCCTTCAGCCGGCTGAGCGTTCCTTCCTCGTCGGCTCCGATCAGGCGCGAATATCCCGCTACGTCAGCCGCGAGAATCGCCGCAAGCCGACGTTCGACCCGAGCTGGCCCTTTGGGCTCCATGGCGCCTCCCTGTTGGCGCCTGATCCTACACCAAGCAGCGCGTCGAGCGCATTAAGCAAAGAAGCTGGGCGGGTGGCTATCCGCTTCAGTTGAGGCCGTAAAAGCCCATTGCGCCGCCCGCCAATACCTGGTGCTGGGTTTGGGGCGAGGTGCCTGCCAGGCGGTCGCGGATCATCTGCGGGGCGCCGGGGAAGAATCCGTCGCGGTGCGGGTAGTCGGTCGCCCACAGGATCTTGTTCGGCCCGATATAGTCGGCGAGCACCTTGATGCTGCCCTCGACCGGCTCGAACGAGATCCAGCAATTACGCCGGAAGAGGTCGCTGGGGCGCGTCTTCAGACCGGAATCGTTGAAGCCCTGATCGTCGAAATGCCGATCCATGCGGTCGAGCCAGGGCGCCACCCAGCCGCCGCCGGATTCGAGAAAGCCGACGCGCAATCTTGGATGGCGTTCGCAGACGCCGCCCCAGATCATGCTCATGCAGGCGAGCATCATCTCCATCGTGTGCGAGATGATGTGCTGCGCGCCGCGCCCCTCGAAGCGGTCGATGCCGACCGTCGGCATGCCGCTGTTGCCGCCCTCGTGTATGCCGATCGAGAAATCGAGGTCCCCGGCGGCGCTCCACAGCGGGTCATAGGCCGGGTCGTGCAGCATCCGGTTGTTGTAGGGGTTGGGCCGGATGAAGCCGCCGCGGAAGCCCAGTTCGCGGCGGGCGAAGCGCATCTCGGCGATCGCGTGGTCGACCGACTGCATCGGCAGCATTGCGAGTGCCGAACAGGCGGTCGGGATAGGGCTTGCAGTAATCGGCGAGCCAGCGATTGTAGGCGCGGCACAGCGCGGCCGCCAGTGCCGGGTCGTGCACCGCGCCGGCGAAGAGGCCCATGCTCGGATAGAGGAACGCGGCGTCGATGCCGTCCAAATCCATGTCCGGGATGCGCTCATGCGGGTCAAAGCCGCCGGGGCGCCCGTCCTCGTAGCTCATCGTCTCGGCCGATACGGCGCCCTGCCGCGCGCCCACCCCGCCGAGCCCACCCATACCCTGCCGGCTGCCGAGCACCTGCTCCTCGATCAGCAGACGCTGCTTGCCGTCCGTGTCGACGATAACCTTGGGCGCACGCTCGCGGAACGCTGGGTCAATGTAGTCGTCCCACAGCGTCAACGGCTCCAGGATGTGCCCGTCGGAATCGATCACATTGTAAGCGCGGGCCATGACCTTTCTCCTCGCTCAGTTGTAGATCCAGTCCTTCTCTAAACGGGCGTAGCAATCGCGGCGATCTTTCAAAGGGCAGGCTCCAGTATCGCTGAACGCGGTCTGCTTGCGGGTTGCAGATAAAGCAGTTCCGGAGCAACAAACGCGCAGAGGTTGGTGCCAGCGAAGCCGCCAATCCCGGAGCGCGCCCGAGCGGGGTCAAACCTCTCCGTCGCCGGCAGGAGCAGGATGCACGCAGTGCCGCGGCGCTCGGCGCAGATTGCTGCCGGGTGCGGGCTACCGGGGTCTTTGAAGCAGCGCCATCAGCTCGCGCCATTCCCGGGGCGAGAGGCCGCTCGATGCCTGGTCGACCTGCTCGCCGGCGAGCAGGCGGCGGGTCACCGAAAGTCCGGTTGCGGAGATCACTGCCGCATTCATCCGGTATTCAAGAAAGGCGGCATGGGCCATCGGCACCCAGCGCGCCAGCGTCCCCAGCATTACCTCGGCATAGGCGCGGATCTCGTATTGCGCGTGGGGATCGGCGCGCAATGACAGAAAATGCATCAGATTGTGCAGGTCGGTCTTCCAATACCACTGCGTGTAGAAGCCCAGCGACAGGTTGATGCGGGCGAGCTCGCGGGCGAGGCCCGGGCGCGCCGGGTCGCTCGACGAACCCGACGCGCCTTCGTCGAGGAGTTCGGAATATCCTGCATAAGCGCGCTCGGCATCACGGCGCAGCAGGTCGAGGATGCGTTGCGCCGCCTCGCCCTCGATCGCCGCGCCGCGCCCCTGACGGTTCGTCGTGGCCTGGACGGCCAGATGCTCGGGTTCCGGGATGTAGAATTCCTTGTCGAGGATCGAGTAGCGCGCCGAGTATTCGTTCACATTCGCCGTGCGATGCCTGATCCACTGCCGCGCCACAAAGATCGGCAGCTTTACATGGTACTTGATCTCGCACATCTCGAACGGCGTGGTATGGCGGTGGCGCATCAGATAGTTGATGAGCCCTTGGTCCTCACTGACCCTTCGGGTGCCGCGGCCGTAGGAGACGCGGGCGGCCTGAACGATTGCGGCGTCGTCACCCAGGTAGTCGACGACACGGACAAAGCCGTGATCGAGCACGGGCAGCGGCTCGTAAAGGATCGCCTCGAGCGCCGGTACGGTGGCGCGGCGCGTCTGATGCGTCGCGCCTTGCTGCGCTGCGATTTCCTGCTGTTGCTCCGCCGTCAGCCGGCTCATCGCCCGCCACGCTGCAGACGTTCATACGCCATTCGAACCATCGGATCGGTTTGCGGCAATATCGCCAGACGGCCTTCCAGCCGCGCCCGAACTGCCGACATCTCAGGAAAATCGCGCTGGGTCCAGAACCTTTTTGCCGGGTCGAAATAACCGACCGTGTCGAGAAATGCGACCGTGAAATAATAGCTCTCGGGCAGCGCCTCACCGATCGCGCGCGCCAGGATCCGGCCATCCGGGGCAATTGCGGCAGTCAGGCACCAATCGAGCATCCGCATAAGCTCCGTCTCGGCCCGCTGTCGTTGACCAGCATTCATCTGTGGCCAGCCGAGCTGGAACAGGACCGCCACATCGTAGTTGTTGTGGCTCGTCACGCCGACCTCGTCGAGCCACCCGTTCGGGTACCGGCGGTCACGGATTGCAAACAGCGTGTCGATCAGTTGCGGCCAATATCCGATCCCGCCTTCGAGGTATCGCGCCATGTGGAAGGTAAGGCTGAGATCGGTGGTTCGAAACCGCCTCCCGCCGATCAGATAATCGGCGCCGAAGAAGCCGGTGGTAGGGTCCTGCCACTCGGCGATAAAACGGCGAATCACGGTTTCGAGCCGCGGATCCCAGGGGTAATTTCGAGGCCGCCGCCACAGGATCAGCCGAACGAGGTCGGCGGTTGCGAAATTGAGCTCCTTGCGTCGGTTGATCCCATCCTCGTCAAGGCGCGAGACAAGGAGGCTTTCCAGGTAATCCTTCAGCCGGGCAGGATCATTGACGCGGTCGAGAAGACGCGTCGGTGTGGTCTGGCCATCGAAATCCGCGGCGAGCATATGATCGACGCAGGCGTCGAGTTGCAGAAACCATACATGGCTACACGCATCACAAGCCTCGTCGCTGTTCCGCGCTGTGGCTGAACGGGACGAGGGCGATGCGGCCCAGCTGCGGAGGCGGGCGAGCGTTGCGCGGATGCCGCTCGTATCGGCTGTGTATTCGAGCCGCCAACGCAGCTCGCGCAGGATTTGCCGCGGGCAGGATGTCGCGTCTCCTCGGCTCTCCCGCCGATCGAGCTCGGCCTCCAGGGTTCGCATCTCGTGATGTGCCGACCGCGCCAGTTCGGCAATCTCCGGAAACCGAAGCGAGATTATCCCTTGCGGGTCCCATCCGATGGGCGCCGGGACCGAGACAGTAGGAGTTGCGCCACTCATTGCAGCCGAACCGGTTCGAGGCCCGGCTCCATTATCGAACAGCGGGTCTCTTGGCAGCAGATTTCCGAGGAGGCCGCATCTGCGCCGGTGAAAATCCTCTCAAGGCTCCCCTCGCGGCGTGCCGGGGGGCCCTGATGCAGGAGGTGAGCTGGGCGACAGGCGCCAGTCGCACGGGCCGCCTGGCAAGCCAATCGTCTAAAGGAGTAACCGGGAGTGCCAAGTCTTCGTCATCGCAATCCGGCAGCAATGCGACAATCAACCTTCGCGTCCCCTCTGGCCAGACGACCTGCAATCTCCTGATCAATGGACCCGCAGCGCGCCCGAGTTTGTCATCGATCCGACGGGGCAGCTCGGCAACGTTGCCGCCGAGCAGCTGCCGGCTATGGAGCTGCTGAGGGTCGGCAATGGGATAGACCTTGGGCTCTGGCGGAAAGCCGATCTCGAAGTACGCTGTCGCCGGTTCGAGGATGCGCAGGACGAACGCCTCGCCGCCCGAGCGGAAACGCGCAACGGAACCGGCGACCGCAATCGGCTCTGCGCAGGTATGCACGGCCCACACAATACTGCCGGACACCTCGGCGCGGACCTCGTCCTGGATGACTACCTGTCGGCCGATCAAGGCCGCTCCGCGCCGAATCGAGCCCGCCGGTGTCCCATAAGCGGCCGACAAATCGAAAACTGCCCATTTGCAACCTCCTTCGACGCGAGTGCCGATGATCGGTGCGTGCGCATCGGGGTTTTGGTTGCGCCCATCGATGACCAAGGTGTTGTGGCCCGCGGTCTGAGTACGATAGTAACGCCAGCGTGGGCCGGATCTGTTATCGGGGCCGTGGTCGAAGTAACCGGGCAGATCGTAATCATCCGCCCCGAGATCGATGATCCACCGCTGTCGGGCACCATCGAGGATGAAACTTCCGGCATCTGCTTGGCTGTGCAAAAAGACCTCTTCAGGGAGCGGCGGCGATCGCGCTCCGGGGCAGGAGGCGTTTCCCCCCTTGATGGCCAGATAAACCGGGTGGGCCGCCGGGTCGCGCGACCAAGTGTTGCGAAAGCAAGCGAGATTGTTGCTGTGAAATATCTTTCCGGTCGGCACCCTGATCCCCGACGGCTTGGCCTTCGGTCGGCTTGGCCAAATCACAGTGAACGGAAGATACCAGCCGTCATATTGATCTATGAGCCGCGCATCGATAGGCCGCCGGAACCGGTGCGCAAACCAGGCAAGCGGCGCCATATCGAACCGAGGCTCGGAGTCCCCGAAATTGAACGCCGCGCCGAAGGGTCCGACGGCATGCAGCGCAAAATCGCCTGTTTGGGCAAATCCAGGCCGGTGCGCCAGGCCAAAGCTGTCATCGAGAGTGCTCTCGAGCGCAGCGACCATCAGACCGGCGTAGCGCATAGCGAGCGACCAATAGCTTGGCCCTTCCGGCCATGCTCCGTCCGGCGCGAGGATGTCAAAAGCATTCCAGGATGACGAGAGGCTGTGGCCAATCAGCTGCTGGGATATTTCCGGGTACCGCTCGATGACCGCGAGCGCCGAAATCAGAATGCCCGAGTTCGAGACGAGCGTGAAATTGTCGCGCCGCCTCGGCCAGGCCGCGAAGCGATCGCTATACGCGGCATGCGCGGGCTTGAGCACATGCCGGTACAGCGCTTCCTCGATCAGCGCTCGCTCCTGATCTGCAAGTTCACCGTACAGCCAATCATAGGCGAGAGAGACGGCAACCGCGATCTCGGCGCAATCGAGAAATGATTTGATGACAGGCCGGGCCTTCCAGCTCGCTTCGGCGTTAAGTTGTGCCAATGCGGCGCGCGTCGCATAGAGCGCGTCAGTTTTTGTGGTGCCGTCGCTGATCAATGCCAAGAACGACGTATGTATCAGACGTCGCCCTTGGCGCTTGATCCTGGTGCGCAGCTCCTGTTCGGCTGAGGCCCACTCGCTCTCGCATAATGAGGCCTTCAGCCGGGCAATCAGCTTCGGATGATTGTTCGCGCGCTCGCGAATCCAGGAAATGGAATGTTCGCCGAACAACAAATAGGGGTGTCTTGAGTTGAACCGCGCGACTGCGGTCTCTACGACGTTTAGATCCAGCCCCTTGGTTTCGACAAATCGAAAGGATCGAGCGTGATCGAGAGACAATCGAAGTCCTCTGACGAGGTATCGCGGTTGCCGAAACCAACGGTGCGATCTGACGCTGCTCGTGATCGTAATTAGCAACCGCGCCCTGTCTCAAATGCGGCGGCTCGGGGGCGAGGTCAAGCATATTATTATGAACCGGTAACGAATTGTATCAAAATTTAGGTTATTTGGCGACGCGGATAGCGATCTGCGCCAGCTCCGCACAACATCAAGCGCTCGTGATGTGCAGAGCAGATCGAGCACCTTGCGCTCGGGAAGCTCGGCGGGCGTCTTTCCATCGATGGTGATAACGTCAGTGCGTGTCTCGCCAAACCGAGCCACAAATTTTCTGAAAGCACGCGCGGAACGTGGATGCCGGGCAAGGCAAGGTTAATCCTCAGCCCTCCCGTTCCGCGCTCACCAAGCTCGATCGGAAAGAAGGCCTACCGGTTCTGGGTCCGATCCTCACGCCACAGGAAATCGGGGCCGAGTTGGTCGAGGCTCGGGCATCCGATCTGGCCCATGATGAGGTCGATCTCGTTGCGGAAAATTTCGAGCGCCTTGTTGACACCGGGAAGCCCACCGGCGACGGCGCCGTAAAGCGTCGGGCGGCCAAAGAACACGAATTGGGCGCCGAGGCAGAAGGCGATCAGAATGTCGGCGCCGCGGCGCACACCGCTGTCGAGCATTACCGTGACTTTGTCGCCGATTGCCGCCTTGATCGGCTGCAGAGCTTCGAGCGAGGCCGGTGCTTGGTCGAGCTGGCGGGCGCCGTGGTTCGAGACGATGATCCCGTCGACCCCGATTTCCACGGCGCGAACGGCGTCGGCGGGGTTGAGAATGCCCTTGACCACGAGGGGGCGTGGAAAAAGGCGCCGGTAGCGCTCGAGGTCGCGCCAGGTTTGCGCCGAGGCTGGAGTCTGCCCCCGCCCGAATGCGATCACGTCAGATCTGTTCGCGCCATTGGGAGCGTGCGGCGCCCAGTTCCCCAGGGTCGGCGCGCCGCCCAGCCGAATGTATTCGATAACCCAGGCCGGATGAGTCATCGCTTCCAACAAGATCGAGGGCTTCAGCTTCAGCGACTCCATGACACCGCCGCCGCGGACGCGCGAAAATCCGTTGCGGTAGTTGCGCTCGCGCCTCGGATGCACGGGCACATCGACGGTCAGCACCAGGGCTCCGACCCCGGCGTCACGGGCTCGACCAATCAGCGCATCGGTAACACCGGCGTCCTTGGCGGCATAGAGTTGGAACCAGACATTGTTCGGGGCGACGCGCGCCGCCTCTTCCATCGAGGCATTACTGGCCCCCGACATGATGTAGGGGATGTTGGCGGCCGCCGCGGCTTGCGCCAGCATCACCTCCCCCTCGCGCCGGTAGAGGCCGACGCTGCCCGTCGGCGAGATCCCGAACGGGCTCGCATAGGTGCGGCCAAACACCGTCGCCGACTGGTCTCGTTTCGAAACGTCGACCAAGTAGCGCGGCAATAGCCGATGCTTGTGAAACGCGGCCTCGTTGCGCGCCAGGCCGCGCTCGTCTTCGACCCCACCCTCGATGTAGTCGAAGATGATCTTCGGCAATTTGCGCTTAGCAATCCGATGCAGGTCTTCGATGTTGACGGCTTGATCGAATTTCATGGTCGGGAGATCTCTCGCACTCAGGCGTTGCGCGCCCAATCGTCGCGCCACAAGAAATCGGGACCGAGCTGATCGAGGCTCGGGCAGCCGATCTGTCCCATGACCAGATCGATCTCGTTGACGAAGATGTCGATCGCCTTTTTGACGCCGGCCAGTCCGCCGGCAGCTGCACCGTAGAGGGTCGGGCGCCCCATGAAACAGAAATCGGCGCCGAGACACAGCGCGATCAGGATGTCGGCACCCCGGCGAACTCCGCTGTCGAGAAGCAAGGTCAATTTGTCACCGACCTGTGCCTTGATCCCCGGCAGCACGTCGAGCGAGCCGGGCGCCTGGTCGAGCTGGCGGCCGCCATGATTGGACACCATGATGCCGTCGCAACCGACGTCGAGCGCCCTCAACGCGTCGGCAGGGCTCATGATGCCCTTCACGACGAGAGCGCGCGGGAACAGCTTGCGGTAGGTCTCCAGATCACGCCAAGTCTGCGCATTGAAGGGGCGCAGCATGCTCGAGTGCTTGTAGACCTCTTCCGCATTCGATCCCGGCGGCGCGTAGGGCTGCCAGTTGCCCAGCATCGGCGTGCCGCCGCCGCGCTTGAAATATTCGACAATCCAGCCGGGATGAGTCAGCGCCTCGGCAAGGATTGAGGGCTTGAGGCTCAGCGCCTGGAACAGACCTCCTCGGATATTCGCGAAGCCGTTACGGATATTGCGCTCGCGCTTTGAGCCGACTGGGGTGTCGACGGTCAATACCAGCGCGCCGAGCCCGGCATCGGCGGTGCGTTTGATCAAGTCGGCGTTGATCGCGGGGTCACGCGCTGCGTAAA
>Ga0126383_10000772_pt1 | contig 18563 bp, 19 predicted proteins | sample PanSoiMetPlot_35_FD_96882 | JGI IMG/M metagenome (GOLD analysis project Ga0126383, IMG submission 96882) | Tropical forest soil microbial communities from Panama - MetaG Plot_35 | ecosystem: Environmental > Terrestrial > Soil > Tropical forest > Bulk soil | place: Panama | collected 2016-02-17
CTGGTTCTCGAACACGTCACCGGAAAGTCCTTCAACGACCTCCTGCATCAGCGAATCTTAAGTCCCCTGGGCATGAAGGACTCCGGGATGGATCAGAACGACCTCGCACAACTCGACGGCGCCACCGGCTACCTCCGTCACGCTGGCCCGCGGTACACTCGCGGCGCCTTCATCGACCGCATCCACGGTTTTTCTTCTGGCTCGATGTACTCCACTGTGGAAGATCTCTACCGATGGAACCAGGCGCTTACTTCCGGCGAGTTCGTTTCGAAAGAATTGCACGAGCAGATTTTCTTGCCCGTGCTTCACGACTGGGGCTACGGCTGGTTCATCACCAAAATTCCAGCAGGTCAGCCCGGGGCCGGCAACACGATTGCCGAGATGCGCGGCGACATGCCCGAGAACTTCTTCGCCTGGAGTCTGCGCTATCCCGAACGCAACGCGATCATCATCACTCTGCGCAATGTGTACGGCTCGACCGAAGGCCTCGAGCAAAACATTCAAGCTATCCTGTTCGACGCCGAGCCGCGTCTCCCCTCGCGAAGCCTCCCAGACATCGCCGCGCGGTTTTGGCTCGTTCTCGCACCGTGGATGGCCTCACATGTCGCGCCCTTTGTGTTGCTGGTGCTTCTCGCCGTGGCGGCAATTTGGTTCGCCGCGCGCGGAAAACGCCGAACCAGCCCTTCGGTCTCCCGCTAATCCCAAGTGAAATCTCTTCGCTCTCTGCGCCTTTCGATTTCGGGCTCAACTAACAGCTTGCTGATCAGACCGAGCAACATTATTCTCGGTGGCCATGAAACTGATGAAACGATTGCTCCTTGCCTCGTCCGCACTCTTCTTCATTGTTCTTCTTAGCCTGGCGGTGCGTGCCGATCTCTTCGGCCAACAATCCTCAGCCCCCTCCCCTGCCTCGGTTTCCGGCACCGGTAGGGTCGATTTGCCCGGGTCCAAGAATTGGACAACCGAACAAGATCACCAAAACATGATGGACCAGCTCGGCATCAAAGCCCTGCGCCCGGGATTCAGCGGAAACGAGAGCGACGCCAACCACGCAAATTACGACGAATCGAAAGCGAATCCCTTTCCGGACCTGCCCGATGCCCTGGCGTTGAAGAGCGGTAAGAAAGTCGCGACCGCACAAATGTGGTGGAAGCAACGCCGCCCGGAAATCGTCGAAGAGTTTGCGAGCGAAGTTGTTGGGCGCGTCCCCAAAAACGTGCCCGCCGTCACTTGGAGCGTCGCCAGCTCAGAAACCGCTGTGGTCGCATCTCATCCGATCGTCAAGCAACACCTCGTCGGTCACGTTGACAATTCGTCTTATCCTCTCATCAACGTGGACCTCCAGATGCTTTTGGTCAAGCCCACCGATGCCGCTGCCCCTGTTCCCGTGATGATGATGTTCGGCCGCGAATTTCTTCCAGGAACTGCTCCACGTTTCGTCATTCCCGGCGCGCCCGGCTCTCCCGGCGCCGACCCTCCCGCGACCGAACAACTCATCACCGATGGCTGGGGCTACGCCTACATCAACCCGGTGAGTGTTCAGGCGGACAACGGCGCGGGCCTCACCAAGGGAGTCATTGGTCTGGTCAACAAGGGGCAGGCACGCAAACCAGACGATTGGGGCGCACTGCGTGCATGGGCGTGGGGCGCATCGCGCGGTCTTGACTATCTCGAAACCGACCAAGCCGTGGACGCGAAACAGGTTGGCATCGAAGGCGTTTCCCGCTACGGCAAAGCCGCTCTCGTCACCATGGCCTTCGACACGCGCTTCGCTCTCGTCCTCGTCGGCTCTTCCGGCGAAGCCGGCGCGAAACTCCACCGCCGCAATTTTGGCGAAGCCGTCGAGAATCTCACCGGTTCGGGCGAATATCACTGGATGGCCGGCAATTTCCTCAAGTACGGCGCTTCCGAAGCCACGTTTGGCAGCAAGAATGCCGGCGATCTCCCCGTCGATGCGCATGAACTCATTGCTTTATGTGCGCCACGCCTCACTTTCATCAGCTACGGCGTCCCCGAAAAGGGCGACGCGAAGTGGCTCGACCAGCAGGGCAGCTACATGGCCACAGTGGCCGCAGCGCCAGTCTTCCGGCTTCTTGGAGCAAGGGACCTGGGCGTTTCCGACGACTATCACACGGCCAAAATGCCGCCCGTGAATGTCGGCCTGCTCCATGGCGAACTTGCCTGGCGCCAGGATGATGGCGGCCACACCGACGGCCCGAATTGGAAATATTTCATCACCTGGGCCGACAGGTTTCTCGATCACAAACCCGCTTTTTCGGTGAAAGCGACTCCGGTAGCCGCGCCTCCTCCAGCGGATCAGCCGGCACCTCGCACCGATCCAAATTCGCTCATCGCTCACGAACAATTACTCGAAAAAGCAAAGAAGGACCACATCGACATTTATTTTGAAGGCGACTCCATCACCCGTCGCTGGGGAGCGACCGATTACCCGGAGCTCCTTGCCAACTGGAAGCAGAACTTCTTCGGCTGGAACGCCTCCGATTTTGGCTGGGGCGGCGACAAGACGGAGAACATCCTCTGGCGACTGAACAACGGCGAACTCGATGGATTGAATCCGAAAGTCATCGTGCTTCTCGCCGGAACCAACAACGTCGGCCACACTGTTTCTTCAGGGGGCGACGACGCCAAGGTTGCCGACGTCACGAAAGGCCTTCAAGCCATCCTGCACCTCCTTCAGACCAGAGCGCCGGATGCCACAATCATCCTCAGCGCCATTTTCCCGCGAAACGACAATCCGGCCGTGATGCCGATCATCAACACGATTAACGACAATTTATCCAAGCTGGCGGACGGCAAAAAAGTTCGCTTCCTCAACATCAACGATGAATTGGCGGATCGCGAAGGCAAGCTGTTCGACGGAATGATGAATCCCGACAAACTGCATCCCGCTCTCAAGGGCTACCGGGTATGGGCCGACGCATTAAAGCCTATCTTCACAGAACTCCTCGGCCCGCCGGCGAAAGAAGATCATGCTCCTCCTCCCACCGGCGACCCCAGTGCCGCGCACTAACTTAGATTTCTGTTGGTTGTATACAAGGTGTTTGCGGGTGTTATCCTGAGGCCGCGTTGCTTGCGGCCGAGGCCTCTCAGCCGATCCACAGCTTTTTTCAACGTCTCCCCGGCTTCCGCCCAATATCCATGTTCAAATCATCCCCGGCCGCCAAATCGCGAATGCACAACTTCGTCAAATCGCCCCCGTCGCATTGGTAAATCTGCTTCATCGGAAGATCGCTTACGTCCAAATCGTATTCGCCCGCGGCCATGTCTTCCGCGGTGTCCGTGGACGACGTCACTACGGGACTTTCCTCCCGGACGCGCACGCGAAACTCTTTGGAAGAAGGCTCATAGTTCGCATAGCTGAAGCAGTGTCCGACGCACGCGCGTTCCACCGCATGATGAACGAACTGTATTCGGGAATTGGGCGGCGCATCGAGCGTCACGATCACTCGCGTCCCGGGACGCAAGTCGGCAACGAGCTTCTCCCCGTTCGATTCCAACTGGTTCAGCCAGCCCGTGTCCTGGTAAAGAAATGCGAAGAACACCAGCGCGCACGCGGCAAAGCCGGCGAGATGCCATTTACGCGGCTTGAGCAACCCCAGAAAGCAGAGGCCAAAAATCGCCGAAACGGTCGTCAGCCGCGAACCGAGCAATCCAATCCACCCGGAATCCGCTGAAGGCCGCAAATTTTCCGGCACTAGCGCCGTCGCGCAAAAAACGACCGCATACCATTCGAACGGCAACACGAATCGTTTCCAGGCTCCTCGTTCTCCCTTCCCTGAAAACAAATCTGCGCCCACACAAACAATGCCAAAACAAAACGCGGCAACCGCCAGCCAAATGTAGCGCTTCCCGTAAAGAGCCAGTTGATCTGCCCCGTTGTAAAAATAAAAAGGCCCGCGATCCCAGTCCGCCGAAAGCTCCGGCCCTCGCGACGCATACCAAAAGACCGCGTAAAATCCCGCTCCCGCGCACAGCGGCAATGCCACCTTCCACCATCCCGGCAACTTTTCTCTGACTCTCAAGTACGCAATCATGCCCACGAGCCACAAAAACCCAATCGGGTGCGCCACGTAAGCCAGCAAAGCAAAAATCGCCGCGCCAATCCAGTCCACTCGTCGCGGCGCGCGCCACACGATCGCAAGGGCGAAGCAAGCCAACCCCAGCGACCAGCAGTAGTTCATGAAGCCCATGCTAAACGAATATCCGTAGGCCAGCATGGCGATACACGGTGTCAGAAACCAGGGTGGCTGCTCGGTCACCGCATTAATAAACGCGAACACGCCCCAGAAAAACGTCAGCACGCAAACCGAAACCGCGATCTTTTGCGCCGAAGCGAAACCAAAGACTTTCGCGAGCCACAGCAATGTCACATCAAACAAAACATTGTTCCACTGCCCGGAAAAGTACAGCCCGGGCGCCTGCCCTTTTTGAATGAGCTGCGCCAGCCATGCGTTGTATACGTGGCTCGCGAGATCGCCCGCCTCGATTCGCCGATGCCAAAAGCACGGAATCAGCACCGCCACACTCAATGCCAGAATCAGCCACCGCCGGCGCCGCAAAAAAGCTAGCGTGGAATTTTCCTCGTACAAAAACCGCGCCCATGTCTCGAAAATATCCTGCAGCGGCCCCATCACGCTCCTAGCGCGTCGTCTTTAGACAGCTGTTTAGAATCTGTGTGTTTCGAACCGGCCCCGCCACTCACACACACGATAACCGCGCGCCATTCTATCCGAAGCACGAATTTCTTCTTAAGATTTTACTTGTAGTTTTTGCGTCGAAGGCCGTCGCGCTCGTCCGAGAGACGAGTCGCCAATTACATTGTTAAATCCCGCTCGCTTATTTCACGGCTTGGTTTTCGCCCAGTCGTTTCAGGCGGTCGCGCAGGCGCCGCTGCAACGGAGGAGGAGTATTGGGGTTGAACGCCACCAGATACCATAGCGGCTGGCTGCGGTCCCGGCTCAGCCACGCCAGCGTCGGCGCGTCCGCATTTGGGTGACGCGCGACATTTTCGCGAATCGCTCCATAGGGATGCTTGGCCAGCTTGCCCAGCGTTTTGGCGTTCGCCCGCGGATGCTCGCTGATCAATCTCAACAAGTAAAAATCTTCTGGTGGCGCCTGCTTTGCCAGTTTCTCCAGCACTTCCGGCTTGGCATCGGAGCTCAGCACCAATCCTATCTTTTCGTCCCACGCCACGTTAATCTGATTCAGTTCCCTCGTCCGCGCGTGAATCAGCTCTTCCAGGATGCGCCGTTCCTGCTGCCGCCTCGCGATCGGCACGTCGGTGCCTTCCAGCGAATCGAGCACACGAAGAAGGTGCTGCCTCTCCCCAAAAACAATCTGGGAAGTCCGGGAGACCGTGCCTTTCTCTTTCTCCTTGTGCTGCACCAAGTCGGACCGTCGCATCGCTAAGTCGCTCCACACCGATTCCCAAGCGCTGCTCGAGGCGTCCAGCATCTCTGTTTGCATTTACACCTTCTCCTTGCAATGCAAATTAGGGCTGGATCTGGTGGCTCAGGAATTATGTTCTGGGGACGCGGGGCGGTAAAGTCAAGTCGAGGTGCGTGTGCCCGAAGTGCCACTCCGCTTCGTGGCGGCTTGCCGATTCGGATGGACGCAAATCGCATGCCTCGACAAAAACCAAGGCCGGAAGACCGAAACACTAGATTCCCGGATCTTTCGATTTGCGCAACTCTTCCATCACCGACTGCACTAATTCTTTCGCGTGGACCAATTCCTGGTGAATCATGCGCAAATCCATGGCCGGCACCATCGGGTTGCGCTGGCTCGTGCAGTACACGCCGTGCTGTCCCGCAAGCACGAGCGCGTTGGTGATGCGATCGAGCGAGACTGCCAACCGCCCGCGCTCGCGCCCGAACATCTGCTCGTAGTGCTCCAGCTCTTCTTTATGTTCCTGAAACGCCGACATCCTCTTTTCCCCGCGCCCAAACACCGCGCCTTTGATTGTTTACGCCTTCACATGGTTAAGTCTCTACTTCTTTCGCTCACTCCGGCCGCAAGAACGGATTGACTTCCCGTTCCTGGCCGATCGTGGTCATCGGACCATGGCCCGGATGCACAATCGTCGCGTCCGGCAACTGCATCAATTTGCTGCGGAGCGAGTCCATAATTTCCTCCATCGAGCCGCCCCACAAATCCGTGCGGCCGATGCTGCCTTTGAAAAGGGTGTCACCCGAGAGGAGTTGCGGCACGCGAATTTCGGTCTTCTCCGAACCTGCGTTTGCCTCATCGCTTCTTCTAGAATCGCTTCCGTTTCCTGCCTTCTGAGCGGCTGCCTCGGCACTGGACTTGGCACTGACTTGGACGTTCTTGTCCGTCAGATAAACTTTCCCGGCGTCGTGGGGGAGATATAGCGAGACGCTCCCGGGCGTGTGGCCCGGCGTGTGAATCACCTGCGCTTCGAGCGATCCCCAGCGCAAAACGTCGCCTTCTTTCAGCAATTGATCCACTTCCGTCAAATCCGGGGGCAGCACACCCAGAAACGCTGCCTGCACATCCATCGCCTGATAAAGCGGCAAATCGTCGCGATGCATCAGCACGGGCGCGCCGGTGTATTGGTGGAGCTTGCTCAATCCGCCGACGTGATCAATGTGCGCGTGCGTGCTCACTATGGCCTTTACCGTGAGGCGTCGCCGTCCAAGCAAATCCAGAATGCGCGTCACCTCGTCGCCGGGATCGACCACTAGAGCTTCGCGGGTGAGTGGGTCACCGATGATCGAGCAATTGCACTGCAGCATGCCCACGGGAATGGTGATGTGAATCAAGCTTTCTTGGGCGGCATTGAGGGCCGGCAAGCCTCGCAAATCGTCGCGCATACTGCGATTATAGCATCGGATTCCGAGGCTCCTTTCTCGCGTTGAACGTCAGAAATCGCCCGGAAGCAAAAAAGGCGATAGACTGAGCTAAGGTGAATCGGGAGAAACATGGAGACGCCAGCAACAGCGCAAAAGATGGCGACGCCGCGAACCCACGATGCGGCGCTCGCGAAGCTGCAGGTGGAGGCAGGCGCGAGCATGGGCGTGTGGTTTGGCTGTGCGCTGCCGAGCGATTTCGGCGATCCCCCAGCCGAGTATCGCTATGGCAATGGAAGCGTCGCACTTACAGACAAGAATTATCGCGCCTATCTTTCGTTCACCGGGCCGGACCGCGCGCGCTACCTCAACGCCATTCTCACGAACAACATCAAGGACCTCGCCGCGGGACAAGGTATCATTTCTCTCCTGCTCAATCCGCAAGGCCACATTCTTGCCGAGCTCGAGACTTACGCTTTCGCCGACCGCCATCTTTGCGTCTCGTACGCCATGATTCGTGAGCAACTCACTTCGTGGATGGACAAATACATCATCATGGACGATGTTACGCTGGCCGATGAAACCGAACTTCATGGCACGCTCGCCCTCGAGGGCCCGAACGCCGCGGCAGCAGTGAAAGAGCTTACTGGCGTTGACCTGGCGCAGTTAAGCGAGCTTGCCAGTGTCGACAGCGTTGTGCGTCTCGTTAGCACAAGTCCCTCTTCGGCAACGGATTCTCTCCTCTGCCGCGTTGTGAAACGCTCGCCGCGAGCCGTGCCGGGCGCGGAGTTCGTTGTAGCGCGCGACCAGCTTGCCACGCTCTGGCAGATTCTGCTCGAAGCGGCGCGCAAGCACGGAGGCGGCCCCGCCGGTTACACGGCCTTGAGCGGGTTGCGCCTCTCGCAAGGCGTACCATGGTTCGGCTACGACTTCGGCGAAAAACAAATCCCTCATGAGGCGGGCTTGGAGACGAGCCACATCAGCTACACCAAAGGCTGCTACACCGGCCAGGAAATCGTTGAGCGCGTGCGTTCGCGAGGTCATGTGAACCGCCGCCGCGTGATGCTGCTGTTCTCTGGCGACGCCGTTCCCAAAGCGGGCGAAGCGCTAACCACTGCGGACGGCAAAGAAGCCGGCTACGTCACCCGCGCGGCACGAATCTGGGATCCCCTTCGCATCATCGGCATGGCCTACGTCCGCAAAGAAGCCGAAGCGCCCGGCGCGACTTTACATTGGCCTAGCGGCACAGCGACGATCACCCACCTTCCCTGAGTCTGTCCGAACTCCCGGCTCGTCTGTGAACCTCCAACTTTTCCTTTATCCTGTCCTCAGGATTCCCCTTATCCTCACTCGGGTCTTCCCTTGACATCGGGTCTTCCCTTGACTTGACACGACCTTCTTACTGACCTAAAGGTTTGGCACGCCTCTGCTCTTATTCAAACCGCGACACAGTCCCCGCAAATGGAGGATATCCGTGCGGAAAAAGGTTATTGCGACTGTCTCTCTTTGCTTTTTGGCCCTGGTTGCAGCCAAAGCTCAGAATCCCACCAAGACGTACCTCCTTCTCGCGAATGGCCAAGGACCCGGCAGCACGAGCTTTGCGAGTGCTTTTAGCTCCAGCGTAATTGCGCACTACGACGCCCTTGGCGTGGTCTCGCGCAATCGAGCGATCCGAATTTCGCAGCTCAAGCAGCCGCTTTGCCAGGCGTGCAATCCGTCGCGGAGGACCAGGAGTTGCAATGGATTTCGCCGAACGAAACCGTCGTCCAGGCCGACAACGTCATTGACGATTCGGCCGTGCCTCCTCCTGATGCATCCGCCCTGCCTTCCAGCCAACCAAGAATCCTTCAGCTCCGCGCAGTGGAACCTCCATCAGATTCATGCGGATCAAACCGCCACCAACGGCGACCGCGGCAAGGGCCGCATCAACGCGCTCGCGGCGCTGCAATAGGCGATTCTGGAAAAGTTGAAGGGTCGAGGGCCCAAGAGAGCAATAAAATGGACTGAGCCGACCTAAAGGTCGCCTCTACGAAACCCGGCTACCGCGGGAATGTTCCTATGCGGCCGAGCTGAAAGCTCCCCTTCGTGTAATGAGGAACCAGAGAATCAGCAAGACGATAGGAAACGACGCCGCAAACCCCAGCCATACTGGAAGATTAAACTGTGGGGCCGGCTGAGGCATGCGCGCATTCACGGTGGCCATCACCGTTTCCATGATTTGCAGAAATCTGGCGCGATGTCCCGGAATACTCAAGAGCAGTGTTCCATTTACGATTGTTAACGACTGGAGTCCGATGGTTGCGAGGAGACCCCATCTCTTCAGTTTCAGCAGCCCTGCGGCCGCCACAACCTGAGCCGCCATCCAGAGAACAACGATCAGGTACACGCTCCTTCCAAAAAGGAAGAAGCCCAAAAAATAGAGTGGGAACTGCACGCCGGAAAACACACTTCGACTAGTCAGAAGGAGGAGTGGGGACACGGCTGAGCTGATAAGCAAGAACCAGCCAATGATCGTTATGCTGAGAGGTCTCGCAGGTTGGCTGGCGACCGGCGCGGGACTTGCGGATCCCAAAAAGAAATCCCCCGCCGCCGATTCCGGGGCCGGTGGCATAGCTTGAAATTGCGCTTTCACGCTGCGCTTGTTAAAAAAATAAAGCCAGAAACCGCCCAGCGTGGCAAACGCGGCATAAAAGAGCCCCATTCCAACACGCATGATCAACGTGAAGTTGGGAGGAAGGTTCGGATCGGTGGCATGGGGAAGGGGAACGATTGCCAGGACGACGGCAGCGGGGAGCGAAACGAAAACCAGAATGCCAGCGTAAATCAATAACGAAATCCTGGCCCACTGCTTCAAGTAAAGAAGTCCGATGCCGCTCGCAAGGCCCCAACCCCCAAAGCCGAAAACAACAACGGCCTCGACAGTTAGAATAGTGCCCAGGTCTACAGGTGCATTGGCTGCCGGGTTTGACTTCGATTCAAAGGCAGACCCGAAAAGCATCATTGCCGCACAAAGGAGGGTCAACGCGCTGCCTACGATTACCAGTACGGCGGAAGCAGGGACCCCGGTCGAGCGATGCATCTAGCAACCTCCTGGACACACCGCTCAAATATAGCTAGGCAGCTGCATCGCGCAAGCCATTCCTGGGACCCCAAATCAGCATTCCATTGCCAGAAAACAGCGGCTTGTAAAGGATTAACGTTTCTTCTGGCGAATCACTTGCGAGGCGAAGTGGATCAGCATCTTGCGGTCGTTCTCGCTGATACGGCGGAGAAGAAGGCTCAGGCGATAAACATAGCGAGCGGACTCGCCATCGAGGCCCCAGTGGTCGTCGCCGTTGGCGGCCTGCACGGCTCGCGGAAGAGAGGAAGCTCTCGGAGGCGTTTCGCCGTCGTAGAAAAAATGGTAGAGCGGTACGTCCAGCGCCTGGGCGAATTTCTCCAGCGTAGCCAGCGAAGGAATGGTGCGGCCGTGTTCCAGGCGCGAAACGTAGGAACGTTTCAGGCCGGTACGCTCCTCGATGTCCCCCTGGGTCAGATTTTTCTGCTCACGGATGGACCGCAACCGGTCGGAAAGAATCATGTCGTGCCTCTTCCGAATGTGAGATTTTCAGTGAGGGCCCATACAACGGATGAAACAAATAAGCGTAAGTGCCTGGCCTTGGTCCCTGTTGACCGTCGGGACGACCTTTAGCGACTTTCGGCCGTTGCCGGTCTTCGAGACTCTAAGGCCCTAGCGTTGGCGACGATAATAACATAAAGGATGTTACATGGCCGCCAACCAAAAAAGGAGCGCAGAGGGAGCCGAAAAGAACCCCGGGAGCGGGCGCCGCGCGATTCACATGACCGCTCGCAATGCGGTGCTTACGAGCAATCCCTCTAGAAGCCTGCTGACGAAGCGGCCGCAATTCCTGCAGGGATTTGTGCGCTACGAGGCCGCAGAAGCAAGACCGCAGTAACACCGAGCGGGAAATTCTGCGTGAAAATTTCCACGGTGTGAATCAGGCGCTGCGTGGGGCCCATCAGTTCGTTCGGAGCCACCAGCGGAGCAAGCCCGCCAAGAATCCAAATCAAGAGACCGACAACGATAGCCGTGTGCCAACGCTTCATGCGCAGCGTGTGGATCACCGGGACGACCGCCAGGGTCATCAGGATCCCGCGAGCGAGCTCGATGCCCCAGAACCACAGGCCGAGGCGCGCCACCAATTGCGGCCCATCCGGATAGTAGCTCTTTGTGAAGAATTGGTACGTGATGCCGCCGAAAACCAAATAATAGAGAACGTACGTCAAACCAGAGACGGCCGTCATCAGGGCGGCACGACTAAGAGAGCGATGAGGAACCGGCAGGTCCGTGGGCCTCGATAACTTTAGAAGCCACGCTAGCAAAGCCAAAACGACGGCGAGAATTCCGTACATGATGACGCCGCCGCGGAGATCCTGCAGGGCACGCTGAGTATATTGGGGGAAAAAGACCACTACTTCCGACAAGGTGCAAACCACAGTTACGATGAGCAAGACGGGAGCGATCAGCGCGAATTGCCCGAGCGCGGTGCGCGGACCGAACAGCGCAACGGGAACAAAGGCAACGGCCATGAGGATTCCGGACAGCCACCACCAAGGGAAGTGTCCGGCACCTAGTGCTGCCATTGTCAGGGGCAAACCACCAAGCAGACAATAAAGAACGACACGCCATTTCATGCTCGTCGTCCTCCCTTCTTTTTTGTCACATACTTTGCGAGCGCGCTTCTGGACCACCGAAGCAATTCCTCATAGTCGCGGACGCCGCTTTCGAGGGCGAGCCTGCCCGACAGCGGCATTTGCGGGCCATTCGCTTTCAGAAATTGCCGGAGCGAGGGGGTGTAGCGGCGGAGTTCGCGAGTCAGGCTCCGCAAGAACCGCACGGAATGAGCAGGGCCCGCCGTTTCATCCATAAAACCGAAGCGCAACATGAGTTCATCCAGGCGATGGATGATGTCGTCCGCTGAGATCGATTTCGTTTGCCAAGTTTTGAAGGAGCGTTTGCCAGAAGCCGTAGCCCGAAAGACGCGACGGCGGCGACGTCCGGAAGACGGGTGGAGTTGACCGCGCAGCAATCCTTGCTTCTCGAGGCGCTGCAGCGCCGGGTAAATCGCGCCCGGACTGTCGCTAAACGTACCCATGGGAGTGTTGGCGAAGATTTTCCGGAGGTCGTAGCCAGAGCGGGCTTGCTGATGGAGCAAGCCCAAAATCGCGTAGCCAAGCATCGAGATCGTTTTCATAGTACGTGACGTACTATACGCCACGTATCATAGGCTGTCAACAAGATGGGCGAGTCCGCTGATTGCGATCCTCGTCTACGGCCAAAGCGACGCCGTCTGTTGCCGACTCTGTTCCGTCAACCGTACACTAGCGGTGGTTAGAACCGGGCGAGATTGGGTCGTCGCTGGTCTGGATCTGGAGAAGAAGGCGTGTTTGAGCGGTACACAGAGAAGGCGCGGCGCGTCATTTTCTTTGCGCGCTATGAGGCCAGCCAGTACGGCAGCCCGTACATTGAAACCGAGCACCTGTTGCTGGGGCTCTTGCGAGAAGACCGCGCACTGGCAGCAAGGTTTCTAGGAGGCACAAAAGTAGAACCTGAGATTCGTGCCGACCTCGAACAGCAGATCATTCATCGCGAGCGCATCGATACTTCTGTAGAAATGCCGCTCACTGCTGAGTCTATGAGGATCCTGAACTTTGCTGCGGAAGAAGCCGAAAGGCTTGGACACGGGCACGTGGGGACAGAGCATTTGTTGCTCGGGATGTTGCGCATGGAGGGTTCGCTCGCCGCACAAGTCTTGCAAAAGAGGGGCCTGAAACTGGACCAGATACGAGAGCAATTGCCAACGTCCGCGACCATCCCTACTGTCAAAGCTAGCCCAAGCGACACAGCACTACCCAAGCTGGCAAGCTTTCTTGCCGGGCTCAAATGGCATAAGGCGGAGGACCTGTTACCATTCTTCGCGGCGAACGCGCAATTCGTGGACGTGCACGGAAGGCAGTGGAACCGGGAAGAAATCGAAAAGGAATTTGTGACGCTGCTTGCCCCGTATGCGAAGAAAAATGCAGAACACATTATCGAGCAAACGCTGGTGGATTCCAGCGAGGTGGTGGTTGCGTTGGTTCTGTGTAAGAACGCAATTCTCGCCAGCATGGAACGCATCTGGATACACCGCTTGAGTATAGTGCTGATTCAAGAACACGATGATTGGGCCATCGTCCTGATACAGGTCACACCCGTTCAACCCGCATAACTCGAAACTTCCTGCAAAATGTGCGGCGTCGTGAGGATCGCAGCTCGCTTATGCGAATTCGCGATGGGGGGCGGATTGGTCGGGGCCGACCCGGCCAGCGACGATGTCGGATTTCAAATAGTTTTCGCCGAGGATGGGAGAGCCAGCCAGGCGGCGGAGCATGGCGATTTGGCCGATGTGATTCAGCGCGTCGGCGACGGGGCCCTGGAAAAGGCCTTCGGTGGAACCGTGGAGCGGTTCGGAAGAGGCGAGGCAGTCGTCGAACTTTTGGATGGCGGCGAAGAAGCGGTCAATTTCGGCGTTCCAGGGAAGCGGTGTCGAGTCCTTCCAGGCTTGCTTGCCCTGTGCGATGGAGAGCGCCCAGTCAAAAAGATCGCCCAGGTGCGCGAGAATTTGCGCGGGCGTCCGCGTCTTGTCCCCGATATGAAAAGTGGCAAAGCGATCGGGCGCGCCGCGCAGAGCTTTTGCGGCTCGATAGGCGACCGTGGCGAGCGTGTGCCGCAAGAGCTGGCGCCCAGGATCGGGCAATGCGGTGGCGGTCGGTCCGGTTATTGGTGAAGCGGTCATGTCATTGTTCCCTTCCGAAGTAGAATCTCCACCGCAAATTATACGAGGTAGGGGCAGGAACCAGAAGCTTGCAAGTCATGATGCGCCAGATGCCCCGATGAGCGATGGCAACTCGAAGATTTGGGGTCTCGGACAATTGGTCCAGATCGGCATGCAAAATGATCCAGACTCGACGATTGCTTTCCTCCCGGGTATTCCAGCATCTTGGCTGAAGGCAGACCTTCTGCTCGGAGCTGCCTCGGCGACCATCATGCAACCACGGCTGCCATTAGGTTCAGGACAGAAATCAGAAAAATCGCATCGGTAGCCTCCCATTAAGGCGAAGAAAAGATAGAGTCATTTCGCTTTTATCGCGGCGAAGGCGTACGCAAGCTATTGCTTGGTATAGACGCGGACGTAATCAACGAGCATTTGTTGCGGGAATTGCGTGGTGTTGTCCGGTGAACCGGGCCAAGTGCCGCCCACAGCGACATTGAGAATTATAAAGAAGGGATGATCAAAGACCCAGGCTCCGCCGGACGGCCACTGGGATTGCGTAAACGTGGCGTAGAGGTTCGTGTCGACGTAAAAGCGGACTACTCCTGGCGCCCATTCAACGGCGTAGAGATGGAAGTCAGTGGCGAAGGCCTGACCGGAGGGTAGGCTGAAGGGCGCCGAAGCGTCGCTGGTGCGGCTGGTCGTGCTGGGGCCGTGAAGAGAACCGTGGACGGTGCCGGGCTCTTTGCCGAGGTTCTCCATAATGTCGATTTCGCTGCAATCTGGCCAGCCAACGGAAGTGATGTTGTTACCGAGCATCCAGAAGGCAGGCCACATGCCCTGACCCGCGGGAATTTTGATGCGCGCTTCAAAGCGGCCGTATGCTTGACTGAAGAGCCCCTGGGTTTTGAGGCGGGCCGAAGTGTAATTGTTCGTGGAACCGTCCGAGCAGGCAAACGGAGTGCTTTCCTGCAGCGCGGTGATGACCAGATTTCCACCTTGGATTTGCGCGTTTTGCACACGATTCGTGTAGCACTCGAGCTCGCTGTTGCCCCAACCTTTGCCGCCCAAATCGTAAGTCCACTTCGAAGAATCGGGAGCGGAGCCGTCCGCGCCGTTGAATTCTTCGGACCAAACGAGAGTCCAGCCTTTTGTAGGAGGGGGCTGAAGAGGGGCGCCACCGCCGCAACTTAACAAGGAAAGCGCCACTGCGGTGAAGAGAAAGCCTGGAGCACGTTTCGGTGCGTTTTGCAGCATAAGCAACATGGGTGCGCGCACAAATCGGAGCCTGCTGACGCCAAGCCGTGCTGCTACTACGCGAGATTCAGGGCGCGTTTGAACGAACCTTTTTCGTTCTCAATCTTTTTCTGAAGCTGGAGAATCGCGTAGAGCAGCGCTTCAGGGCGTGGCGGGCAGCCGGGGACGTAAACGTCCACGGGGATCACCTGATTGCACCCTTGCACGATCGCGTAGTTGTTGAACACGCCTCCGGAGGTGGCGCAAGCGCCCATGGAAATGACCCACTTGGGTTCCGGCATTTGATCGTAGAGCTGGCGAACCACCGGGGCCATTTTTTGCGAAAGGCGGCCGGCAACAATCATCAAATCGGCCTGGCGCGGCGAAGGACGAAAAACTTCGGCGCCGAAACGCGCCACGTCGAAGCGCGCGGCGGCCATGGACATCATTTCAATGGCGCAGCAGGCGAGGCCGAAACCGAGCGGCCAAATGGAGCTTTTGCGCGCCCAGTTTACGGCCTTGTCCAGTTGCGTAAAGATGATGCCTTCGTCCTGAAGCAGGCTGCCAAAATCGTCGGGCTTGGTCAGCGTGACGTGTTTGCCTAGCGAAGTGCTCATTTCTTTCCTCGATACTATCTTCGCACAAGGGACTGCGGCGAAACAAATGATGCTCACACAACCTTACACTACTGCTCCTTCACTCCCAGGTGTGACGATGCCTAGCCCCTACGAGAAAACGCGTGTAGAGTAGCCGCGAAATGAATCTTGCGAAATGGCTCTACCGCGGCGGACGTCCCAATTGGCTGGCGAACACGCTCAATGCATGCTCGGCTGGGCTCCACGCGCTTGGGATTGCACCAAACTATCTGGTTACGTTGGAGGTACGCGGACGGCGTTCGGGCCGCATGGTAAGCCTGCCGCTCGTCATGGCGGTAGTCAAGGGCGAGCGCTACCTGGTATCCATGCTGGGACCGAATTCCGACTGGGTGCGAAATGCGGAGGCGGCAGGCGGTCGTGTGACGCTACGTCACGGGCGCCGCGAACAGGTTCTTTTGGAGGAAGTACCGGCGAACCAGCGTGCTCCCATATTGAAGGCCTATTTGAAGCGCGCCCCCGGAGCGAGGCCGGACGTGGCGGTGGACAAGGACGCGCCCCTAACCGAGTTCCACCGCGTTGCCGCGCAATATCCCGTCTTTCGGGTTGTCCCGGAAGGCGCCCCAGCAGCAAAGAGGGGTTAGCCAGCGTCTGCCTTACTCTCTCCCTGCTACATGAAGCTGCCTCTGAGGTTTGCAACGGGTGCGACCCTTCGCTTGTAGTATATTCAGCGGCCCCCATGAAAACCCCTAGACGAAAGAAGGAATGGTTCGACGACGAGTCGTTCTGGCGAGAGCTGTATCCGTTTATGTTTCCGGAGCAACGCTTCGCCGCAGCGGACGAGCAAATGGCTCAGGCGGTGGCGCTGACGAAGCCCGCGGGCAAATCTGTGCTGGACCTTTGCTGTGGTCCGGGCCGATGCAGCATTGCGCTGGCGAAAAAGGGATTTTCGGTCACGGGAGTCGACAGAACGAAATACCTATTGGAGCAGGCGAGGGCGAAGGCTGCTTCCGCGCGCGCCAAAATTGAGTGGGTGCAGAAAGATATGCGGGATTTTGTGCGCGCGGATTTTTTCGATCTTGTGTTGAGCATGTTTACGTCGTTTGGCTATTTCGACAATCAGCGCGACGACTTGGTGGTCTTAAGGAACATGCTGGCATCGGTGAAACTGGGTGGAGCGTGCTTGATCGAACTCTTGGGGAAAGAACATCTGGCGAAAATTTTTCAGCCCACGATTTCCACGCTGTTGCCGGACGGCACGATCGTGGTGCAACGGCATGAGATTTTTGATGATTGGACTCGTGTTCGGAACGAGTGGCTCGTGGTGAAGAAAAATCGCGTGAAGCGGTTCAAATTTCATCACAGAGTTTATTCCGGGCAGGAGTTGAGGACGCTGATGGCACACGCGGGATTCGTAGGCGTGAAACTCTACGGGAACCTGGACGGAGACGCGTATGGCCCTAGCGCAGAAAGGCTCATTGCGATAGGCCGCAAAGCGAAATAAGGCACTCAGTGCCCGGGCGGTGCCGGCGTGAGGTTGTATTCGGAGAGGGAGACGGAGCGCATGGCACGGAAATATTGAATCACGGAGCCGGGCCAGAGCGTGGTGTTCTCGCCGGTGCGGACGTCCTGATACCAACTGCGGCAGCCGCCGGATTGCCAGACGGTGCTGGCCATGTGATCGCGCAAGTTCGCGACGAATTGTCTTTGGGATTCGGCGCGCACTTCCATGGCAGAAATGTTTTGCTTGCGCATTAATTTCAGGCATTTGATGACGTAACGGACCTGCGCTTCAATCATCAACACGACGGAATTGTGGCCGAGGCCGGTGTTGGGGCCGAGGAGCATAAAGAAGTTCGGAAAACCACTGACGGTCACGCCAAGATAGGCACTCAAGCCGCTACGCCACGCGTCGTGAATCTGGTAGCCGTTTCTGCCGAAAAGTTTGATGCCAATGAATTGTTCGGTGACGTGAAAGCCAGTGCCGTAGATGAGAACGTCGACGGAACGCTCGGCGCCGTCTTGTGTGAGGACGCTGCGCTCGGTGACTTCGGAAATTCCCTCGGTCACAAGCTCGACGTTGCGCCGCTTGAAGACCGGATAAAAATCGTCAGAGAGAAGGATGCGCTTGCAACCGATCTGATAGCGAGGTGTTAGCGCCGCGCGGAGCTTCGGGTCGGTGACGCTTCTTTCCAGATGGCGGCGCGCGATTCGCTCCAGGTGTTCGCGTACAACGCGATCGCCAAGAAAACTCAGCACACGCCACTCGAGGGCGAAGAAAAGAAATTTACGGAAGGCCCATGTGAGGAGAGGTATGCGGCGAAATCGCGCGCGCGCCTTTTCGGAGAATCCAAAATCGAGCCGCGGAACAATCCACGGGGGCGTGCGCTGAAAAATGCAAAGCTTGCCGGCGCGTGGAGCGATGTGCGGGATGAATTGAATGGCGCTGGCGCCCGTGCCGACTACAGCGACGGTTTTGCCGGTCAAATCCAGGTCAGAACGCCACGTTGCGGAATGAAACGAAGGACCGGAGAAACGCTCGACGCCCGGAATTTCTGGGTAGTGCGGGACGTGGAGCGCGCCCATGCCGGAGACCAAAACACGCGCTTGAATGGTCAGCGTATCGCCGTGATTGCCGTTGTGCTATGAGACCTTGCCCGTAATGATGCGCCAGTGGCTAAGAGATTCGTCCCAGGCGGCTTGCCGAAAGCGCGTGTTGAAGCGAATGTAAGGCCCCAGACCGTAGCGTTGAACGCAGGATTTCAAGTATCGCCAGATTTCCTGCTGGCCCGCGAACATGCGAGACCAATCGGGGTTGCGTTCGAACGAAAAAGAATAAAGATGCGCGGGCACGTCACAGGCACAGCCGGGATAACGGTTTTCATACCAGGTGCCGCCGAGGTCGTCGCTCTTTTCGATAATCAGAAAATTCTTCATTCCGGCTTCTAGCAACTTTATGCCCATGCAGATGCCGGAAAATCCCGCGCCGACGATGAGCACTTCTACAGAAACGTCCGCAGAATGGTGATGGTTGCCGCAAAGTTCAGGCATGTTGAACCAATCCTACACTCTTTGAATTCTCTGCGGAAACA
>Ga0126383_10000773_pt1 | contig 18550 bp, 19 predicted proteins | sample PanSoiMetPlot_35_FD_96882 | JGI IMG/M metagenome (GOLD analysis project Ga0126383, IMG submission 96882) | Tropical forest soil microbial communities from Panama - MetaG Plot_35 | ecosystem: Environmental > Terrestrial > Soil > Tropical forest > Bulk soil | place: Panama | collected 2016-02-17
ATTGATGCCGCGCTTTTTGCCGAGCGCGTTCAGATAATCGCCGACCGATTCCCAGGTCACGTCGACGCCTGCCTTCAGCACCGGCAGCGGGATCTGCTCGGCGTCGGAGAAGAATTCGAGGTACCACTCGCCGTCGCCCGGCCGCACCGGCGCGATGACCTGGCCGCATTGGCCGACGATGACCGTGGTGTGGCCGTTCTGCAGCCATGAACCGCAATACGGGTCCCAGACCGCCTGAGGATCGAAATGGGTGTGATGATCGATGAAGCCGGGTGCGACGACCCGCCCGTCCGCGTCGATGATGCGCTTGGCGTGGGCGCCTTTATATTTGCCGACCCCGAAAATCTTCCCGTTATGGATCGCCACGTCCGCTTGGAATGCCGGCTCGCCCGAGCCGTCGACGACGCGTCCATTTTTAATGAGCAGGTCATATGCCATGATGCGTTCTCTCCTCATTGCCCAGCTCCGGATGAGCCTGGTGCCGTCGCGGCGGGCTGCCCCCACCGAGCCGTAGACCAACAGCACCTCTTTTTGGTGCAGAAAAACCCTACGCCTCGCCGTCAAGCACAGCAATATTTTGTCTCCATTTGAGAGCACAAAGCCGTTAAATGCACGAATTTCATTGCGCAAATGAAAGCTACTAATTGAAGTGGAACTACGATTTAGAATGAACGTCCGAGGAAGCCGTTGGTCGGGCAACGGGTAACGAAATACAGCTGCCTTTCGGTCCGCCGCCCCTCGTCGGGCGCATTCCTGTGGTTGCGCGGCACCGGCCTTACCTATATCTGGCTTTATGGATTTCGAATTATCCGAGGAACAGCGCGCCTTTGCCGAGACGGCACGCGCGTTTGCGCGAGAGGACTGGCTGCCGCAGGCACCGGGCTGGGACGAGCGCGGCGAGTTTCCGGTAACCGCGTTGCGCGCCGCGGCCGAGTTGGGGTTCTCCGGCATTTATGTTGGCGACGAGTTCGGCGGCAGCGGGCTCGGTCGCCTCGATGCCACGATCATTTTCGAGGAATTGGCCGCCGCCTGCGTCTCAACCGCCGCCTATTTGTCTATCCACAACATGGCGGCATGGATGATCGATCGGTTCGGCACTCGCGAACAGCGCGCGCGGTTTCTGCCGAAGCTGATGAACATGGTGCACTTTGCCAGCTATTGCTTGACGGAGCCGGGCAGCGGCTCGGATGCGGCGGCGCTTGCGACCCGGGCAGTCCGCGACGGCGACGATTATGTGCTCAACGGAACAAAGGCGTTCATCTCGGGCGGCTCGGTCAGCGACGTTTACGTGACGATGGTGCGGACCGGGGATGCGGGACCCAAGGGCATCTCCTGTCTGCTGGTCGAGAAGGGCGCCCCCGGTCTCTCCTTTGGCAAAAAGGAAAAAAAGCTCGGCTGGAACACTCAGCCGACGGCGATGGTGATCTTCGATGATTGCCGCGTTCCGGTCGCCAATCGGCTCGGCGAGGAGGGCGATGGTTTTAAGATCGCGATGATGGGGCTCGACGGCGGCCGCCTGAATATTTCCGCCTGCTCTCTGGGCGGCGCTCGGGCCTGCCTTGAAGCGGCGCGCAGTCATCTGCTCGAGCGCCGTCAGTTCGGCCGGCCGCTCGCCGATTTCCAGGCATTGGGGTTCAAGCTCGCCGACATGGCGACCGAACTCGACGCGGCGCGACTGATGGTGCGGCGCGGCGCGGCGAGCCTCGACCGCGGCGAGCCGGAGGCGACGCTGCATTGCGCTATGGCCAAGCGCGTCGCGACCGATGCCGGGTTCCATGTGTGCAACGAGGCGTTGCAGCTGTTCGGGGGGTACGGCTATCTGAAGGACTTCCCGATCGAGCGTTACTTGCGCGACGTACGGGTGCACCAGATTCTAGAGGGCACCAACGAGATCATGCGCGTTATCATCGCCCGCAGGCTGCTCGGCAGCTGATGGCCGATACCGACGAGATCCTGCTCGGGCGAAACCGCGGCCTGGCCACGATTACGATCAACCGGCCGCAGGCGCTCAACGCGCTGACCTTGGGCAACTACCGACGTATAGACCCCGCCCTGCGGGCCTGGGCGGCGGACCCGATGGTGCACGCCGTCGTGGTCCGCTCCGCCGGCGACCGGGCTTTCTGCGCTGGCGGCGACGTTCGGGCGGTCTATGAGGCCGGGCGCGGGATCGGGGGCGATCCTGACCTTCCCGCAGTGTTCTTTCGCGAGGAATACCAGCTGATCCGGCGGATCCACCATTTCCCGAAAACTTATCTCGCGATCGTCGACGGGATCACGATGGGCGGTGGCGCCGGGATTTCGGTCAACGGCGCTTATCGGATCGCCACCGAACGCACTCTCTTCGCGATGCCCGAGACCGGGATCGGCTTGTTCCCCGATGTTGGTGCGACGCGCTTTCTGAACCGATGTCCTGGGCATCTTGGGCGCTATCTCGGCCTGACAGGGGCGCGGCTGAATGCGGCCGATGCGTTCTATTGCGGTCTTGCCACTCACGCCATCGAACGCGGTTCGATCGACGCGCTGCTTGATGAGCTAAGCAAGCAGGACGTAGCGATAGAAGCTTGTCTTGCACGCTTCGCCGTCGATCCGCATCCGGCCCCGCTCGCCGCGTTGCATCCGGTGATCGACCGGTGCTTTGCGCACGACAGTATCGAGGCGATTCTCGACGCACTGGCGACTGAAGCTGCAGGGGATGGGGCGCACGCAGATTGGGCAGCTAAAACCCGAGCCGGCCTCCTCACCAAATCGCCGACCAGCCTCAAGATCGCCTTACGCCAGCTGATGATCGGCAGGGAGTACGACCTCGACGCGGCGCTCACCCTCGAGTACCGACTGACCCAGCACGTCATGACCGGGCACGACTTCTACGAAGGGGTGCGCGCAATGCTGATCGATCGGGATCGCACGCCGCAATGGCGCCCGGCGACCTTGGCCGAGGTCACTGACAGTATGGTCGACGCGTATTTTGCGCCAATCGGCGATCGCGAGCTGCAGTTTGCGTAGATCGCACCGGACGTCCTCACTCCCCTCATGCCGCCAGTTTTTGCCGCCCTTCGTCGAGTACCATCGCGGCGCCTTTCTCGGCGATCATGATCGTCGGCGCGTTGGTATTGGTCGAGGTAACGGTCGGCATCACCGAGGCGTCGATGACGCGCAGCCCTTGCAAGCCGTGGACGCGCAAATGGTCGTCGACGACCGCCATTGCGTCCGCGCCCATTTTGCAGGTGCAGGTCGCGTGAAAGACCGTGGAGCCATATTGCCGTGCGTAGTCCAGCACCTCGTCGTCGCTCTGCACATCGCTGCCCGGGAGGGTCTCGGCGACCACGTAATTCTTTAGCGCTGCGGCAGCAAAGATGCGCCGCACCATCTTCAGCCCGCCGATCACGGCGCGGCGATCCGCGTCGTCGGAAAGGTAGCGCGGGTTGATCGCCGGCGGGTCGCCTGGGTGGTTTGAGCGCGCCTCGACATAGCCGCGCGACAAGGGCCGCATCTGCCACATGCCGGCGGTCATGCCCGGCGTGCCGTCGAGCCGCCGCACCGGCCCCGGCGCAAAGCTGCCGGAGGCCAACAGACACTGGACGTCTGGGGTCGCCGATGCCTCCAGCACCTTGACCGAGGCAGCGACCAGCGAGGCCGCGTAGGTCAACATTCCCGTGCCGGCAAAGACATAGCGCAATACCTCGCGGGCGAAAGGCAGGCCGCGCGACTTCTCGTTCAACGTCTTGGCGCCGGTGACCGAGCAGGTGACGCGAGCGATGTAATGGTCCTGCAGATTCTTGCCGACCCCCGGCAAAGCGTGGCGCACCGGGATGCCGGCACGGCCCAGGTGGTCGGGATCCCCAATCCCCGAGAGCTGCAGTACATGCGGCGAGCCGATCGCGCCCGCCGCGAGGATCACCTCACGCGCGGCTTCGGCGCGCTCTGCCCCATTGCCGCGCGCGTATTCGACGCCGACGGCACGATTACCGTCGAACACGATCCGATGCACCAGCGCATTGGTCACAACCTGGAGGTTAGGACGCTTCATGGCCGGGCGCAAATAGGTCCGCGCCGCGCTCTGCCGGCGACGTCCGCGGCGGGTCTGCTGAACCCAGCCGATATTGTCCCCGGCACCGGGCGGCAGGTGGTTGACGTCTTCGCGGTATTCCAGGCCGATCTCGATGCCGGCCTCGATCATCTTTTGGCACAGAAACGGCTTGTCGGAGGTGCGGGAGGTCAGAAGCGGGCCGCCCTCGCCGTGGAATTCGTCGGCACCACCCTCCCAATCCTCGGCCTTCTTGAAGAATGGCAATACATCGTCCCATGACCAACCCCGATTGCCCAGCTGCGCCCAATGGTCGAAATCCTCCGGCTGGCCCCGCACATAGATCATCCCGTTGATCGAGCTGGAGCCGCCCAGCACCCGTCCTCGCGGGTAGAGAATGGCGCGCCCGTTGGTGCCGGGATCGGGCTCAGCCGTGAACCCCCAGGTCAGGGTCGGATGATCCATCAGCTTCATATACCCGGCAGGAATGTGGATGAGCGGGTGCCAGTCGCGACCCCCGGCCTCGATCAGCACCACCCGGATTGCGGGGTCCTCCGTCAGCCGGTTGGCGAGCACGCATCCTGCCGAGCCAGCCCCGACGATAACGTAATCTGCTCGCATTTCTCCTCCTCGCATCGATCTGCCTGTCTGACCCCAGCTGCTCTTCCTGGCACTAATCTAACAGCGGTACGGTCGGGGAGAAGCCGTTACTCGCCCGGTGCGAGCGCAAGGGCAGTCCGCGTCGATCGCACCGATCATCGTTATTGGACCGGCCCGCCCTGCCTTGCGGCAATGCACTCGCGGAGTTGTCGGCCTTGACGCGATCTCGCTAGCGAATTACGGTTAATTCAGCAGCGGAGACTACGTGCCGCCCGAGTGGCACAGGCGTTGATGCGCATACTCCCTTCCCTTCCGCCTCGGGTTGCCGCCTGGTGGCGCGGCGCGATGCGGACAAGAGTTGCGGCAACCCTGGTCGGCTTGGCCATCATCCTCACCGCCGATGCGACGCCGAACGGTCCGCTGGCGAACCTGCGCAATTGGGTATTTGACGCTTACGAACGTTACTGGCCCAGCTCGCGGCCAACGCCCCGGACCTTGGTCATCGACATCGACAGCGAGTCGATCCGTCATATCGGGCAGTGGCCCTGGCGACGTGATCGGCTCGCCCGGCTCGTGGAAATGGCGGCGTCGGCACGGGTCGTCGGCATCGATCTTTTACTCACGGAAGCGGACCGGCTCGGGGGCAGCGACCATGACACCGATGCGACCCTCGCCGCGAGCCTGCGTCAGGTACCCGGAGTCCTCGCGGCCGCCGCCGACCCCGATGGCGCGTTCCCGCCGCACCCTATGCCTGCCATCACACCCGTTTTTGAGGCCGGCAAGGACACCCGGGCCGTCTTGCCGCATTATAGGTCCGCGTCTTGGCCACAATTGACGCTTGCAGATGCTGCCAGAGGCACCGGCCTCGTTACAGTCCCGCCGGAAGCTGACGGGATAATGCGGAGAATGCCGACCGTGGCGTGGGTCGGGTCGGTACTGATACCGAGCTTCGGCGTCGAGGTGGTGCGCGTGGCTACCGGGGCGGAGCGGATCAGCTTTCGCGCAGAACCGACCGGCGGATGCACGCTGGAGATTGGTGACAGACCCATTCGCACCGACACTGCAGGCGGTGTCTGGCTTCGCTATGCCACCAACGCAACCGTACCATCGGTGCCAGCCGAACGGGTGCTGACAGGCAAGATCGATCCTGCGGTCTTTCGCGATCGGGTCGTGCTGATCGGAACGAGTGCGCCGGGTCTCGGCGACGCGTTCGAGACGCCGCTGCGACACTTGCAAAGCGGGGTCTCCATCCAGGCGCAGCTGGTCGAGAGCTTGCTCGTAGGCGATTTGCTGCGGCGTCCTGGCTTCGCACCCGCCTTCGAACGGTTGCTTGCGTCAGTGCTCGCGATAGCGGCGATGCTTCTGTTCGGCCGGATGGGGGACAAAGCTTACGCCTTCCTATGTGGCAGCGCTGTGATCCTGCTCGGTGCCGGTTCCTTCGGTGCGTTCGCGACCGCAGGGCTTTTGTTTGATGCGACGCTTCCGGTCACCGCACTGCTCGGGACCAATCTCATCGTTCTGGCCGAACGCACCCATCAGGAGGTTCGTACGCGACGCAGCACGGAAGCCGAGCTTGCCAATGCCTTGAGAGAGGCCGAGCTACGAACAGACGCGGAGAACGCGCGGGAAAGCCTCGCGATTGCGCTCGACGCGGCCCAGTTGGGCATGTGGGACGCCGATTTGATCGGCGGCGTTTCGCGCCGGTCGGCGCGTCATGACGAGATTTTCGGGTATCCAGATCCGCCCCCCGAGTGGGGGCGCGAGACGCTGCTTGCGCACGTGACTGCCGAAGACCGGGATGTCGTGGCGCTCAGTCTAGATGCAGGGATGAAAACGGGTACCTTGCACTTCCAATGCCGGATCCGCCGGGAGGATGGAAGCCTGCGTTCGATTGTCGTCGACGGACGCGTCTACCATTCCGAGGACGGCTCGCCCACGCGCATAGCGGGTGTCGTCGCCGACGTGACGGAGCGGCGCCGCATCGAGGAGGTCCTTCAGCAGACGCAAAGGCTGCAAGCCGTAGGCACGATCGCCGGCGGCGTCGCGCATAATTTCAATAATTTGCTGGCGATCGTCCTCGGCAATCTGGACCTCGCTTCGCGCCCGAAATCCGACGTCGAGCCGGTCCGTCGGTATTTGGCGGCGGCCACAGCGGCAGCCGAGCGAGGGGCCAGGTTGACGTGGCAGCTTCTCTCCTTCGCCCGCCAACAGCCTCTCCAACCGGAGCCGATCGCGCCCTCCGAGCAGCTTCGTAACCTTGCAATACTGATCGGCGAAACCTTCCCCGCTAACATAAGGATCGAGACGGACATCCCGCGTGATCTGTGGGAAGTCGAAATCGATCTTGGCGAACTCCAGCTATCCCTGCTTAACCTCGGCTTCAATGCTCGGGACGCCATGCCCAGCGGCGGCACGCTCCGTATTTCAGCAGAAAACCGGGCGATTCAGGATGATCGGCTCGGCCTTGCCGGCCGCTACGTCTTGATCGAGCTCGCCGATAATGGATTGGGGATCCCGCGGGAAATCCTTCCCCGGGTCTTCGACCCCTTTATGACGACAAAGGAGGTTGGCGCCGGCAGCGGTCTCGGTCTCAGTCAGGTGCACGGCTTCGTGCATCAGTCCGGCGGCACGGTAGACATCGAAAGCGAGCCAGGCCGGGGAACCGTCGTTCGAATGTATCTGCCGGTGGCGAACGCGCCGACTGCAGCGACAGCCTCGACTGCTCCTGAAGCGGCGTACCGCACGACCGGCACCGTGTTGGTCGTCGAGGACCAGCCCGTCCTCGCCGATCTAGCCGCCCAGCTGTTCGCGGAATGGCAACTCGACATCAAGGTTGTGCACCAGGCAAATGCGGCGCTCGCTTTGCTGCGCGAGGGGCAGAAGATCGATCTCGTCTTCGCAGACATCATAATGGCCGACGGGATGGACGGCCTCGATCTCGCCGAGACTATGAGAAGCGAGTTCCCGAATGTCCCGATATTACTCACCAGCGGCCACACAGACGCCGCCTCTGATGCTGTTACGAGAGGATTTCAAGTGATCCGCAAGCCGTACCGGATGGAGGAACTGGGAATGTGGTTGCAAAGGTTGCTCGGCATTCGTTCGACCTGACTTCACCAAGAAACAGAAAGTCCGCCGAGATGCGCAGTTTGTGGTCGGCCCTCACGGCCATTGTTTTCGCGATAGGAATGTCGGCTCGCGCCGAAGAGGCTTCAGTCGGCTTTGTAAAGACGCTATCAGGAACAGCTACGGTGACACATGGCGCCAATGCGACTCCTGCCGCGCTCGCCATGCCGGTCTACGAAAATGATCGGCTAGAGACTGGCGGCGATGGTGAGCTCGGCGTCACCTTCCGCGACAATACGCGGCTCTCACTGGGCCCGAACAGCCGGATCGAGCTCAAACATTTTGTCTTCAAGCCAGCCACCGAGCAGTACGGCTTTATCTTAAGCCTGACTTATGGAACCCTCGAATACATTTCAGGGCTCACCGAAAAGCTTGCGCCGGACGCGATGTCGATCGAAACGCCCGGATTCACCGTCGGTGCACGTGGGACGAGGTTGCTCGTCCGAGCAGAAAAACAGTAATGAGAGCGCGCGCAGTGGCGCTGGCGCTATTGTTGGCGCTGACGGGTTGCAGCCTGCCCGCCAATGTCGTCGTCCTGCTCCCCGACGAGAACGGCACTGTTGGCAAGGTCGCTGTTCACGAGGGCGGCAGCACCGCCGAGCTCGTGAAACCGCTCGCCGCGGTCAACGCGGGATCGGAAGCATCGCTCCACGACGTCTTTACCGCGCAACGGTCCGACGTCGACAGCGACTTCGCCGGCGCTCTGGAAGCCATGCCGCGGAAGCCGGTCGTCTATATCCTTTATTTTCAGACCGGTTTGGCTGAGCTCGACCCTCGATCGCGTAGCGACTTAGCCGCTGCGATCGCCGTGGCAAAAGGTACACCAAACGTCGATATCAGCGTCGTCGGTCATGCGGACGCGACGGGAGCCGATCCCTACAACCTGGCGTTATCTCTTAAACGCGCCGAGACAATAAGCGACGCGCTCGTTGCGGCTGGCGTTCCTCACGACATCATCGAGGTTGCGTATCACGGAGCGAACAATCCCCTTATTCCGACGCCGCGGGGCGTCCCGGAGCAGCGCAACAGGCGCGTCGAGGTCACCATCCGCTGAAAGAACATTGCGACACCGTTTCTCTTAACCAAATGTTGCGCAATTCCGTCAATGTGCTATCGGTTCGGCACCTACGACTGAACCTTGCGCCAAATGCTGATCGTCGTGGACGACGATGACGGGATCCGCGTTCTCTTGGAAGAACTGTTGCTGGATCGCGGATATGACGTCATCACCGCACAAAACGGAGCAGAAGGTCTGGATCGGATCCAGCGCGAACCGCGCCTGTCTCTCGTAATCACCGACATCCGTATGCCGGGGATCGACGGATGGGAGCTTGCACGTCGCGCGAGAGAGATGCGCGCCGACGTCAAAGTCCTTTACATCACCGGATACCCTGGGGAACAACGCCCCGACGATGCTCCCCCCGGCCCGTTGTTACGGAAGCCGTGGCGCTTGGGCGAATTTTACACATGCATAGAGCAGCTCATTGGCTCGGGCGGCGCTGGCCGCCTCGATCCTCAGTCTTGACCCCGGAACCTTTGATTATCGGTCACAACACGCCGGCGCGAGGTCGATTAGGGGCAGCGGCGCCGGGGCGGTAGGCAGCCCCGGCTCGACGATTTCGGAGCGGGTTAGCCAAGCGAGCTCGTCGGCGTCATCGTCGGCAACACCCTCACCCTCCCGCCACGTGCCGAGCAGGGCGACCATCCTCACGAAGTTCGAGCACATCCTGACGCCAACTGGACTCTCGGTTACGGGCAACAGGTGGAGGCCGGCGGCTGGGCGTGGATTGAATGCCGCTGGAGATCGTGAAGCATCGCGGCCGTCACCCTCGTCGTGACGCCGATCCGCGGCTAGCATAGGGGTCGTAACACCGGTGGACGGAAGCATAACCTATTGCCGGTTCAATTACGGACGTTCTGCCATGCCTGTTCCGCGGCAGGCGAAAGCTTATCCATATGCTTCAGGAACAGGGCGAGGGTCCAGATCTGCTGGTCCGTCAACGTGCCTCTCCACGCTGGCATTGCGGTCCAGCGGATCCCGTGCGCTATTTTCCAGAAGGAATAGCCTTCGGGATCGTCTTCGACGCCGTCCATCGCCAGCTGCGGAGGTGGAGGATATTCCCCTTTTGCAATCGGCGAAGCCGAAGCATCGCCTTTCGCCGTACCGTGGCAAATCGCACAGTGCTCCCCGTAAAGGTTCACGCCAGCGACCAGATTCGCATCCGTCAACGCGACCGGATTGGGGCCTTTGGGTGCCTCGTGAGCAAGCATCGCATCGAGTGAGACGCCTGCCGCCCAGGTCTCTAACCCGCCAGGCTTGGCGTCGGCATTGGCCGGGATGAGGCCATTGCGGAGCACGAGGTAACCGGCTCCTACAGTGACGATGATCGTCGCTAAGACGCCGAGCGCAAACCCTCTCAAAACGACCTCCTCTGCAGGGCGAGGTCAATGAGCGGCACGAGAGCCGGCGCAGTCAGCAAGTTCCGCGCGATGATCTCGCTGCGGGTCAGCCAAGCGACTTCGTCGGCATCATCGCCGGGGACGCCCTCACCGGACTGCCAGAGCCCGATGACCGCCACCAGGGTGTAGTGGTACCGAACGCGCCCTTCAGGGTCGCGGTCGATCGTGTCGATGACAGTCAAGGGACCAGCGGCTTCCGCCTTCACCCCGGTCTCCTCCAACAGCTCCCGCATCGCGCCTTGCGCGACGGTTTCGCCCAATTCGAGGACGCCGCCGGGAAACCCCCAGCGGCCGGGCATCGGCGGATTGGCGCGGCGCACGACGAGCAAGCGGTCGCCGCGCATCACCACCGCCAAGACCCCGACGATCGGGCGATCCGGGTAGCGGCGACCCTCCTTGCCGGTTGGCGTTCCGGTCGGGCCTTCAGCCGCCCCCACCCTAACCCTTCCCCGCTTGCGGCGCTTGCGGGGGAGGGAGTGGGAGGGGGCTCATTCAGCCGCGACCCTCGGTTGGCCGTGCTCGTCGGTATAGATCTCGGCACCGTGCGCGAGGAATTCCTTCGACTTCTCTTCCATTCCGGCGCGGGCGTAGTCGCGGATCTCCTGCGTGATCTGCATCGAGCAGAATTTGGGGCCGCACATCGAGCAGAAATGCGCGAGCTTGGCGCCCTCAGCGGGCAGAGTCTGGTCGTGGAATTTCTCGGCCGTCTCGGGGTCGAGCGACAGATTGAACTGGTCGCGCCAACGGAACTCGAAGCGCGCCCGCGACAGCGCGTCGTCGCGCTCGCGCGCGGCCGGGTGGCCCTTCGCGAGATCGGCCGCGTGCGCGGCAATCTTGTAGGTGATGACGCCGGTCTTGACGTCGTCACGGTCGGGGAGCCCGAGGTGCTCTTTCGGCGTGACGTAGCAGAGGAGCGCCGTCCCGAACCAGCCGATCATCGCCGCGCCGATGCCGCTGGTGATGTGGTCGTAGCCCGGCGCGATGTCGGTCGTCAGCGGTCCCAACGTGTAGAACGGCGCCTCGCCGCATTCCTCGAGCTGCTTGTCCATATTGACTTTGATCTTGTGCATCGGCACATGGCCGGGGCCTTCGATCATGACCTGGACGCCGTCTTTCCAGGCGATTTTCGTCAGCTCACCCAACGTCTCGAGCTCGGCGAACTGAGCGCGGTCGTTGGCGTCGGCGATCGATCCGGGCCTGAGGCCGTCGCCCAACGAGTAGCTCACGTCATAAGCCCGCATGATCTCGTTGATTTCGCGGAAATGCGTGTAGAGGAAACTCTCCTGGTGATGGGCGAGGCACCACTTCGCCATGATCGAGCCGCCGCGCGAGACGATGCCAGTCACGCGCGACGCGGTCAGGGGGATGTAGGCGAGCCGCACCCCGGCATGGATCGTGAAGTAGTCGACCCCTTGCTCCGCCTGCTCGATCAACGTGTCGCGGAACAATTCCCAGGTCAACTCTTCGGCCTTGCCGCCGACTTTTTCGAGCGCTTGGTAGATCGGCACCGTGCCGATCGGCACCGGCGCGTTGCGGATGATCCATTCCCGGATCGTGTGGATGTTGCGGCCGGTCGAGAGATCCATGACCGTGTCGGCGCCCCAGAGCGTCGCCCACACCATCTTTTCGACCTCCTCGGCGACCGAGGAGGTGACGATCGAATTGCCGATATTGGCGTTGACCTTCACGAGGAAATTCCGGCCGATGATCATCGGCTCAGTTTCCGAGTGGTTGACGTTGTTCGGAATGATCGCGCGGCCGCGGGCGATCTCGTCGCGCACGAATTCCGGCGTCACATAGTCCGGGATCGCAGCGCCGAACGACTCGCCATCGACCGTCCCTTCCCGCCGCAATTTCTCGCGGCCGAGGTTCTCGCGGATCGCGACGTATTCCATCTCCGGAGTAATGACGCCGCGCCTGGCATACGCCATTTGAGTCACTGCCGAACCCGGCTTGGCGCGGAGTACCTGGCGGCGGCCGCGATCGAATAGCGACACCGCGCTTGCCTCACCGCGGCGCAAGCCGTTGTCCTCTGGCCTGATCTCGCGGCCCTCATAGAATTCGACATCGCCGCGCGCCAGGATCCACGGCTTGCGCAATTCGGGCAAACCCCGGTTGATGTCGACCTCGGTCGCCGGGTCGGAATAGGGACCGGACGTGTCGTAAACGCGCACCGGTGGCTCACCGGATGACGCCTCGAGGTCGATCTCGCGCATTGCGACCGCAATCTCGGAATGCAACCGGCCCGGCGAATAAATCTTGCGCGAGGCCGGGAACGGCCCGGTGGTGACCCGCAGTTCCTCTACCTTCGGCATGAGCTTTGCGGATGGGAGTGGAGCGGAATCGGGCATCGTGGATCTCCGTTGCACCAGTGAAACGAAGACCCGGGAGCATCTGCGAAGAGGAGGCCGGCTTGTTGCCGAGATGTTCCTGTCCCTACGCCGGTACGACCCGGATCAGGTTCGAAGGGTTGCCGCGCCCCGGTCCAACACGGGTGGTTGGATGCGAGCCGGCGGCCTCTCAGCCCCCTGTCGGGGCACCCCTTGGACGCAGCGATTATCTGCAGAGTATCCCCCATGCGTCAAGATTTGCGGTTCGATGACCGAAGTAGCCGTCAGCCACCGCACCGCCAACCCAGCGCTGTTTATCCAAACTTTCGTCAAATCCGATTAGAAAGACGTGGCGGACAACTTTTTGACGTGCAATAGACGGCGCAATGACTAACCGCGGTTAAGGTCAATGCCGTCTGGTGCCAGTCGTAATCCCCGCTCATTTATTGGCCATCAGCGCAGTACCGATTTTCACAATCGAGGGAGGAGCTGGTGGAACGCAGCTTCATACCGCCGCACGATTGTTCCGTCAATGTCTGCGGACTGCCGCGCCGGCTATTGCGATCCAACAGGTCGACATACGAAGTCGCCTTTGCTTTGACCAAAGAAGCTTTTTGGATACTGGTTCTGTTGTCCGCACTGGGAGTCTGGGCAGCCATCTGGGCGGCTGTCGCATCATTGGCCTCGGCTTGGCTGCAGTGATTTGTGCCGCCATTGCGAGAGCCGTCAGAAACCCTTCAGTCCTTCGGCCCATTACTAGGGAGACATCAATGCTTGTGATCTCCGACGACAACTGCGAAACCGTCATTGCAGAATACATCCGGACAAAAGGAGTGACGCGCTGTCCGACTGCATGCGTCGTCCCAACCCAGGCCTCGGTCAACGAAGCCGACCGTGCGGCACTGGAAGAGTACCGCAATGCACGGGAGCGGCAGCGTCGCGAAAAAGCTGCAGCCCGCGTCCGGTTGTTCTGGGGCATCGGCAGTTCCTTTGCGTGACGGATCAGCGGCGGCGAATTGTGTTGATGGCGTGATTGGCAGCCGCACCGTAGGCCGGTGACGGGACGACGGCGTCCCGGCGCAAGCAGGCTTCGGTGAATTTGATGACATGCTCATCGCCATTGGCGATAGCGCGATCGATCAGCGCGTCAGAGCCTGATCTGCGCGGCTCGATCTCTTCTGCCATGGGTTCGGTGCCAAAGCAGGCGTAAAGTGCGCAGCCGGCCTGCCACGCATAACGGACTGCCGAGCGCGCCGCGGTTCGACCGATGTAGGGGATTATTCCGGCCAACGCCGACAAGCTGGTGACGCCATGAATGAAAACGATTGTCGTCTGCACGTCGTGGGCATTTCCCAGGTAGATCCGTGCGAATATTTCAGTCGTTTCCGCCAGTAACTGTTCGATATCGCCACCGACATCGATCAATCCGATTACTGGCGCAAATTCGGGAAAATCGTCGAGCATCGCCAGCGATGCGGTGATGTTTCCCAGATTGCGGCGGCGCTGCGGAGGAATAACCGGAACCTTTGCGATCGCCTGGATCGGCGGCGTTGCGGTATCCATCATGCGATCGCTCGTAGGAAGTTCCTGGTAGGTGGCTGCCCAGCTCGCCAGCGCATCGCCGAGTTCGCGCCGCCGCGCCGGCGTCTCGGCGACCGCCAAACTGCGGACAGCATGGCCGACCCGGATGATCCCATGCGTGGCAGCGCCGCAGAACCCGGGGGCCAGCCGCCCCATCCACCGGTCCAGCACCTCGGGCCAGGGTGATTGCCGCAGCTCTTCCACAAAAGACTCGGCCCAATCCGTAAAGCGGTCGCGCCGGCCGAGCGCATTGCGCCAAATTTCCGGGCGGATCCGATCGGCGTCCGGGGGCGCTGGCAAGAGGCGGTCCTTATACGCTGCGATCCACGGCATGACCGCCTGTGGGCGGCCCATTGCGCACAGCGCCTCGGCGACCATCGGCGCGTGGTTGCTGTTGCCGTTCTTGAGGACAATGCCATATCCGGCAAGAATACCGAGCGCCTCGTCGAAGGATGCGTAAGACGAAATCGACATATCTTCACCTCTGATGGGACGGATGAGCATTGCTATCAGGCGTACTGCTAGCGATATTCGTCGCCGCAGTCGCCGATCAATTGCATCAGGTCGCGTGATTTGGCCAGAACCGTTGCTATCGCCGTGAGATCGTCCTCGTCGAGCGCAAAGCCGAACCCCCGGGCATTGTCCGCAATGTGCTGTGCTACGCCGAGGCGGGCGCCGACAATAACCCCGGCCACTGCCGGCCGGTCCAGTACGTAGCGGACGCCGACGTTGGCGATGCTCACCTTGTGCTTGTCGGCGATCCATCTCAGCGTCGCGAGCAACTCCTGGAACAGCGCCCAGCCACCCCACGCATCGACCATGTTCTTGTATTTCCGCAACGAGGCGGTGTCGAGCGCGGCTCGGCCCGGCTCGGGGCAGCCCAGGTATTTCTCGGAAAGCAGCCCGCCCAGCAGTGTGCCGTAGGTCAATAGCGTTATTGCGTGATCGCGGCAGAACTCCGCCATTCGCATTTCGGGGCGTTGATCGACTAATGAGTACTGCACCTGGTTCGAGACGATTGGAATGCCGTGGTCCAAGATCACTCGCAGATGCTCGGTGTCGAAATTAGTCAATGCGAGGTGACGGATTTTGCCCTCGTGCTGCAGATCGTAGAGGTGTTTGAGGGCGTCGAGATAGGCGTTATCGCTGTAATCCCACCAGTGGAATTGCAGCAGGTCCAAATGGTCCACACCCATCCGTGAAAGCGAAATCCCGATCGCCTGATCGACGAGCTGCCGGGTCATCCGCCTCGGTTGCGGAACCCACTTTGTGAAGGCCTGAATTTCATGGAGCCGGCCGGCCCCGCGACGGGCGGTGAACTCGCGCCGGAAAGCTCCGACCAGATCCTCGGCAGGGCCGTAATGGTCGGCCAAGTCCCAGGTTGTGAGCCCGGCGTCGTGATAGAGGAACATCTCCTCGACGGCGCGCACGGGATCGATGCGGCCGTGGGCGCCGGAAACCTGCCACATTCCATTCAGGATGCGGCAGATCTCGAGATCCGCGGCCAGTCGAAAGCGGCTTGAAAACGGCAACGTCATCTTCGCCTCCGGGTCGTTACCTACTTTTGGTTGTTTCGAATACGACATCCCGCTGCATCTGCAGCGGGTCTGCAGCGGGAACTCCTCTTCAGGTTGAAATCCCCCGATGCATCCAAGCATTGGGTTGGCGCGACCGGTCTTCGGCTTGGCGGGCTTCGAGGCTCTGCAGGCGCTGATCGAAATCGCTCGTCTCGATGGTCTGCACGAAGGTCGTGAAGACCCTGGCAATGGCTTGCGCTTCTGCGGGCGTGATGAGGCCGCCGGCGAGCGCCGCAGCCACTGCCCCCATCGCCTGCGCGATATCGGCCGCGCTCTTGATCGGCGGCAGCGCGAACTCCACCGCGCGCTCGCGCGGCAAGATCCGTTCGAGGCACAGCCGCATCGCCGTCACGTCGCCGGCGAGCGCCGCCTCGACGGCCTTACGCGTCAGCGCCTCCGCTTCGCCCGCAAGCAGCGCTTGGGCAGCCAGCGTCGCCTTGTTGAGCGAGCCCAAGCGGCGGCCCGCCGGATTTCCCGATCGTCCTTTTTGAAACGGCCGCCCGCGTACCTGCTCCGCGGTCTTCTCCTTCACCTCATCGTGCATATGCAACTCCATACCGTGGTCGCGCCCTTTTCAACGAGGCGCCGCATTCGGCCGGAATTATGCTATGCTAATTAGGCAATTTTATGGATGTCGAATCAGCAAATTACATCTCACTGAGCTCGTTCATCAAGGCGGCTGTCCTAGGCATCCCCTATAGGTAACCAAGGCAAGCGCTCTTCGGGAAAGATGTGCCGCGTCGGCTGAAATTGCGCGGCCTGGTCAAGGGCACCGACATAGAAGTGCGTTTCGGTGGGTCGTCCTTCGCTTTCGCAGGTTAAGGTCGAACCGCATTTGGCGCAAAACCCGCGCCGCGTACGAGGCGATGAGTTGAATTTGGTGATCTCGCCTTTGGTGACGGTATACCTGTCGCGCTCGAACGCCACGAAAACGGAAACGGGCGCGCCGCTGTGCTTACGGCAGCTCTGGCAATGGCACCAGGATACCCATTTTGGTTGACCATTAGCCACAAAGCGCACCGCGCCGCATAGGCACCCGCCCTCGAATTGCTCGACGTCGCTCATAGCTCGATCCTCTCCCTGGAATGAAAAAATTTCCACCGGCGTTCTAGAGGCCATGGCCGGTCGGCAGTCCGGCCGTCTTCCATTCGGGGAACCCGTCCTCCAGTCGCCGCGCGCGATAACCGCGCCGGCGCAGCAACGCGACCGCCTCGAACGAGAGAACGCACCAGGGGCCGCGACAATAGGCGACGATCTCGTGATCCGCCGGCAGCTCGGCCAACCGCCGCTCCAATTGCGACAACGGGATGTTGAGCGCATCGGGCAAGTGGCCATGAGCAAACTCGTCCTCGGGGCGGACATCGAGGACTGTCGCCGTTCCGGAGCGCAGCCGGTCGAGCAACTCGTCGCGTGAGACCGGCTCGAACTCGTCGCGCGCCCGGAAGTAACTTGCCGTCACCCGCGCGATTTCGGCGCTGTTGCGCTCGCCGACCCGGCTGAGGGCGCTCAATAGGCCGACCACCACATGGTCGCCCGCGAGCCGATAATAAACGCGCTTGCCCTCGCGCCGGCCCTCGACGAGCGCGGCGCGGCGGAGAAGCTGAAGGTGCCGGGATGTGTTGGCGAGGGTCAGACCGGCCCGCACCGCCAAATCCTCGACGCTGCGCTCGCCCTGCCCGAGATGTTCGAGCAGTTCGAGACGATGCGCATGGCCGAGCGCCTGCGCGATCCCGGCAAGACTGGCGAAGACGTGCTGTTTCGGGCCGACGCTTGACATCTTGCACCAAATTATAATCAATCAGCAGAGTGATTGATTGAAGAATCGCTGCGGCAAGATATCATCCTTTTTACGAGAACCGCATGATTGCAGGGTTCTTCCCGGCAACGACGATGCCCGACGCCGACTGGTGGCAGGTGTTGTGGCCCGATCCCATGAAGGTTCTTAGTGAAATGGGCGTGCCGCCCGCGAGCGTCGTGGTTGATCTGTGTTGCGGTGACGGTCTGTTCACGGCGCCGCTCGCCAGCATCGCACACCGCGTTTACGCCATCGACATCGATCCCGCGATGCTGGATCGCGCGCGGGCGGCCGTCGCTGCGATTGGCGCGACCAACTGCCATTTTGTCTTGGCGGACGCCATGACCCTGAATGCGGTTGTGCCGGAGCCGGCCGATTACGTTTTCCTTGCGAACACCTTCCACGGTGTCCCGGATCAGCCGGGCTTGGCGGAAGCCGTCGCGGTGATCCTCAAGCCCAAAGGGCAATTCGGGGTCGTCAATTGGCATCGTCGTCCCCGCGAGGAAACCATGGTTCTCGGGCAACCGCGCGGGCCAAGGACGGAGATGCGGGTAGAAGCCAGCGATGTGGCGATGATCGTCAGACCCGCCGGGTTCTTGCTGAACCGCACGGTCGAATTGCCGCCGTACCACTATGGGGCAATCTTCGCCAAGGTCTAGCTCAGAGTCCCTGCGATACCACCGGGCGCGAGTTTAGTTAGGTTGGATGACGACGCCCCTTGGCGGCCCGGTTCGAAAAAGACAGGAGGGATAATGTCGATTTTGCAGGACACGGTCGTGCTGATGGCCGGGGCGGAGCGGGGATCGGGCGCGCTACCGTCCTGGCGATGGCCGAAGCCGGAGCTCATCTGGCGGCCGCCGACACAGCTCGGCCGCCACACATCAACGTCAATGTGATCTGAATGTGATCTGCGCGGGAGTTGACACACCGAGCTCGGCGCACGCAATGCCGTGGCGCGCCGCCGAGCGCGGCACCACGATAGAAGAATCTCAGGCCGAGGCCGAGGCGCATGCCGATCGGCCTCGCCAATCAGCCCGAGGACATCGCTGCAACGGCG
>Ga0126383_10000774_pt1 | contig 18548 bp, 21 predicted proteins | sample PanSoiMetPlot_35_FD_96882 | JGI IMG/M metagenome (GOLD analysis project Ga0126383, IMG submission 96882) | Tropical forest soil microbial communities from Panama - MetaG Plot_35 | ecosystem: Environmental > Terrestrial > Soil > Tropical forest > Bulk soil | place: Panama | collected 2016-02-17
GCCCACGCTCGCAGCCTGGCACGTGGCGGCACGGCCGCCCCGTCCGGTGCACGCGCGGTTTCCGTGAGACGGGGTTGCCCGTTTCCTGGCCGCCGCTTGCCGTACAAGGAGGTTTACTGATCGCGGCAGACCCAGTGGTCACACAAGGTTACTGGATCAACATGGGCGTATCGAAGGACGTGGTCATCTTGCCGAGTTCGAATGGCGTACCGGTCGAGTTCACCGACCGGTACTTCGCTCCCATGCAGGACAGTACGGACCTGCTCGCCGCGCCTGACCTGCTCAGGAACCGCTACCGCGAGGACGGTTACGTCCTGCTCCGCCAAGTGCTCGACCCGGCCGAGGTACTGCGCATCCGCGCCGAATACTTCGCGGCCTATCCGCCGGAGTACTTCAAGGCCGGTACCCAGCCCGGGGAAGGCGTGTTCTCCGGGACGGTGCCGGGCGGCGTGCCCGAGTACGGCGTGCGCGGCCATCCGGCATACGACTTCGTCCGCGGCCCGGTCTACGAGGCCTTCGCCGCACAGCCTGCCCTGGCGGAAGTGGCCGCAACCCTGCTCGACGGTGACGTGCAACTGATCCGGCGCAAGGTGCTTCGGCACTACGACCGGGCGTCCGGCCAGGCGTCGCGGGCACACGTGGACCGCGCATACCAGGTGGTGCCCAAGGGCGACGTGGTGACGCTGTGGCTGCCGCTGGGGGACTGCCCGCTGGATGGCGGCGGGCTGGTATACCTGTCGGGCTCGCACCGGCAGACCGCGCGCCCGGCTGACTCCGCGTCGCCGGTGACCGACCGGCCGGACGATCCGCGGCCGTTCAGCCACGACCTCGCCTGGACCGCGCGCGAACTGGGCGGGCGGTGGCTGTGGACCGACTTCAGGGCCGGTGACGTCGCCGCACACTGCCCGGATCTGGTCCATGCCTCGCTGGATACCGTCACCGACGAGATGCGCCTGTCAACCGACATCCGGTTTCAGCGAACCCAGGCACCGGTGGATCCGCGCTGGACCGTGGACTGGGCGGCAGACGACGGCGCATGACCGATGAGCGCGGTCAGCCGGGCACAGGCTGAGCGGGTCAGCTGGTCCGTGGCCTGACCTGGTCACTCGCCTCGGTCCTGCTGGTTCTCTGAGCGATCGGCGGGTCCGCCGGCTGGACCTCCCGCGCGCTGCCGGGCAGCAGCGCGGCGGCGGCCGTGGGCCCGCTCCAGCCGGAACCACGGCATAAGGATACGGTCGATGCTGTTGCCCCAATCGTTCTCATCCACCCAACCCGAGGGACTGTCCGACGTGACCGTGCATGACATCGCAGTGAACACCCTCAGTGGCGACCCCGCGTCCCTGGGCGACCTGGCCGGCAAGACCTTGCTCGTGGTGAACGTGGCGTCGAAGTGTGGCCTGACGCCGCAGTACACGGGCCTCGAGCGGTTGCACGAGCGATTCGCCGGACAGGGCTTCTCGGTCGTGGGCTTCCCCTGCAACCAGTTCGGTGGGCAGGAGCCAGGCAGCGCGGAGGAGATTGCCGAATTCTGCTCGACCAGCTACGGGGTTACCTTCCCGATGTTCGAGAAGATCGAAGTCAACGGGCCGGACAGGCATCCGCTGTACGCCGAGCTCACCGCCGTGCCGGACGCGTCGGGCGAAGCCGGCGACATCCAGTGGAACTTTGAGAAGTTCCTGGTCGCTCCCGACGGCACGGTCCTCGGCCGCTTCCGGCCCCGCACCGACCCGGAGGACCCGGCGCTCGTCGCCGCCATCGAGGCCAGCCTTCCCGCCGGGCCATGACGTGAGCGGCCGACATGACGATCCGGCTTGGCAGTACGGTGATCAACTGCGCCGACATGGAGATCATGACGAGTTTCTGGGCTGAGGCACTCGGCCTGACTCCCTCGTCGGCAACGCTCGGCGACGGCTTCCGCGTGCTGCAGGGAGAACACGGCAACCTATCCCTGCAGCTGTCGCGCACGCCGGTGACCGCCCGCGACCAGATGCACCTCGACCTCTACAGCGACGACCAGGCCGGCGACGTCAAGCGACTGGTCGGGCTCGGCGCCAAGATCGTGCGTCACCACCGCCAGCCCGATGACGACTACGTCGTCATGACCGATCCGGAGGGCAACGAATTCTGCGTGGTCGCCAGGGCACAGCTCTGACGGCCTCCGCACCGATTCCGCAGCCAGACCTGCGGCGCCACGTGGGGTGACATATCGGTAGCTTCCGCGGTCACCGCGGACCTGCCCGCGCTCCCGGTTCGCCGTGACGCGCTGTACCGGGCGGTGGATGCCCACCGGTGCGTGGTGATCGGCGGGTCCGCCCGCCGGGCCGGCCGGTTTCCGGTCGGGCGGTTCTGCACCCTGACCGCCGCCTTCGGCGGGTTCGACCTGGACCTGCGGGCCGCGGTGCCCAGCCAGGACGAGATCACCCCGACGGTGTGGGGCGTGGCCGCACGGGTCGCGATCACCGTGCCGGACCGCTGGCGGGTGACCAACCAGGTGCTCGTGCTCGGCAGCCGGCAGGCCATGGCCGACCGCGACGGCGCGCCGGGCGAGCCCTTGCTGCGGCTGCGCGGAACCTGCGTCGGCGGATCGTTCCTGCTGACGCAGGGCTGACATCAGCAAGCACCGCTCAATGCCTGGCTAGCTGGGCGGCGGCCTCATCGGCACCCCGGCAGGCAAGCTCGTCGGCGCGCTCGTTCTCCGGATGCCCCGCGTGGCCCTTCACCCAGAACCATTGCAGTTCGTGGTTTTGGGTCGCCGCGTCGAGCCGCATCCACAGGTCGGCGTTCTTGACCGGTTTCCTGGCCCTGGTCTGCCAGCCGTTGAGCTTCCACCGGGACAGCCACTCCGTGATGCCTTTCCGCAGGTACACGCTGTCGGTATAGACGTGCACCGTGGATGGCCGGGTCAGGCTCTCCAGGCCCCGGATCGCGGCCATGATTTCCATGCGGTTGTTCGTGGTGTCGGGCTCCCCGCCATAGATCTCCCGCTCGTGGCGGCCATACCGCAGGATTGCTCCCCACCCGCCCGGCCCCGGATTAGGCGAGCAAGCACCATCGGTGAAGATTTCCACGATGCAGTCGGCTTGGCCTGCGGGGTCCGGGCCGTCTTTCGGCTCGCGACGGCCCACCATCGGCACCGGTTCTGGCATACCGGCAACGCTAGGCCCTCAGTCCGTTACGCGTCTCGCCGTGCCTGGACAACCGGTGCATCTTTCGTTCCCTACCCGGCTCACGGCCAGGGGCACAGGATTCTGTCCTGGTCGCCGTCGGAGGGCTCGATGTCATCGGGGCGCCTTATCACGTCCACGGTGACAAGGTGCGACCGTTGTTCGTCGCGGGTAACCCGCACGTCGGCGGCCCAGCATGCGGCGCGGAGGATATCTCTCTCGGCAGTAATGTCCTCGGCCGAGGTGCCCGGCGGGCACCACAGGCGAACGCGCTCGCCAAACGGTTCGCTGCTGATCTGAATGATCATCGGCCGCCGGCCGCTTCTGTTGTGTATCCGCGCCTGGTAAAGGCCGGCACGGAGCCGATGTGGGGTGATGAGCTGCCAGCCGAAGGCTTTCAGTTGCTCGGACCAAGGCGGCGACAACGCGCCAGCCGCGGCAGACAGGCCAGCGACCGCCCAGACGAGGCTAGATGCGTGCATCACCACGACGAAGAGAACCGCGATGCTCACCACGAGCACGAGTTCTTTCCGCCACGCCCAGATGAGGGCCGGCAGCAAGGCACGGCGCCGCGGAGTAACCGCCCTTTCCAGAGCGACCAGCAACTCCTCCTCGCGACGCCGGCGAGAACGCCCCCGGTTCACAGGAGCTGGCCTTCCCGATAGCAATCGGCCCAGGTCACTCGCCCGGTACCCTCGCACTCGGTGCACGGCTCATGGTCAGTTCCGCCGCTGCCGCCGCATCGAAGGCAGGCATACAGGGTGTCGAATCGCGGATCGCGGTAGCGGCGGCTCAGCCCGCCATGGTGTGCGGTGATCTGCAGGTTGTGCTCGATCGCCCATTGGTCATCGTGGCGGAACAAGCGGTCGCCCACCGCCTCGATGACCCTGCTCAGCCAGCGGACAGGTCCATGCCCGCCGACGTCAGTGAGATGCCCGTTCCGGGAACTCGCTGTGCAACTCATAGTTATGGGATTCCCACAGAGGGAAACGGCCAACCTGACGAGAACGTCAGGCTGTTGTGTCCTGCACCCACAGGTCCCGCCCGGGCCAGGGCGCGCCGACAATCACCGGTCTACGTGGGTCGATGCACAATCTGACGGGTACAGGTGCGGTATACAGAAGCGAGGAGTACGGTTGCGCTGTGGGATTCCCAGGAAGGAACGGCCACCACAAGGCGCGGCGGCCACCACTCGTTCGCTCATCGCGCCAACCAGGGGCAACGCCCGAGCTGACCAGCTGGGCAGTACGGCCACGCCGGAAAGTCACACCCTCCTGTAGCAGAACTACCCGGCTCCCTGGCAAGGTAGCCCACCATGGCTAAGGTGACCGGTCCGATCGGACCTCGACGCAACATCGCGGCCACGCTGAAGCAACTGCGGGAGAGGGACCAGAAGCTTCTGACCGACGTCGCTGACGACCTGTTGATCTCGACCAGCAAGCTGTCCCGCTTGGAGAACGCTCAGGGCAAGCCACAGCTCCGCGACATCAGGGATCTCATCCGCTACTACGGGATCGAGGGAACCCCACAAGCTGAACAATTGCGCCGCTGGGTGGATGCTGCGGAGCGACCGGGGTGGTGGACTGACTATGACGACGAGGTCGTAGGAGGGCTGGACGCGCACCTGGCCTACGAGGCCGACGCGGCGGTCGAACGGGTTTACACGCTGCCGTTCCTGCCGGCCCTGCTGCACACCGCAGAGTATGCCCGGGCCCTCATCCAACACATCGAGCCTCGTTCCGCCGACTACGCACGAGCCAGCTTCGAGGACACGGCGCCTCGGTCGGCGGATAACGTCCAAGAGCAGGTGGCCCTTCGCATGGAGCGCCAGAAGGTCCTGAGCCACCGGGACGGCCTGCACCCGCTTCAGCTCGTAGCCGTCGTGCACGAATCGGCCCTGCGGCAGTCAGTCGGCTCGCCGGAGATACTGCGGGACCAACTAGACGCACTGATCGAGCGCTCAAAGGCGCCGAATGTCACCCTGCACGTCCTCCCGTTCTCGGCCAGCCCGGTATTCACCATGAACTGCATGTACGCCTACTTCGAATACCAGGGAAACAACAACCTGGAGCAGGACGTCGTCCACATCGAGACGCACGCCGGGTTCGCCAGCATCGAGGATCCAGACAGGGTGGCGAACTACCGGAAGTGGCACGATGCTCTCGTCAGCGCCTCGCGGACCAAGGACCACTCGCGTAACCTCATCCGCTCGCTTCGCGACAACACGCCCGACGGGCGGTGAAATGGGATACAGTAGCTTATTTTGGTGTTAAATACCATTGCCGGATGTTGCCATGACTGGAGCTAGCCGCCCTGTTGCGCCCCCCCCCAAAGTCCTTGCCGAACCGGAGGGGTATACGATGCCCAGCGTCCAAAATAAACGGCTTTCCCCACCGCCACAGGCTCGTATGATGCCGAGGCCTTCTTCCGTGTGAGCGTGTCCACCGTGAGCAACGATCCAAGCTGGATCCCGCCTGTTAGGCTCGACAGCATCTGGGCGGCCCTGGCCAACAAGCACTACGCCTTGACCGAAGACCATATAGTAGGGCTTCCTACTAATTTTCGTGAGAGCTTTCTGAGCAAGTACTTCAACGACCAGACACTGCGGCACGATGAGGGCGACTGGCCGGTAGACCGGGAGCGGGCGCGTGATGTCGTGGAGTACGAGTGGCGCGATGGCAGTCTCCACCTACGGGAGCACCACACGATCACCCTCACCGACCGGGCCGGCATCCCGGGCAAGCGCGATCACTCACGTGTCTGGCTGCTGGACGATCCAGAGGCCGACCAGTTCGTTCGCACCTGCCTCGGTCTCATCCCACCTGATCGGCGCCAGCCTAGAGGCACGTTTGGCATCAACCTGTTTCGGACCTTCACGGACGTAGTAACCAAGCCTCATCACGACGATGAGGAATTCATCATCCTTTACGTTCTTGACCGGGCAGGCGGCGGCGCGGAGAGCTACCTCTACGACCCGGACGACGTTACGGACGCTGGACAGCCGACCGCAGAGGCCCTGCACAGACACCAACTGAACCCAGGCGAGATCCTTATCTTCGAGGACGAGTTCTTCAAGCACGGGGCCACCCCGCTTGAACCTCCGCCTAACGGAGAAGCCCATCGGGACGTGGTGGTCTGCACCGTCGACCGCCGAGAATCGTATCTCGGAGTGACGCCACCGCTCGATGACGAATCCGTTCTGGCGGGCAGCGGCGCGGGTTAAGGGGCAGCCAGGCCCACAGCGCCACTGTCTGTGACGGCAGGTGTCTGTGGAGTTGCCGGTACGCGTGTGGCTAGCTGATGGCCTGAACTGGCGTTCTCTGGGCGCCAGATTCGAGAGCGGGCTGTTGATACACCTTTGACCCGTCCCGTATCGTGCAAAGGTGGCGGGCGCGCAAAGATCGACTTTCGGCGCCTGCCCGACTGTACGGGGGGGTCCGCGGAGTGTCGAGGCTGACGGAGCGCTGCCCTGGGCGGCGTGAGCAGGATTCAAACCGCGGTAACGATGCCGCAGGCCGGACGGCTGCGCCGCAGGCCGACGTGGCAAAAGGTTGAACTGGGTGAACCGCGGACGGCCAGAATTGCCACCTGAGTTAAAGCTGACGGATGTTCGGACGGCGGTCGAGCTGGCCTTCGGCGACATCCGCCGGGAACTCGAGAAGCTCGTGCGGATACCGTCGGTCAGCGCGACCGGCTTCGATGCTGCCCGGGTACGGGAGTCGGCAGAGGCGACCGCCGAATGGCTGGAGTCCTCGGGGCTCCAGGGCGTCAGACTGCTGGAGATCGACGGCGCGAATCCCGCGGTGTTCGGTGCCACGCCAGGTCCGCCAGGATCCCCCACGGTGCTGCTGTATGCCCATCACGACGTGCAGCCACCCGGCCCCGAAAGGCTCTGGACTTCGCCGCCGTTCGAGCCGACCGAGCGGGACGGGCGTCTTTTCGGCCGCGGCACGGCCGACGACAAGGCCGGGATCGCGGTGCACGCGGCGGCGCTTCAGGCCTGGGAGGGCAAGCCACCGGTCGGGGTGGCTGTCTTCATCGAGGGCGAAGAAGAAATCGCCTCCGAACACCTGCCGCAATTCCTGTACGAGTACGGGGATCTGTTGCGCGCCGACGCCATCGTGCTCGCGGACTGCTCAAACTGGACGGTCGGCCAGCCTGCGCTGACGACCTCGCTGCGCGGCATCGTCGACCTGCTGGTCGAGGTGCGCACGCTCGACCATGCCGTGCACAGCGGCCGCTACGGCGGACCGGTGCCGGATGCGCTGACGGCACTATCCCGGCTCCTCGCGACCCTGCACAACCGCAGGGGCGGGGTGGCGGTGCGAGGCCTGCGCACCGGCCCGGCACGTGCCCTGCCGATGCCCGAGTCCGACCTGCGCCGGTTCACCGGACTGCGGCCCACCGTCCGGCTGCTAGGCAGAGGTTCGCTCACCCATCGGCTGTGGACCCGGCCCGCCATCGCGGTGCTGGGCATCGACGCGCCGTCGACCAAGGGCGCGGCGCACAAGCTAGTGCCGGTCGCCACTGCCAAGATCAGCGTTCGTTTGGCGCCCGGCGACGACCCACAGCGGGCGTTCCAGGCGGTAAAGAAACATCTGCTCCGCCGGCGTCCGTGGGGAGCGGAGGTGGAGGTCAGCCCGTGCCGGGAGGGCAAGCCGCACCGCATCGACGCATCTGGGCAGATCTTCGAGGCGTTCCGCCGGGCTTGCACAGATACCTGGGGCCGCTCTCCGGTAGAGCCCGGCAGCGGGGGCTCACTTCCGCTGGTGTCCGAGCTGGCCAACGCCTACCCGGACATGGCGCAACTGCTGACCGGGGTCGAGGACCCGGAGAGCAACGCGCACTCCGAGAACGAGAGCGTGCACCTCGGCGAACTGCGCAACTGCTGCATCAGCGAGGCAATGCTGTTCGGCTACCTCGCGGTCCCGGCATAGCGCCCCGGGCCCCAGGCACAGTCAAACCCGCATCGTGAGTTCGCCGGGCAGGGACCGCGGACGTCACCCGGCGAGCCGCTCTATGAGCAGCGCTGCGCCCACGGTGATCATCACGGCGCCCGAGACGCGGGCGAGGGCACGGGCCGCCGTGGCGCGGGTACCCAGCAGCAGGCGGGCTAGGACGGCGACGGCCGAGTACACGACGGCACAATCACTCATATGCAGAACGCCCAGCAGGCCGATCTGGGCTGCGACAGGCCAGCCCAGGTCGGGGTGGGCGAATTGCGGGAGCAGTGCGAGATAGAGCAGAAGGCCCTTGGGGTTCAGGCCGCTGACACCGGCTCCGCGTGCGAAAACCCGCCACGGTGACCGGGCCGCTACCGCACCGGTGTCGCTCCCGGCCGGGCCGCCCGGGACACTGGGCCTGGCCAGCACGCTGTATCCGAGCCACAACAGGTAGACGGCGCCGAGAACGGTCAGCACGGTCAGCAGGCCGGGCGTGCGCGCGACAAGTACCGCCAGGCCAGCTACGACGAGCAGCGTGTATCCGGCGTAACCTGTCACCAGCCCAGCCACGGCTGGCAGCACCGGCCGGCCGCCCAGCCCGGCCGCGATGGCATAGGCCCAGTCCGCTCCCGGTGTCAGCACCAGCAGCACGTCCACCGCAAGGAACGCGGCCACCAAGCTCAAAGTCATGTGTTCCTCACCATCCGTGTACCGGCTGCCCACGAGGAACACTAGGTCAATTCAGCCCAAAGGTGTTTCTGAAGTTTGCTGGATCTCAGCCTGTTGAGGAAGGAAAATCTAAACTTCCACAGATCTGTAGAAGATTTTTGCTATCCTCCATGACGATGTATCAGCATGACTAGTGCCTCGCTCCGTATTGATGACCACGGGCATCGGGAGGTACAACGAGGCAAGGGAAGCAGTTAGTGCGTGTGGCTGGGTCGCCGCTGCCCCGCAAGATCCTGCTAGGCCGGGCGAAGGTGCGCCATGCGTGACGACCCGTTGGTCATTGCCATGGTCAACCGGGCTGCTCGCGGTGACCAGGGTGCGTGGAACGACATCATCGAGCGGTACTCCCCGTTGGTGTGGTCGATCTGCCTGCGGTACCGGCTGGATCGCCAGGACAGTGACGACGTCGGGCAAAGCGTCTGGCTGCTGCTCGTAGAGAGGATCGGCATGCTTCGCGAGCCCGCGGCGCTTCCTGGCTGGCTGGCCACGACAACACAACGCGAGTGTCTGCGCGTGCTGCGGGCATCGCGGCGACATGAGCATGCTGAGCTGCCCGACGATCAGCTGTCGCCGGATCCCGGCGCCGCGATGATCGAGAAAGAGATCCTCGCCGCGGAGCGCGACGCTGCTGTGTGGGCGGCGTTCGCGGAGCTGCCCCGTGGCTGCCGCGAGCTGCTCGCCATGCTGCTCAGTGATCACCCGCACAGCTATGAAGACATCAGCGCAACGCTGGGCATGCGAGTGGGCAGCATCGGCCCGATGCGGGCTCGCTGCCTGGACCGGCTGCGCCAATCACCGCACATCGCCGCCATTGCCGACGGCGCCAGGGACAAGCAGGCAAGGGGTGAACGTGGTGACTGACGGCTGGGATGACGAAGAACTCCTGGCAGCGCTTCGCCAAGCGCTCGCGGCCCGCCGGGCTGTCCCACCGGAATTCGTCGAAGCCGGCAAGAACGCCTTCGCGTGGCACAACATCGACGCCGAGCTTGCACAGCTCACCTATGACTCCACGCACGCCCCGCAGCTCGAGGCGGCCACCCGCGCCGAGTCGGCATCCATCCGCGCCCTCACCTTCACCTCCGCCCGGATAACCCTCGAGCTCGAGGTGACCGAGAATTCGCTGCTCGGCCAAGTCGTTCCCGCTCAGGCCGCCACGATCGACGTCGAGGCGCATGATAGTCCGGACACGCAGATCGCCAGCGACGAAATCGGCTGCTTCGCGATCCAGCCGATCCCGAGCGGCCCGTTCCGGCTGCACTGCCGTGCCGCAGGCGGCATCAACGTCCTCACCGGGTGGATCACGCTCTAACCGGGTGGATCACGCTCTAAACCGGCCAGCCCTGCCTGCGGAGAGCTGTGCCAGCCCTGCACCGGCCAGGCGCCTGCTGACATAATCACGTCATGGATGCCGAAGGGGGTGAGGCACCAGGACGGCATGTTGACGGGCGGAGCACTGGCACTCCCCGCCGTTGGCCGGTTTCAACCGCTCCAGAATTAGCGGATTCCGTAGCAGAGGCTGATTCATCGCTAACGGTAAGGAAAGCTCATGCGAATCACTGATGTCGTTCAGTTAGTGAATGGCGGAAAGCGCCGGGAGCGGATGCTGGCTGTCGCTGTGCTGGCGGCTATCACCGCGACGCTGGTACCCACCTTGGGCGCCACCGGATCGACGGCCTCGCGGGCCGGTGCGCCCCGCCCACGGTCCGCGGCGCGCCCGGGGTTCCACCGGCAGGGCAGCGAACACGGGCGCCCCGGGCGCACGGTCGAGATGAGCGCGATCCCGGCCTTGCGTCGCGGCGCCCGCCCGGCCAGCCCGGCACCTGCGGTTCCACTGGGGGTGGGGACCAGCAACGCCCGTTTCGCCGCTCTGCAGGCCGCCGCCCGCACCAGCGGCGCCGCCCCGCGCCCCGCCCAGGCGGCGCACCGGCCGCCAACGCTGGCGAGCAGCCATGGGCTGTACACGCCCAAGGACACCAAGGCCTTCGGCGGCCAGTCTGACAGCGCAGCCACCTGCCCGTACTCCGGCGGCTGCGCGCCTCCCGACACAGGGCTGGCGACATCGGGCAACTACGAGGTCCAGGTGGTGAACACCGCCATCGACATCTGGAAGAACGGCGTGGCGGTCGCGGGGTTCCCGAAGAGCCTCCGGACGTTCTTCGCGGTGCCCAGCCCAAGTCCCGCCGGGTGCGACTCCCGTGGCCCGTTCCTGACTGACCCACGTGCGGCCTATGACGCCAACGCGAGCCGGTTCTATGTGACGATCATGCAGGTCGAAGGCGGCCTGGGCGCCGGCACAGGCTGCACGCCCACCTCAACGATCTGGCTCGCGGTCAGCGCGACCGGCAACCCGGCCGGCGCCTGGCGCATCTACTCCCTGCCCATCAACGGTACGAGTCCGACCGCGTTCAGCAACTACACCCAGTTCGGGTTCGACACCCAGGGGCTGTACTGGTCGTTCAACCTGTTCAACAAGGCCGGGACGACACTGGTGAACAACGTCGTGATGGGCATCCGCAAAGCCGAGCTACTGACCGGCGCGGCCCCCAGCGGCTACTTCTTCACCGGGCTCAACGTGGGCGGCAAGCTCCTTGACACGATCAATCCGGTGGAGAGCCTCGCCCGGAACGCGGGCCCGCAAGGCGAGATCTTCGTGGACTCCTACAACGTCAACTTCGGCGGCGGCAACTGCTCAGGCGGCTGTAGCGGCCTGGTGGTCTGGGACTTCTCGAACATCGCGCTGTCCAGTAGCACCATCCCAACCCTGACCGGGGCCACGATCGCTTCGGATAGCTACACGCTGCCTCCGATGGCCGACAATCCCCCGTCCTGCAGTGCCTGCCTGGAAACTCTCGACACCCGTATCAGTGCCACTCCGATCTACCAGCACGGCCAGATCTACGCCGGGATCGACACGGCGGTGAACAACGGTTCGGGAAAGAACGTCCCCGGGATTTTGTGGTTCGATGTCAGCGCTTATCTGAACCCGGGGACGACGGCCTGTCCGGAATGCACAACTATTAATGGTTCCACCAATGTGATGCAGCAAGGCTACTTCTTCTACAGCGGGGCCGCCGATGCGTTCTTCCCGACCTTTATCCCCGATGCCGAAGGCAACCTGATGATGGGCTTCGAATTTTCCAGCAGCGCGGACGGCGTCGACCCCAGCCAAGCGTATGCCGGCCGCCGGGTGACGCTGCCGCCCGGCACGATGTCCGACGGTGGCATCTTTGCCGTCAAGTCAGCCAAGGCCAGTACGCAATTCCGGCAGGGAGACTACGGGGCGTCTTCGTGGACCGGCTCGGCCAACGACGCCACCTGGAGCACGGGCGAGTACAGCTGCCCGGCTACCGGCGACTGGTGCACCGAAATCTGGCGGAACACCTGGACGATCTCCGGTAACTGACCGCCAGCCCCCGAGTATGCGAGGTGGCGGGGCGGCCGGCGACGACCGGCCGCCCCGCTTCCTACCGACCCCGGATTTAGCACGCCGCACAACCGGCCGCTGGTATGGTGTCCGGACTGTGATTCACTCCACATAGTCGTCCACAGACTGTGGGTAACTTTGCCCAGGCAGTGCATGAATTGTGGGATAACGTCCGCAGACTATTTCGCCACCGAGATGGCCGGCTCCCAGCCCCTCAGCGGCGGCAGGCAGGCCTCCGCTGGCGATCGCCGGCAGCGAGGCTCCCACACCCCTTGATGCAGTAATACAGTAAGTACTGCGATACGGTGTTACTGCAACTTAGCCGCTGACCTGCCGTGATCCGGTGCGGCAGGCAGCCAGGACACCGGCCGGGTATGCCGCATCATCGCTGGCAGACAGTTGCGGTGTGCGTACTGTCTGCCAGCATCGCCCGACCTGTCTACCGCAAAGCCGGATGCGCTGCGATAATGCCTGGATGACGGGGCTGAGTCTCGCCCTGGCCAACCTCAAGCCGGGCACGGGTAAGACAACATCGGCGGTCTGGCTTGCGCATGTCTTCGCCCAGGCCGGGAACGCCGTCCTCCTGGTGGACGCGGACCCTTCCGGCAGCGCGCTGGAATGGTCCGACCTTGCGGCCATGGATCCAGGGCTGCCGCCGCAGGCGGCGTTTCCGTTCCGGATCGTGGCCTTGCCGTCCCGTGAACTGCACCGCCGCCTGCCCGAGATCGCCAAGACCGATGACGTGGTTATTATCGATGCGCCGCAGCTTGAGGATCACGCCGCTATTGCCCGTTCGGCGTTGCGTTATGCCGACGAGATCTTGATACCGTGCGCGCCAACCCCCATCGAGATCAATCGCACCACGCCGGTGCGGGAAGAGATAAGAGATATCGAGGCGGTGCGTGAAACGCCGGCCCGTTCAGCCATCCTGCTGAACCGGTGTATCTCGCGCGCACACTCCACGACTGACGCGCGAGATGCACTGGCGGGCCTCGGTTACGACGTGCTGGGGACCGCTGTGCCGCGGCTGGAGGTTTACGCGCAGAGCTTCGGCGTGCCAATCAGGGAGACCGGCCGTGCGGTATGGCGCCACGTGGCCCACGACCTCATCCAGCGCGGCCTCCCGCTCTGTTCGGTACGTTCATGACCACGCAGCGGGAGCAGCGGAAGGCACAGATGGCGGCCGCCGCGGCGCGGCGCACCGAGCCCGGCGCCGGTCCGGCCGGCCGTACCGCCATCCGTTCGAAACCAGTGCGGATCACTCTCGACCTGAGCCCGGAACTGTACCGGCAGCTCACTCACTGGGCCGCCTCGGCCGCGATAACCCTCGATGTGCCGCGCGTCGCCCTGGCGGACGCGGTGCGGGCGATGATCCGGGTCTCAGCCGAGAATCCCGAAGAGGCGCTGGAGCGCCTTCGCCGCGACCGGGAGCGGTGACAGTCTTCAGCGATCAGGGATTGTTGACGTGCAGCAGATCCTGCTCGGCCAGAAGCTTGTCCAGCTTGGCCTGGTCCACCCTGCTGACAATGGCTTCTTCCTCCTGCCGGTCGCGGATGCACTTGGCAAGCGTGAAAGCCGACGTGACGACGTATAGCAGGCCAAGGGCCAGGAACGCGCGGACCCACCGCGAGTCATGCAGGTAGCCGATGCCGACGATAGTGACGGTGAGGGAGACGGCGAACGAGATCGCCGACTGCAGGTAAAAAGCAGTGGTGGTGCGGGGACGCAATGGAGTGCTCATGGACCGATCATCGGCGGCGCCACACGCCCGCGCCTGAGCACGACTACTCATCTCGCGCACCGGTGTCCGAGCACGGCTACTCAGTCACAGCAACCACGCCGGCCCGGTGCGCGCGCCAGCGTCGTCATCGCGGCGCCCGCCACGACATTCTCGCGTCGCGGCTGTTACATGCACGCCCAAGAAGCGCTCGTTCCGGCTCCCACTGATCATCCCTGACCACCCACCGTCGTGATCATGGGCTTGCTGTTGATCCACCGGCCAAACTCCCATGATCATGACGACTGCGTTCCGCCCGCTCCCATCACCACGGCCGTGATCATGGGATTGTGGCGGTTCTGACCGCCACAATCCCATGATCACAACGGACACGGGCAGAAGGGCGCGACGGTTCACGGCGGCGGGCTGGGATTCCGCGCCGCTGCGTTTGTCGTGGTTGCCACATTGCCACAACCATGACAAATGATGGGCTGGGGCCGCCTCGGCTTACTCGGGCGGGTCCGGCTCGGAAAGCCCGCCGGCCACCGCGAAGGTTTTGCGGATTCGCGCGGTATCGGCTCCCGATGCGATCAGCAGCTGAAGCAGGATGCGCGCCTTGAGCGGGTCCAGGTAGCCAGCGCTGATGAGCCCGCGCGTCAGCAGGTCGCGTTCTGAACCGGGGAAGCTGTAGGTGCGGTCGTGCACCGGGCCAGCGCCGGTCCGGGAGGCCAGCACCACCGGGATACGCTCCGTGAGCCGGCCAAGGGCGGGCACGGCGCCGGCCGGGACGTGACCCACGCCGAGGGCAGCTATCACCAGCCCGTCGACGTGCTCCGCCATCGCCTCGACGAGCGTGCCGTCGTCGCCGAGGGCGACCGTCGCGATGACGGTGCGCACGCTCTTGGCTGGGTCGGGGCGGATGGCCGGTGACCGGTGCCGGAGGGCGATGGAAATGTGGACACGGCCTTCAAAGACGTCTCCGAGCGGTCCGTGGCCGGGCGAGGCGAAGGCGGCGGTGCTCGCGGTGTGAGTTTTCTGGACCCAGCGTGCCGCGTGGATCTGGTCGTTGAGGACGACCAGGCAACCTAGCCCGCGAGCACTGCGGCTGACCGCCACCCTGGCCGCGGCGAGGATGTTGGCTGGCCCATCCGCTCCGGCCATCGTCGGATTGCGCATGGCACCGGTGACGACGACCGGCGCATCGGCAGGCAGCAACAGGTCGAGGGCGTAGGCGACTTCCTCGATGGTGTCCGTGCCCTGGGTGACGACCACGCCGGTACAGCCGTTCCGGAACGCGTCACTGATCGCATCGGCCAGCTCGAACAGGTCGGTGAACGACAGAGATGCCCCTGGCTTGCGGCGGAAGTCCACGGTGCGCAGTTCGGCCTCGACGCCGCTCAAGCCGGGCACGGCGCCAAGCAGGTCGGCGGCGGAGAGAGCCGGCGACACCCCGCCATCGGGGGCCTGCGTCATCGCGATCGTTCCGCCTAGCCCAAAGACGGCCAGCCATGGCCGCACCGACTGACTCATCAGCGATCCTCTTCGGTGGTCATCAGGCGCCGGCTGCGCCCGGTACGGGCATGCAGGATCAACGTACGCCGGTCACATGACCGCGAGCTGGCCGCCGTCGATCACCAGGCCCGTACCGTGAATGAACGAGGCGTCGTCGGAAGCCAGGAACGCGTAGGCGGCGGCCACCTCCTCCGGCTGCCCGGTCCGGCCGAGCGGGATCCGCTGGCGCGCGTACTCCCGCTCGAACTCGTCCCCGCCGATGCCGGCGGCAATGGCCGCGTTCAGCGGCGTGCTGATGTAGCCGGGGCACAGGGCGTTGACCCGGATCCCGTACTGGCCCAGTTCCACAGCCATCGTCTTGGTGAGCAGCAACACCCCGGCCTTGGCGGCGTTGTAGTGGGCGTACTCCTCTTCACCGGCGATCCCGTTCGTCGATGACATGTTGATGATGACGCCGCCGCCCCGGCGTACCATCGCGGCGCTGACTGCCTGGGCGACAAGAAACATCCCGCGCAGGTTGACCGCCAGGATCCGGTCCCAGTCAGCTACCGCCATGGACAAGAAGGCGGCCCGCCGCGCGATGCCTGCGTTGTTGGCCAGCACGTCCACGCCCCCAAGCGCCGCGTCGGCGGCCGCCACCAGCCGCGCCACGTCGCCCTCCTGGCTGACGTCGCAGGCCAGGCCGCCGACGTTGCCGGTAAGGCCGCCGGCATCGGCGCTCGCCCGCAGGCCGGCCACCGCCTGGGCCACTTCCGCCGGATCGAGTCCTGCGATGAAGACGCTCGCCCCTTCTTGCCGGAACCGGTGCGCGGCCGCCAGCCCGATCCCGCTGCTGCCGCCGCTGATCAGCACCCGCTTGCCGCGCAGTCCGCGCATGCCCCACTCCTTCCGCCGCCGCACGTGCCTGACATGCTGCGAATGTGCTTCCGTTATACGGAACGGGTTTCCCATGCGTTGGAGGTGAGATGCCAAAGCGTGCCATAGGCGGCAGCCGGCCAGCGGGTGCCTACTCTCCCGGCATCGTTGCCGAGGGCCGGTTCGTCTACGTTTCCGGCCAGGGGCCGCTGCGTGACGGCGCGGTGGTCGGCGAAACCGTGGCAGAGCAGACCAGGATCACGCTGGAGAACCTCGCCGCGGTGCTGGCCGAGGCGGGCGTCACCCTGGCAGACGTGGTCCGCTGCGGGGTTTTCCTGGCCGACATCGGCGACTTCGCCGCGATGAACGACGTCTACGCCGAGCATTTCCCCCAGCCGCTGCCAGCCAGGACGACCGTGGGGGCGGCGCTTGCCGCGGGTATGAAGGTCGAGATCGACTGCGTGGCGGTTCTGCCCGGCCAGCCACCCTCATCCGGGCAGTGATGACAGGCACACCAGCATGAAAGCGCTGGTCTTCACCGGCCCAGGCACCGTGGCGGTGCTCGACGTCCCCGAGCCCGAGGTTGCCGAAGGGGAAGTCCTGGTGCACGTGCGCGCGGCCGGGATCTGCGGCAGTGAGCTGCATGGCGTCAGGCATCCAGGCTTCCGGGTGCCGCCGCTGATCATGGGGCACGAGTTCACCGGCGTCAGCGACGCGGGCGACCCGGTGATCATCAACCCGATACTCTCTTGCGGCAGCTGTGACCTGTGCCGGGCCGGGCAGCGGCAGATCTGCCGTCAGCGCGCCATCATCGGGGTGCACCGGCCGGGTGGCTTCGCCGAACGCGTGGCCGTGCCCGCATCCGCGTTGCGGCCGCTGCCCCAGAGCCTGTCGTGGGACCTTGCCGCCCTGGTCGAGCCGGCGGCCAACGCGGTGCACGCATGGCGGCTGGCCGGCCGGGCCGCAGGGATGCGGGCCGCGGTACTCGGCTGTGGTGCCATCGGCCTGCTGTGCCTGCTCACCGGGCTGGCCAACGGCGCGGCCGTCGATGTGACCGACCTGTCGCCGGCCAGGCGTGAGCAGGCGGTCAGGCTTGGCGCCGCCAAGGCCAGTTCCGAGCCCGAGGGCGAGTATGACATCGTCATCGACGCGGTCGGCTCGGCCGTCACCCGGGCACAGAGCATCCGGCATCAGCGCCCCGGCGGCATGGCGGTATGGCTCGGGCTGGCCGGGCAGGTTACCGGCATCGACGGCGCCGCCGTGGTCCGCGAGGAGAAACGAGTGCTCGGCTCATTCGCCTACCACGATGAGGAGTTCAATCAGGCCGCGGAGCTGATCGGGCACTGGGACCTCAGCTGGGCCACCGGCTATCCACTGACAGCAGGCGCGGAAATCTTCACAGCGCTCATGAACGGCGAGCCGCACCCGGTCAAGGCGCTGCTCAAGCCGTAACCGCCCAGCAACCGCCCGGATGGCCACGCGCGGCGCCTGGCGGGTTCGCGACAACATCACGGGGCTCCGTCACGATGTCCATTTTCCGCTAGCTCCACACCGGCCGCAGCGGCAATGCTGGAAACGTGCTGGAGGACGTGGGCGCCGCGGACGGAGTGCCCACGCCAGCAACCGCCTGCGATGCTGATTGAGGGACCACACGTGCACCGGACACACACCACCGTGGACAGCCCTGTCGGCCCGCTCACCCTGGTGAGCGCCGATGGAGTCCTGAGCGGCCTGTACCTGGACCGCCAGCGGTACCGCCCGCCGGCGGAAACATTCGGTGAGCCGGACGACACGCCGTTTGGCCAGGTCATGGATCAGCTCGCCGAATACTTCGCCGGGAAGCGCAGCGAGTTCAGCGTGCCGGTGAGCCTGAGCGGCACCAGGTTCCAGCGCACGGTGTGGACCGCGCTGCGGGACATCCCCTACGGCGAAACCGTGTCCTACGGGGAGCTGGCCGCCAGAATCGGCCGGCCGGCCGCCGCGCGTGCGGTCGGCCTGGCCAACGGCAAGAACCCGATCAGCATCATCGTGCCCTGCCATCGCGTCGTCGGCTCCACCGGTGACCTCACCGGCTACGGCGGCGGCCTGAACCGGAAGCAATACCTCCTCGACTTCGAACAGCGGACCGCGCCAGCGACCTCGCTAGGCTTGCGGCCGTGAGCCTCGAAGACCTGCCGGTAGTGGAGTTCGGCTTCCCCGGGCCA
>Ga0126383_10000775_pt1 | contig 18519 bp, 17 predicted proteins | sample PanSoiMetPlot_35_FD_96882 | JGI IMG/M metagenome (GOLD analysis project Ga0126383, IMG submission 96882) | Tropical forest soil microbial communities from Panama - MetaG Plot_35 | ecosystem: Environmental > Terrestrial > Soil > Tropical forest > Bulk soil | place: Panama | collected 2016-02-17
CCGAGCGGCTTGCCGTCGCCCTGGCCGTGACAGCCGAGGCGCGGAGGCGGGCGCTGCCTGATCCGAACATCGAATTCGCGCTGGCTGTCCTTGCCGCCGTGGCCGGGATGATCCGCGGCGCGGGCGAGGCGATGTTCGCGACCGGCCGCACCGCCGGCTGGCTCGCCCACGCACTCGAGGAGTACGAGCGGGACATTCCCATCCGGCCGCGCTGTGTGTACACCGGCCCGCGAGAGCGGTGACGCCTGCCGGACGGGAATGCGACGGGGCGGGCCAGCCTTATGCTCGGCAGGTCGGACAAGGAGACTTTCACGATGGCCGTACGTCGCGTGAACCACGCGGTCCTTTATGTGAGGGACCTGGCAGCGAGTGTCGATTTCTACACCGACGCGCTTGGCCTTGAGGTGCGGATGCACGTGCCAGGCCGGGCCGCCTTCCTGCGCGCCCCCGGCAGCGCTAATGATCACGACCTCGGCCTGTTCGAGGTGGCGCACGGCCAGCTGCCGCGCGGCGCCTACATCGGGCTGTACCACCTCGCCTGGGAGGTCGGCACGCTCGCGGACCTGGCCGAGACGCGGTCCCGGCTCGCGCGGCGAGGTGCGCTCGTCGGCGCCAGCGACCACAAGGTGTCGAAGTCGCTCTACGCCAAGGACCCGAGTGGCATCGAGTTCGAGGTCATGTGGCGGGTGCCCGCAGACGCCTGGGAGCAGGAACTGGCGAGCGGCGAGTTCATCGCCCCGCTCGACCTCGAGGGCGAGATCGCCCGCTGGGGCGAGGGCCTGGTGACCGGCGCGGCGGCCGGTTCCATCACGTGAACCGCGCGCCGGTCACGTCAGCGCGCCGCGATCGGACTGGCCCAGCTCTCGTGGCTTCGTGCTGACCTCGATGGTGCCCTTGTAACCGATGCCGCGGACATGCACGACCGGTGCGTCGGCCGGTAGCCGGTCCTCCAGGTCCTCCGCGGCTGACCAGCCCTTGCTGACGCCGAAGCCCTCGAGATTCACGCGGACGCCGAGCGGCACCAGAACGTCCACCCTGGATTTGTATGCGATGACCGCCAGGGTGGTCTCACGCGCAGTCAGCTCCGCCGCACGCAGGTCGATGTGGCCGCTGCCCTTGTAGACGATGGTCCGGAATCGCTCCGGCACCCGCCAGCGGCCGGCTCGCCGGATCGAGCTTTTGTACGCGATGGCGGAACCGCCGGCCTGGCGCCCCGCCCCGGCCGGGACGGCCGGCGAGGGGAGTGGCGCTGCGGTGGCTTCCGGCAGGTCTCGAGTCAGCCCGGCGAGGTCGGTGCTGTGCCGCGCGGTCAGCGCGGCCCTGGTCCGCTGGTCGAACTCGTCGTCGTCGAGCCGCCCCTCGGCGAAGGCCTGCTGCAGCCGCTGGACAACAGCGTCCCGGTCGCGGTCCCCGACCCGGATCGCTGGCTTCTGCTCGCCGGCCGGCTCGATGGTCACAGGCCCTCCCACCAAGTCAAGATGTATCGCGATTCGCGAAAGCAGGCTACCGCACCGCGAGCTGCTCGTACAGCCCGGCGGTCTGGGCAGCGATGCTGGCCCAGCTGAATTCGGCCACAGCCCGCTCCCGGCCCCGCGCACCGAGCGCGGCGGACCGGTCCGGGTCACGGATCAGCGCGTTGATCGCCGCGGAGAGCGCGGCATCGTCGCCGGGAGGCACGAGCAGGCCGGTGACGCCGTCCACCACTACCTCAGGGATTCCGCCGACAGCCGACGCGACGACCGCGCAGCCGCAGGCCATCGCCTCGAGGTTGACGATGCCGAGCGGCTCGTACTCCGATGGGCAGACGAACACGGTCGCGTGGCTGAGGATCTGGATCACCTCGGCCTTGGTGAGCATGCCGGGGATCAGGATGACGCCGCGCCGGGTCGCGCGCAGCCGCTCGACCAGGCCGGTGACCTCGGCCTGCAGCTCGGCCGTGTCGGCCTGGCCCGCACACAGCACGAGCTGCGCCGCTTCGTCGAGCCGCTGAGCCGCCCGCAGCAACACCGGCAGGCCCTTCTGCCTGGTAACGCGGCCGACGAACGCGACCGACGGCCGGCCAGGATCGATTCCGTACCGGTCGAGCACCTCACGGCCTGGGTCGGGACGGTAAAGGTCGGCGTCGATTCCGTTGTAGATGACGTGCACGCGATCGGCGGGTACCTCTGGATAGGTAACGAGGATGTCGGACTTCATGCCGTTCGACACCGCGACGACGGCCGCGGCTGATCCGATCGCCGTTCGCTCGCACCAGCTCGACAAGGCGTAACCGCCGCCCAGCTGCTCGGCTTTCCACGGCCGCATCGGCTCCAGCGAGTGGGCAGTCATGACATGGGGCACGCCGAACAGCAGCGAGCCGAGGTGCCCGGCCAGGTTGGCGTACCAGGTGTGTGAGTGGACGACGTGAGCGCCGCTGACCCCCGCGGTCATGGTCAGGTCGGTCGAGATGACCCGCAGGGCGTCGTTCGCGTCCGCCAGCTTGTCCCATGGCTGATGCGCCTTCACCGGGGGGAGGAGGCCTGCCGGCCGGTCGGCGCCCTGGCAGTGCACGGTCAGGTCGACGAGACCGGCCAGGGCCCTGGCCAGGTATTCCACATGGACGCCAGCGCCGCCGTAGACCTCGGGCGGGTACTCGCGGGTGAGCATCGCCACCCGGAGCTTCCTGCCAGCCTCGGCTGATCCGGTCAATCCACTACCTTCTGGCCCTTGCCCACCACCGTCACGCCACCCTCGGACACCAGGAAGCCGCGGGCCCGGTCGTGGTCCTTGTCGACGCCGATCACGGCGCCCTCGGGGACGTCGACGTTCTTGTCGAGGATCGCGTCCTCGACCACGGCGTGCCGCCCGATCCTGGTGTTGTGCATGAGGACCGCGCGTTCCACCCGCGCCCAGCTGTTCACCCGGACGCCCGGGGACAGGACTGACTGGCGCACCAGTCCGCCGGACACGATGACGCCGTTGCTGACGACGCTGTTGATGGCATGACCGACCCGGTCGCCAGACTCGTGCACGAACTTGGCCGGCGGCTGGCTCGGCACGTGGGTCAGGATCGGCCACTTGTCGTTGTAGAGGTTGAACACCGGGTGCACGGCACAAAGGTCCATGTGCGCGTCGAAGTACGAGTCGAGCGTCCCGACGTCGCGCCAGTAGCCGATGTCACGCGGATCCGCGCCGGGAACGCTGTTGTCGAGGAAGTCGTACACGTGCGCGGCGCCCTGGCGGACCAGCAGGGGCACGATGTCACCGCCCATGTCATGCCGGCTGGCGTCGTCGGCCGCGTCCTCTCGAAGCGCGTCGACGAGCACGTCGGTGCTGAAAACGTAGATGCCCATCGAGGCGAAGGCCAGATCCGGGTTGTCCGGCATGGCCGGCGGGTCGGCGGGCTTCTCGCGGAACGCCTCGATGGTATGGCCGTCGCCGGTGACGCCGATGACGCCGAACGCCGTCGCCTCCTGTCGTGGTACAGGGATTGCGGCCACGGTCACGCCGGCCCCGAGTTCACGGTGCCTGTCGATCATCTGCAGCGGATCCATGCGGAACACGTGGTCGGCGCCAAGGACCGCCACGATGTCAGGCTCGTCATCGAAGATCAGGTTGAGTGACTGATAGATGGCATCGGCCGAGCCGGTATACCAGTGCGGGCCGAGTCGCTGCTGCGCCGGGACCGGCGTGACGTAGTTGCCCAGCAGGCTGGACAGCCGCCAGGTGGTGGTGATGTGCCGGTCCAGGCTGTGGCTTTTGTACTGAGTCAGCACGCAGATCCGCCGCAGGCCGGCGTTAACCAGGTTCGACAGCGCGAAATCGATGAGACGGTAAAGGCCGCCGAACGGCACGGCTGGCTTAGCGCGGTCGGCGGTGAGCGGCGCGAGCCTTGTACCCGCCCCGCCGGCCAGGACCATTGCGAGCACCCTTGGCTCTGCCGCCATGTCCACCTCCCGGAAGGAGCCCCCGGCTACCAGTGTGGTGCGCAAAAGTGCGGATGAGTACTCACTGGCGCGTCCTGGTCACTCGATCTGGACATGGAGCACACGCGCGCCGATCTGAAGGCGGGTGCGTACGCGGACGCGACGGCGTCCGTCAGTCCGGTTCGGCGCCGGCCGCCTTGCGCGTGAGCGCCCTGGTCGCGAGCAGCCGCGCCGCAGCGACGGCCGCGCCGGTCGCGACGCCCCAGATGAGTGCCTCGCTGAGGGCTACCGCCGGGTCCTCCGGGTGCTCGGGCGGCTCCTTGCCGGTGACGGTCTTCCAGCCAATGGTGAGCAGCTTGCGCGTCGCGAACGCGGCGCCGGCGCCAACCAGGGCGGCGACCGCGCGACTCGCCGCGCTTCCCTGCTTGCCTGCCATCAGCGTGTCCTCCTCGTGCCGTGGCGAACCGGTGATCTGATCCTGCACCGGCCTGAAGCGATCATGTCACGGTCACGAACCCGGTATGACCGCAGGGCGTGACGTGTCGATTGCAGTGGCGAGTTCCGCAGGCCGCCTTGTCGCCAGCAGCCAGTAGGGAGTACTCGCGCCGGGCCTGGTTACCTCGACGTAGACGGCTAGCCGAAGATAAGGCCGGATGAGCACGTAAGCGCGCGGATCCGCGCGCGGGCCGCGCAGAGCCCGTGCCTGCACCTCGTCGAGCGGCCGCACCTGGCCAGCATCGCCCAGCGGCAGCCGGTCCTTGCCGACCCTCAGCTCGCCCTCTTCTACCTCGATGGTCGCCCGGCCCCAGTTCAACAGGAGCGCGGCTGTCACGATGATCACTCCGGCGAAGACTGCCAGCGTGACAGCGAGGTCGAATCCGGTCCAGACGATCGCGCCGAACGTCAGCATCGTGAGCATCCCGGCGACCCACCACAGGGGTGGCACGAAGAGGCGCTCGTGGTAAGAGTGCATGCCACTACGGTAGTTGGAGAGATGAACCCCATGACCGGCCCATCAGCGGATGGCAACGGCGGCCCCCGGTCGTCGGCACGGAGTGCGCTGCCGGCCAGCCTGCGGACGGGCCTTCGCCGGCTATGGCGGACGGGCGCGGTGACGAGCCCGACAAGTGACGGACCCGGCGGCGAGGATCCGGTCGGCGGAGAATTCGCGGCGCCGGGGTCTGCGACTGCTACAACGTCGATAGGCATTCCACCGGCGGGCAGCGCCGGCCCGCCGGGCAGCACTGCTCCGCGGCCCGTCGACGGTCAGGTGCCCAGGCTGCTCCAGCAGGTGGCTGCCTGGTCCTGGCGGCTGCTACTGACCGGGCTCGTCATCTACCTGGCCTTCCGGCTGGCCGTAGCGCTGCGGCTGGTGATTCTCCCGCTGATCGCCGCCCTGCTGCTCGCCGCACTGCTCCAGCCGATCGCCGGCTGGCTGCGTCGGCGCGGCTTCTCGCCCGTGCTCGCGACCTGGTGTCCTCTTCTGCTCGCTCTGATTGTGATCGCGGGAGCGATCACGCTCATCACGAACCAGATCGCCAACCAGTACCAGGTGCTGTACAGCGAGGTTCAGCACACCATTCTCCAGCTGCGGCACTCCTTGGCCGGACCGCCGTTCCATCTGAACCAGTCGAGGCTGCAGGCGCTCAGCCAGAACGTGCTGAACTACATCTCACAGCACAAGTCGGTGGTTGCTGGCACGGTACTCACCGGCGGAAAGTATCTGACCGAGATCTTGGCCGGGCTGCTCCTGACGCTGTTCATCACCTTCTTCCTGATGAAGGACGGGAACCGGATCTGGTCCTGGCTCATCAGCGGCATGAGCCCGCGAGCGCAGCGGCGGATGCATCACGCAGGCAATCAGTCGTGGCGAGCGCTCGTGAACTATGTGCACGGCACCGTAGTGGTGGCAGCGATCCACGCCGTCATTCTTGGCGTGACGCTCTGGCTGCTCGGCGTGCCACTGCTCGTTCCGCTCATCGTGCTGGTGTTCCTGGCGGCGTTTGTGCCGATTCTCGGCATCCTGGTAGCCGGGGGCCTCGCGATCCTGGTGGCGCTGGCGACGAAGGGCTGGGTCGCCGCCGTCATCCTGCTCGCCGTCCTGATTGTGGAGAACCAGATCGAGGGACACCTGCTTCAGCCGCTGGTAGTCGGCCGGATCATCCGGCTCCATCCGCTGGCCATCATCCTGGTCCTGGCGGTTGGCGCCATCGTCGCGGGCATTCCCGGTGCGATCATCGCGGTGCCGGTAGCGGCGGTGATCACCTACGCCTGGCCGGCGCTGCGCGCCGATCCGCCCGACGACTACCCTGACGCGAAATAGAGCGCCGGCGGCGGGCTCCCATGAGCCGGTGCGGATGGAGTCTGGATGACGGGACGGGTCGAGGTTCTGATCAGGCGGCTGGACGAGGGACTGCCTCTGCCTACCCAGGCGCACCCAGGGGACGCGGGATGTGACCTCTACGCGGCCGCGGACGTCGACATCGCTCCTGGTCAGCGAGTTATCGTTGGCACAGGGGTGTGCATAGCGCTGCCGGCTGGGTACGCCGGATTCGTGCATCCTCGCTCGGGGCTGGCCGCCAGGCACGGCGTGACGATCGTCAACGCGCCTGGCACCGTCGACGCCGGGTACCGTGGCGAGATCAAGGTGATTCTGCTGAACTCCGATAGAGAGCACCCGGTGCGGTTTCGGCGTGGTGACCGGATTGCCCAGCTTGTGATTCAGCGGGTGGAGCGCCCGGTTTTTCTCGAGGTCACATCCCTGCCCGGGTCACACCGCGGCGAGGGCGGGCACGGCTCGACCGGGGGCCACGCGATGGCGGCTGACCTGCCAGGTGCCGATGACATCCCGGCTGCGACTGGCGAGGCCGGGAGGTAAGGAGCGTGCGGCGTGTTTCGACGATTCCGCCGTGACAGGAGCGAGGGTCCGGCCGAGGCGAGGCTGCCGACGGAGGACTACGACGCCGAGGTAGCGAAACCCGGCGACGATGAGGCGGATCTCTACGGCACGGAGGACGACGACTACGCGGCCGAGCAGGACGCCGCGGACTACGCAGCCGAGGATGGGTGGTCCGCCTCCGGGGATGCCGGGAATGGCGCATCCCTCGTAGCGGCGGAGGCCGACGACGTGCCGGCGGGCGAGCCCGGTGAGCCGAGCCGTCGGGAGCGCGCGGACCTCAGCGACCCGCTGACCTGGACGCGGCTGCGCGACACCCAGCCAGCCGAGGCCGGAGCGGCCACCGCGGCCGGCCCCTGGGACAGTGCTGGCGGATATCCCGACCAGGCCCGGATTGACTTCGGCAGCCTGCTCGTGCCGGTGAAGGACGGCTACGACATCCAGGTCATGATGTCCGACGAGGAAGGCGTCTCGATCGCGGTGGTTCGCGGCGACAGCGGTATCCAGCTGCAGCCCTTCGCCGCGCCCCGGAGTGCCGGTCTCTGGCACGACGTGCTGCCCGAGATAGCGCAGGAAGTGGCCAAGGCGGGCGGTCAGAGCGCGGAGCGGGACGGCCCATTCGGGGCCGAGCTGGTGGCGAGAGTGACCCCGCAAGGCGCCGGCGCCGGGGTGCCGCCGCAGCCTCTGCGGTTCATCGGCGTCGATGGCCCGCGCTGGTTCCTTCGCGGCCTCATCAGCGGACCCGCCGCACTGGACGACGAGCTGACTGCTGAGTTCCGGGACATCTTCTCCGACGTAGTCGTGGTACGGGGAGAACAGGCCCAGCCGCCGCGTCAGCCGCTGCAGATCCAGCTACCCGCAGAGGCACGTCAGGTCCTCGAAGACGAGACGGCTGGCCAGCAGCAGCCCGACCTTAATCCGTTCGAGCGCGGCCCGGAGATCACCGAGACCCGCTGAGCTGGGTCAGGCGGTCGGCGGTCGGCGTCAGGCGGCGCAGCCTAGCAGCTTTGCCAGCTCGCGCTCGACGTCCTGACTGGTCACGAATAGCAGTTCGTCGCCTGCCTCCAGCGGGTCATCCGGGCCGGGAACAATGACCCTGCTGTCGCGCAGGATCGCGACCAGTGCGGTGTCTGTCGGCCAGTCGATGCTGCCGACCCGCTGGCCTGCCAGCGGCGCGTCGGCTGGCATAGTCAGCTCGACCAGCGTCGCCTCGCTCTGCCGGAAAGTCATGAGCCGGACCAGGTCGCCAACGCTCACGGCCTCCTCGACGAGAGCCGACAGCAGCCGCGGGGTAGAAACCGCGACATCGATGCCCCAGGACTCGTTGAACAGCCACTCGTTGTTGGGGTGGTTGATCCTGGCGACCACCCTGGGCACGCCGTACTCGGTCTTGGCGAGCAGAGACACGACGAGGTTGGCCTTGTCGTCACCGGTCGCGGCGATGACCGCGTTGCAGCGTTCGAGTTGGGCATCGTCCAGCGAGCTGATCTCGCACGCGTCAGCCAGTAGCCACTCCGCCCGCGGCACACTGTGCACCTTGATGGAGGCCGGGTTCTTGTCGATAAGGAGCACTGCGTGCCCGTTCTGCAGCAGTTCCTTGGCGATGGAGCGTCCGACGGCGCCCGCGCCGGCTATCGCGACACGCATCAGTGGCCTGCCCTTCCCGGCTCCCGGCTCGCGAACACGCCCGCGATCTTGCTGAGCTCGGCTTCCTCAGCGATCACATGCACGACGTCGCCTTCCTGCAGGACCAGGCCTGGCCCTGGTATCACGGCTTCGCCCAGCCGGGAGATGAACGCGACGCGCGTGTGGGCAGCCTGTTCCAGGTCGTAGACCTTCTCGCCGAGCCAGTCATCTCCGTAGGCCACCTCGGCCAGCACGACCGCACCGGTCGGGTCACGCCACAGCGACTCGGCACCCTCAGGTATCAGCTTGCGCAGCATCTGGTCCGCTGTCCAGGCCACCGTGGCAACCGTCGGGATGCCCAGCCGCTGATAGACCGAGGCGCGGCGCGGGTCATAGATGCGGGCCACGACGCGCTGGACGCCAAAAGATTCCCTGGCCACCCTCGCCGCGATCACGTTGGAGTTGTCTCCGCTGCTCACGGCCGCGAACGCGTCGGCGCGCTCGATTCCGGCTTCGGTCAGCACATCCCGGTCGAAGCCGACCCCCGTCACCTTGGTGCCCTTGAATCCTGACCGAAGCTTGCGGAAGGCCTCGGGGTCCTGGTCGATGACCGCGACCGAGTGACCCTGGTCTTCTAGCGAGTGGGCGACGCTGGACCCGACGCGCCCGCATCCCATGATCACGATATGCATGCGCTTCCTTCCAGCCAGGTCGCTGCCGTCTCCATACCCACGGCGGCAAGCCCAGTGGCCCCGCGGCCACCCGGCCTGCTGCGCTGGAGCACCGCCAGGGCACGATGTTGCCCGTGACTGCCATGGCCACCTCCGCTCCGAAGGCCGGTGACGTGCTAGAACTCACCGTCGGCGAGGTTGTGCACGGCGGCTGGTGCGTATCCAGGCAGGATGATACGGGCATAGTCGTTTTCGTGCGGCATGCCCTGCCGGGCGAGCGCGTTCGGGCCACCGTGACCCAGGCGACGGCTCGCCTCGCCCGGGCGGAGGCCATCGAGATCCAGCATGCCTCGCCCGATCGGGTCACCGCACCGTGCCCGTACGCTCGGCCGGGCGGCTGCGGCGGGTGCGACTGGCAGCACGCCAGCCTGGAGGCGCAGCGACGGCTGAAGGCCGCGGTCATCCGTCAGCAGCTCAGCCGGATAGCCAGCCTCGATGTCGGCGTCGCCGTGGAGGCGATTCCCGGGGACGAGTTCGGCCTGGGCTGGCGCACATCGGTCTCGTTCGCCGTCGATCAGGGCGGTGTCGCGGGCCTGCGCCGGCACCGGTCGCACGAGATCATCGCGATCGACCGGTGCCTGATCGCGCACCAGGAGGTTACGGCTGCGGGTGTGACCGAGGCCCGGTGGCCGGGCGCGAGCTCGGTCGAGATCGCGGTCGAGCCGCAGACGGGGGAACGCGGGGTGCTGGTGACGGGTCAGGCCGCCCGGTCAGCCGTCCTGCCGGACATAGCGGCGGATTCCGTCCAGATGTCGGCAAGACGCGGCGTGCGTTCGCCGGTACACGGTCGCGGCTACCTCATCCGCCGCGCGGCCGGGCGGGACTGGCGGGTGAGCCTCGGCGGTTTCTGGCAGGTCCATCCCGGCGCGGCCGATGTGCTCGGCAGGGCAGTGCTCGCCGCTCTTGACCCCAGGCCGGGCGACAGGGCACTGGACTTGTACTGCGGGGCCGGGCTATTCGCCGGGTTGCTGGCCGATGCGGTGGGACCCAAGGGGGCGGTGCTGGCAGTCGAGCACGACCCCGCAGCTGTCCGCGACGCCCGGCACAATCTGCGTTCCTGGCCCTGGGCGCGCGTGCACCGCGGCGACGCGGCGGACGTGCTGGTGCGCACCGGGCTCGGTGAGGCATCGATCGGCGTGCTCGACCCGCCGCGAGTCGGCGCTGCCCTGCCTGTCATCGACGCGCTCTGCGCATCGGCCAGCTTGCGACGGCTTGCGTACGTGTCCTGCGATCCGGCGACGCTGGCAAGGGACCTGCGGCGGCTGCTCGACGGCGGCTGGGAGCTGACCAGTCTGCGCGGGTACGACGCTTTCCCGATGACGCATCACGTCGAGTGCCTGGCGGTGCTCGAGCGCACCTAGCCCGTGCACCGGCCCGTTCGGTTCGGGGTGCGCGGGCGCGGCCCGGACCGCAAAGATGGGCATATGCAACTGCGAATCTTCACCGAGCCACAGCAGGGCGCGAGCTACGACACCCTGCTCCGTGTGGCCAGGGCCGCGGAGGACCTTGGCTTCGACGCGTTCTTCCGGTCTGATCACTACCTCAAGATGGGCGGCGTCAGCGGCCTGCCCGGCCCGACCGACGCGTGGATCACGCTGGCCGGCCTCGCGCGGGACACCGCACGCATCAGGCTGGGCACGCTGATGAGTCCTGCCACGTTCCGCTACCCAGGGCCGCTCGCCATCTCGGTCGCCGAGGTCGACCAGATGAGCGGCGGTCGGGTCGAGTTCGGCTTCGGCACCGGGTGGTTTGAGACGGAGCACACCGCGTACGGCATCCCGTTCCCGCCGCTGGGCGAGCGGTTCGAGTGGTTCGCCGAGCAACTGGCCATCATCACCGGACTCTGGGAGACCCCGCCCGGCGAGACGTTCAGCTTCGCCGGCAAGCACTACACCCTGTCCGACTCGCCCGCGCTGCCAAAGCCGGCGCAGCAGCCGCGGCCGCCCGTGCTCATCGGCGGTGGCGGCCCCAAGCGCACGCCCCGGCTGGCCGCGCAGTACGCCGACGAGTTCAACCTGGCGTTCCGGAGCCTGGACGACACGCGGGCCGCGTTCGGCCGGGTCCGCGACGCTTGCGAGGCGGCGGACCGTGACCCGGCGTCGATGACGTACTCGGCCGCGCAGGTCGTGTGCTGCGGCCGGACTGCGGACGAGCTGAAGCGGCGCGCCGACGCCATCGGCCGCGAGGTGAACGAACTGCGCGAGCACGGGCTGACGGGCACGCCGGACGAAATCGCGGCGAAGATCGCGGAGTTCACGGGCGTTGGAGCGAGCCGGATGTACCTCCAGGTGCTCGATCTCGACGACCTCGATCACCTCGAGTTGCTGGCCGATCTCATCCCGGCGGTGCGCTAGCCGCACGCGAGAGGACAGATACATGGCACGGCTGCGCCCGCGTCACCCGGTCCGCTGGTTGCTCGGCGGCGCCATCACCCTGGCGGTCCTGGTGGCGGGCGGAACGTGGCTTTACATTCACGTCATCGAGGGTCCCGCACCGGCCCCGCTCGGCCTCCGGTCAGGCTCGTCGCCCAGCGCTGGATCCAGCGTCGGCGGGCAGAGCGCGGCGGCGGATGCGGCATCCGGGGCCGTAGCCGGGCACTGGCGGGTCGCGTCTGGCTCGATCGTGGGCTACCGCGTCCAGGAGGTGCTGGCCGGCCAGAACAACACCGCCGTCGGGCGCACCAGCGACATCAGCGGCAGCATGACGATCAGCGGCACGACGGTCGCAGCGGCGACCTTCACCGTGCAGATGGCGACGGTGCATAGCGACCAAAGTGAGCGGGACGCCCAGTTCGACGGCCGGATCATGGATACCGCCAGCTACCCGACCGGGACCCTCGTACTGACCACGCCGATCGACCTGGGCGCCCTGCCGTCCAACAGCGCGATCCGCAGCTACCAGGCCACCGCGAAGCTGACCTTGCACGGCCACACCAGGACCGTCTCGTTCAGCATGCAAGGGGAGCGGACGGCCACTGGCATCGAGGTGTCCGGGTCGATTCCCATCGTGTTCGCCGACTACGGCATCGCCAACCCGAGCTTCAGTGGCTTCGTGACCACGCAAGATCACGGACTGCTCGAATTCCTGGTCAGGTTCAGCCGGAACTGAGCGCGAGCGTCTGCGTCGTTGCGGCAGTTTCAGTCTGGGCGGCCGCGGCCCGGCTGGCTGCCGCGAGTGGGAACTTGCACGTTCCCCCATGGGTTGTAGTCGACCTCCAGCGGCTCCTGCGCCGGCCTCTCGTCGGGCGGGACGTGGCGGAGGTTGAGCCGGATCCTGGTCCACGTCGATGACCGCCCGCGCATGGAGTCGACGAGGATGTCGGCCGGCTGAAGCAGCGCCGCCGTCTCCGGGTGGCGCAGCTTCCACCGGTCGAGGCCGGCGAGCGCCTCGGCCTCGCTGGCCGCGCGGGCGATCTCGATCAGCGGCATTGTGCTCTGCCGCCGGCCGGTGGGGGCGCCGCCGCGCGCGCGGGAGGGCTGCACCCGCGGAGCTTCATCGGGCTGCCGCTCGAAATGCGGCGGCCACGGCGCATCGGGCAGGCCGGCCGCCTCGTCCGCTGCCGCGAGCTCGAGCAGAGTGTCCAGCGAGCCGGCGCTGTCGTCGATGCCCGCGCCCGGATCGCCGATCTGGGCGTAGCGCTGCGGCATGGTATCGATCGTGAAGGCGGCCGGATCGCAGTCCGGCACCTCCTCCCAGCGCAGCGGCGCCGACACGCGCGCGTCGGGTCGTGGCCGGACCGAGTACGCGGAGGCCACCGTCCGGTCCTTCGCGTTCTGGTTGTAATCGACGAACACGCCGTGCCGTTCTTCCTTCCACCAGCGCGAGGTGGCCTTGTCCGGGGCGCGGCGCTCGATCTCCCTCGCGAGCGCGACGGCGGCGCGCCGAACCTGGCTGAAGGTCCACCGCGGCTCGATGCGCGCGTAGATGTGGATGCCGCGCGAGCCGGTCGTCTTCGGCCATCCGGTCAGACCCATGTCGGTGAGCACCTGGCGGGCCACGAGCGCGACGCTGATGATCTGCGGCCAGCCGACACCGGGAACCGGGTCGAGATCGACCCGCAGCTCGTCGGGATGGTCGAGGTCGCTGGCGCGGATCGGGTGCGGGTTGAGGTCGATGCAGCCGAGGTTGACGACCCAGGCGAGGCCCGCGGCGTCGGTGACGACGATCTCCTCGGCCGTCCGTCCTGACGGGAAGCTCAGCACCACGCTGTCCAGCCAGTCGGGCCTGTTTTCCGGTGCCCGCTTCTGCCAGAACGCCTCGCCCTCGGCTCCGTGGACGAAGCGCTTGAGCACCATCGGCCGGCCGCTGACGCCGCGCAGCGCTCCGTCGGCAACGGTCAGGTAGTAGCGGACGAGGTCCATCTTGGTGTGCCCCGTACGGGGGAAGTAGACCTTGTCCGGGTTGGAGATCGTCACGGCGTGGCCGGCCACCTCGATGACTTCCTTGCGGCCTGCCATGCCTGCCAGGGTAACCGGAAGGGCCACGTTGGTCGTTTTGCTGCCCATCTAGCGGCAGCGTTGGTCCCACCACGCCCTTCACCGCGGCGCCTCCGGCCGCGAAGTGCTTCTATGAGAAGTCATGAGCAGTGATAGCGGCACGGGGCCGGCGCTAGCGAGCCTGGAGCGGCTGATCGTGTCCCTGCCACCGGATACGCGGCTGCCGTCCTACCGGGAGCTGCAGCAGCGCTTCCGGCTCAGCCCGGCCACGGTGCAGCGGCTGCTGTCTGAGCTGGCGCGGCGGGGCCTGCTGGTGACCCGGCCTGGCAGCGGCACGTTCACTGCCGCCCGGCGCGCTGCGCCACGACAAGATGCCGACCTGTCGTGGCAGACGCCAGCGCTGGGCAGCCGGGCCGGGCTCGGGCCAGACCTGGAGCGGCTCGTCGATCCGGTCCCGCCCGATGCGATCGGGCTGGCTAGCGGGTTCCCGGACGAGCGGCTCCAGCCGCTCAGCCTGCTCGCGGCGGCGGCCTCCCGTGCGGCGCGGCGACCGCAGACCTGGAGTCGGCTGCCGCCGCAGGGCCTGCCAGAGCTACGCAGCTTTCTCGCCGACGAAGCGGGCGGCGGACTGACCGGGGCCAACGTGCTGATCGCCTCGGGCGGCCAGTCGTCCCTGTCGGCCGTATTCCGCCACTTGTGCGCGCCGGGCGACCCGCTCATCGTCGAATCGCCGACCTACGTCGGCGCCCTGGCCGCAGCCCGTGCAGCTGGGCTGGTGCTCGTCCCGGTCCCCGGCGACGCTGGCGGCGTGCTGCCGGACGCGCTAGCGGACGCGTTCGCCCGGACCGGCGCACGGCTGGCCTACCTGCAGCCTCGCTACGCCAATCCGACCGGGGCGGTCCTCGCACGGGATCGCCGCGAGCCCGTCCTGCTAGCCGCCGCGCGCGCGGGCGCTTTCCTGCTGGAGGACGACTGGATGCGCGACTTCGATCTGGGCGCGCCCTCGCCGCCGCCGCTGGTCAGCACCGACGATGACGGGCACGTGATCTACCTGAGGTCGGTGTCCAAGCCCATCGCGGCCGGGTTGCGCGTGTCAGGGCTCGCGGCCCGCGGACCGGTGCTTGCGCGCCTGCGGCGGGGGCGGATCAGCGACGACCTGTTCGTCGCGCCGATACTCCAGCAGATAGCCCTGGACGTGCTGACGGCGCCCGGCTGGGCGCGGCACCTCGGCATGCTGCGCCGGCAACTACGGGAACGACGAGACGCGCTCGCCGCGGCCGTCGGCCAGCTGCTGCCGTCATGCCGGCTCGACCTTGTGCCGGCGGGTGGCATGCACCTGTGGCTGCGGCTGCCCGATTACGTCGCCGATGAGGCAGCAACCGACGCGGCCGCGGCCCGCGGGCTGTCGGTCACGCCGGGCCGGGCGAGCTTTCCGGGCGAGCCGCCTGGCTCGTTTCTGCGGCTGAGTTATGCCGAGGAAGATGCCGCTTCGCTGCGGCGCGCGGTGGAGGTGCTCGCCGCCGTGCTGACGGCGTGATCGGCGCGCGGCGGGGCCCTCGTCGTAACCTGGCAGCGACCCGGCGCGGATCACGATCCGCCCGCCGCTCTCGCCCCCGAGGGAGTCCGCGATGGCCAGTCGCACGAGCTACGACGTGATCGTGGTGGGATTCGGGGTCGCGGGCGTGACGGCCGCGATCGAGGCTGCCGATGCCGGGGCCCGCGTGCTGGCCCTGGATCGCGGCTACGGCGGCGGCGCGTCCGCGCTCTCGGGCGGCGTCGTCTACGCCGGCGGCGGGACGCGCCACCAACACGCCGCTGGCGTGACCGACACTCCCGAGAACATGTTCCGTTACCTGCGGCAGGAGACCCGTGGTGTCGTGAGTGATGCGACGCTGCGCCGGTTCTGCGCGCAGAGCCCGGCCATGATCGACTGGCTGGAGACGCACGGCGCGCGGTTCCGGGGGACTCTCTGTCCGTACAAGACGTCGTATCCGACCGACGCGCACTACCTGTACTACTCGGGCAACGAGAAGGCGTGGCCGTACACCGAGCACGCAGACCCCGCTCCTCGCGGGCACCGTCAGCTCGCGAGAGGCCTGTCGTCGGGCCATGACTTCATGGCGACCCTGATGGCGTCGGCGCGGCGCAAGGGTGTCGCATTCCGGCCGCTGAGCCGCGTCCACTCGCTGGTCGTCAACGATGGTGCGGTGACCGGAGTCCGGTATCGGACGGTCAGCGTCGACGATCCGATCGTCGCCAGGCACCGCTGGCTGACCACGGTGGCGGGCAAGTTCGGCAACTGGGCGCCGCAGCTGGGCAAGCGATTCGCGAGGCAGGCCGAGGCACTCTGGCGGACGGCTGCGACCGAGGCGGAGGAGCAGGCGGGCGCGGTCATCTTGTCCGCAGGCGGGTTCATCTTCAACCGGGAGATGAAGGCGACGTACGCGGGCGGCTTTGCCGGCATCGTTCCGCTGGGCACAGTGGGCGACGACGGAACCGGCATCCGCCTCGGCGTGTCCGTCGGCGGCAGCACCGACCACCTCGAGCGCATGACGGCCTGGCGCTTCCTGTCGCCTCCGTCGGCGCTGCTGGAGGGCGTGACCGTCGGGCCCGAGGGGGATCGCATTGCCAACGAAGATCTCTACGGCGCCACCCACTCGCAGATCATGGTCGACAAGCACTCCGGTCGCGGCTACCTGGTGGTCGACTCCCTCATCTGGAAGAAGGCGCGCATGCAGCTCCTCACGCAGACACAGTCGTTCCAGAAGATCCAGGGCGCCTACCTGTTCACCGCTGGCCACAAGAAGGCCGGGACTATGGGTGAGCTGGCCGCCCGCGTCGGCGTGCCGGAGCACGCCCTGCTGGCGACCGTGGCTGCCTACAACGACGGCATCGCGAGCGAGGCCGGCGACCCCGCGCACAAGGCGCCGGACCTCTGCACACCCATCCAGGTCGGGCCGTTCTATGCGATCGACATCTCCATCAGGAACTCGCCTGCCTATCCCGCGCCAGGCCTCACGCTGGGTGGCCTGCGCGTAGACGAGGAGACCGGCCAGGTGCTGACGGCCGACGACGCCCACGTGCCCGGCCTGTACGCCGCGGGCCGGACCGCGGTCGGGATCTGCTCCAGCAGCTACGTCAGCGGGCTGTCCCTCGCTGACGGGGTGTTCTCCGGCCGCCGCGCCGGCGCTCACGCGGCCGGGTCGCGGCAGGGAGCATGACCACCCGAACAGCCGCGCCAGGCCGCTGCCCTCGCACGCGGCGCAGCCGGCTCACTGGTCGCCTCTGCGGGATTGCCGGGGGCTGGGCCGCGGTATCGTACTGGCGTGGCTTACTGGCGGAGCCTCCTTCTCGCAGAGCCGCGCTGACTCGCTCAATCAGCGCGGCTGCCCCTCATCGCCTGAGGGGCTTTTTCTTTTCCTGGTGACGGCACGACTGGGGCGAGGATTTGTGGACGAGGACATGGCGGGCGGATCCGAGGCAGCTGCCGAGATGCCGCCGTTCCGGTACAACGCGGAACTGGCCAGGCAGATCGAGCTGAAATGGCAGCGGCGCTGGGAGCAGGCCGGAGCATTTCACTCGCCGAACCCCGCCGGGCCCCTGTCCAGTGGGTTCGACGCGATGCACGGCAGGCCGAAGTTCTATGTCCTGGACATGTTCCCCTATCCCAGCGGGGCGGGCCTGCATGTGGGGCATCCGCTGGGATACATCGGCAGCGACGTGTTCGGCAGGTTCCTGCGGATGTCGGGCCATCACGTGCTGCACACATTCGGTTATGACGCCTTCGGCCTTCCGGCCGAGCAGTATGCGATCAGCACTGGCCAGCATCCATCGGTCACGACGAACCTCAATGTGGCTGCGATGCGCCGCCAGTTGCGCCGGCTTGGCCTGGCGCACGACGACCGCCGCGAGGTGGCCACGACGGACGCGTCGTTCTACCGGTGGACGCAGTGGATCTTCCTGCAGATCTTCAATAGCTGGTATGACACGCAGGCAGACCGGGCCAGACCGGTCAAGGACCTGATCGCGCAGTTCGAAAGCGGAGAGCGCCCGGTTCCCGATGACCGGAGCTGGGCGGACCTATCTCCGGGCGAGCGCAGCGACATTATCGATTCGCACCGGCTCGCATACATCTCCGAGGAGATGGTCAACTGGTGCCCGGGTCTGGGGACGGTCCTCGCCAACGAGGAGATCACCGCCGACGGCCGGAGCGATGTGGGCAACTTCCCGGTCTTCCGCCGCCCGTTGCGGCAGTGGATGATGCGCATCACCGCTTACGCGGAGCGGCTACTCGGGGATCTGGACCTGGTTGACTGGCCGGAGCCGATCAAGAGAATGCAGCGCAACTGGATCGGGGCCAGTGATGGTGCGGTCATCGACTTCGCCGTCAGTGACGACCCGCGGCTGACGGTGAGCGCCTTCACCACGCGCCCTGACACGCTGGCCGGCGCGACCTTCCTGGTGCTCTCCCCTGAGCATCCGCTGGCCGGCGAACTGGCCAGGGATCAGTTCCCGCCGCGGACCCCGTCGTCCTGGCGAGGTGACGCGGGATCAGAGGGATCGGCTTCAGGGCCAGCACAGGCGCTAGCGGCATACCGGGCAGAGGCGGCCGGTGCCGGTGATCGGCAGCGCGGCCCGGCCAGGGTGGGCCAGCACGGGGCCGGCAAGGATGGAGTCTTCACCGGCTCGTACGTGCTGAATCCCGCTACGGGCCAGCCGATTCCGGTGTTTGTCGCCAGTTACGTCCTGATGGGATACGGCACGGGCGCCATCATGGCGGTCCCGGCCCACGACCAGCGCGACTTCGAGTTCGCTCGCGAACTCGGCCTGCCAGTCGAAGAGGCCGTGCGGCCGCCTGACGCCTGGCTCGCTGGGCATGCCCTGGATCCCGGCGCGCCGGCTGCCACCTGGCCGGAGGCATACCC